>Ga0080027_10000180_pt1 | contig 29141 bp, 25 predicted proteins | sample OrgsoiDNA2013046_FD_70962 | JGI IMG/M metagenome (GOLD analysis project Ga0080027, IMG submission 70962) | Permafrost soil microbial communities from the Arctic, to analyse light accelerated degradation of dissolved organic matter (DOM) -... | ecosystem: Environmental > Terrestrial > Soil >... | reverse complement strand
GCGCTCAGCCTTTTGCTGGATCATATCGGCAACGACCTGACCCGTATTAAGAGTGAGATTGAAAAAGTTCAGATCAATCTCGGGAACAGAAAAGCGATTCATGAAGATGATATCGAAAATTTTGTAGGTATCAGTAAAGAATTCAACGTGTATGAACTCCAGGCGGCGCTGGGAAAAAAGGATCTTTCCAAAGCGATCCGTATCATTCAGTATTTTGAAAGTAACCCGAAAGCGGCCCCCATCCAGTTGGTATTACCTGCGTTGTATAGTTTCTTCAGTAAGGTTTATATGGTATTTGGTATTCCTGATTCCGATGAGAAAACGACTGCCGCTGCGTTGGGGGTCTCTCCCTTTTTCGTTAAAGACTATATGACGGCCTATAAAAATTACGGATTTACAGGAACTGAAAATGCACTGCTGCTATTACATCAGTACAATCTGAAAAGTGTTGGCGTGGGTGCCGTGAATGTGGAAGATGGCGCGCTGATGAAGGAACTGGTGGTGAAGTTAGTGTGAGGAAAAAGTGTGAGAAGTATGTGAATTATAAGGAGTATAAGAAACTATTCATACTTCCAAATAGAACATCCGTTGTATTAAAACCGGACAGTGAAAACGTTTCCTCCAATATTTTTTTATTGATTAATAATAAGTTACAGCCTGGCATTCATTTGGTCCGAAAAACCAATAATAATTTTCCATGCTGAAAAATTACTTCAAAATCGCGTGGCGGCATGTTTACCACCATAAAGTATACACCCTGATTAATGTGACCGGGCTTGCATTCGGAATATGCGCCTGCCTTGTCATCTTCCTCATCAACAGTTACGATCTAAGTTTTGACCGGTTTCACCCGGAAGGGGACCGGATTTACCGGATCGTGGGTGAAAACCAGCAAAGCAATGGCGACAAGATGTTTTTAAATTCTCCGTTTAGCGACCTGGCCGGATTTCAACACGAGATTCCGGGATTTGAAGCTTCCTGTGGTTACCACCTGTATGGGCAAAGAACAAGTATACCTGTTGGAGGGCAACCCGATAAAAAATTTAATGGCGATTTAGAAAACGGTGGCATCGCCAGTATCATAACAGGGCCTTCCTATTTTGACATATTCAAATACCAGTGGCTTTCGGGCAATGCCGCAGGTTTAAATGAACCGTTCAGGGTGGTACTGACGGAATCCCGGGCCCGTCAGTATTTTGGGAACCTGCCTCTGAATAAAATGATCGGGAAAACAGTCATATATGATGATTCATTAAAAGTGACGGTTTCAGGCATTATAAAAGACTGGACAGGCAAAACAGATTTCGGTTACACTGATTTTATTTCTCTCCCAACGGTTACCCATAGTTTTCTGAAGAACCGGATTCCCACGGAAGACTGGAGCAGCCTGAGCCCACACCAGTCGCAGGCTTTTGTTAAATTGTCTGCTGGCACGTCTGTTTCGCAAGTCAACCAGGCTTTTGCAGCCTACATTAAAAAAAATATAAAACTGAGAGAACCGGGATCGAAGCTGAGTATGTGGCTTCAACCCATAACGGATATTCATTTTACGCCGGATTTTCACAGGGGCGATGATGGGGACAACCAGTTCAGGAAGGCTTACCTTCCTGTCATATATGCAATGATGGGTGCCGCCCTGTTTATATTACTGATCGCCGCCATCAATTTTATCAATTTATCCACAGCCCAGTCTATCCGTCGCGCGAAAGAGACAGGTATAAGAAAAGTTTTAGGAAGCCACCGCACAGGACTTGTGTTCCAGTATCTGACGGAAACATTTGTACTCACACTGATAGCGGTTTTTATTTCTGTTTTACTTGTGCGGCCCGTTCTTTCTCTTTTCAGCGATTACATTCCAGGTGGAGTCATTTTCATTTTAAACACTTCAACCGTTATTTTCCTGATTTCAGTTTTGGTGGTTACCACTTTGCTGGCAGGTTTTTATCCGGCCATTGTTTTATCGGCTTATTTACCGGTGCAAAGCCTGAAAGGAACCGGCACGGCATCCAGGGAGAAAGGGTATCTGAGAAAATCACTGATTGTTTTTCAATTCAGTATTTCGCTCATCTTTATCATCGCCACCCTCATCATCGGCAATCAGATCCGTTATATGCGGGACAGTGACAAGGGATTTAAAACGGATGCCATTGTCAATATCAGAAAAGTCTGGAGAGACCACAGCAACAAGGCAAACGCACTTGCAGAAACCATCAAACGGATTTCAGGTGTGGACCAGGTGATCCTGGAAACCTTTGCACCGATGGGTTTTCCGCATATGATGGGGAATATAGAATTTAAAAACAAGGATGATATAAAACTGCAGGTTTCACTTCAGCCGGATAATGAAGGCTTTATTCCGTTCTATGGAATGAAAATACTGGCCGGGAGAAATTTATTTCACAGCGACAGCCTGACGGAAATAGTAATCAACCAAACCTGTTCAAAAAGTCTTGGTTTTGCGACCCCGGCAGAAGCCCTTGGCAAACAGATCACCTGTTGGAACGGGAAAGTCTATCCGATTGTGGGTGTGGTGGCAGATTTTCATGAGAATTCCTTTCACGAACCGATGAGACCGGTTGTGATTGCTCATAACCCCGATCAGGAAAAAGGCATTGCGATCAAACTGGCTACCAAAGGCATGCAGGCAGAGAATGCAAAAGTTATCCTGGCACAGGTAGAGAAAGAATGGAAAAAGGTATATCCGGAAGAATATTTTCAGGCAGATTTTTTGAACGAATCCATCCGATGGTTGTACGACCAGGAAACCAAAACAGCCTGGTTAATGAATGCCATCATGATAATAACCATTTTTATTTCCTGCATGGGTTTATTTGGACTTGCGATGTTTACCGCCGAACAACGCACCAAAGAAATTGGCATACGAAAAGTACTGGGTGCAACTGTGACCAATATTATGACGCTGCTGAGTAAGGATTTTGTGATGCTGGTCATCTTTTCACTGTTGGTAGCCTCTCCGGTTGCCTGGTATTTTATGAACCGCTGGCTGGGTGATTTTGCTTACCGGATTCAAATCAGGGGGTGGGTCTTTATATTGGCGGGAACCGTCGCTGTTTTCATTGCGTTGATTACAGTCAGTTTCCAGGCCCTCAAAGCGGCGGTTGCGAACCCGGTAAACAGTTTACGTACGGAATGATTTCAGCTTGCATTGGATTTATCCAATGCAAGCTGAAATTTTAACTCCTCCAGTCCACTAAACTTCTGTTCGCTCCGGAGGAATTTCTTTACAAATACATTCAGTGACTTACCGTAGATCATCCGGTCGAAATCAAAAATATTCACTTCGATCATTCTTTTCGAACCATCCACAGTTGGCCGGAAGCCGATATTCATCATGGCGCGGTATTTTTTTTCCGGTTCGTCTGAAACCAGCACATCAACTGCATATACACCATCACCAGGAATCATTTTGGATTTATCTTCTGTTACGAGATTGGCCGTGGGGTAACCAATGGTTCTGCCCAATTTATTTCCTTCCACCACTTCGCCGCTGAAGAAATAAGTATAACCCAGTAATTGATTGGCGGTTTCCATATCGCCATCTCCGATGGCTTCCCGGATACGGGTGGAGCTCACTGAAATAGAATCGAGCAGGTGTGCCGGAATTTCCAGTAATTGATAATGGTATATGTCGGACTGCTGTTTGAGTAGTTCATAATTTCCGGCCCGGCCCTTTCCAAAATGATGATCATATCCGATGATCAGGGTATGTGGCTGAAAATAACGCACCAGGAACTGACTGATATAATCTTCCGGGGAAAGCTGGGCAAATTTTTCGGTAAAGGGAACAATCACCAGATTATCTATCCCGGTATCAGAAAGCAGTTCAATTTTTTCATCCAGGGTATTGATCAGCCGGATACCGGAAGCGGCTTTAATGATCGTTCGCGGATGCGGATCAAACGTGATGATCACCGTTTCTCCATCCGTTTCTACGGCCCGTTTTTTCATCTGGGTAATCACCTGCTGATGTCCGGTATGAACGCCATCAAAGGTTCCGATCGTGAGTACGGCATTTCGAAAAAGGGGTAAACGGTCAGTGTTCCTGTAAACGAGCATAAGTAAAATCTGGTGCGAAATTATAAAATCGCGCCATATGAATTAAAATTTTTGCTTTTCGTTTGCCGGCGCTGCGTTTCTTAGCTTTGCGCCAATTCTAATTGGTTATTTCTATGTCTTTATATTCCAGACGGGGGGTCTCTGCCCAGAAAGAGGAAGTTCATCAGGCGACAGCCAGCCTGGACAAGGGGCTTTACCCTTTCGCCTTTTGTAAGTTATATGAAGATTTTTTGGGAAATGACCCGGAATGGGTGAATATCATGCATGCCGATGGGGCAGGCACCAAGAGCATCCTGGCCTATTTATACTGGAAGGAAACGGGCGATATGTCAGTCTGGAAAAACATTGCCCGCGATGCGGTGGCTATGAACCTGGACGATCTTCTATGTGTCGGGATTTATGACAACCTGCTGTTTTCATCAACGATTGACAGGAATAAATCGAGGATACCGGGGGAAGTGCTGCAGTCTATTATTGAAGGTACCCAGGAATTTTTTGATGAATTGAAGACTTATGGTGTAAACATACATTTCCTCGGCGGGGAAACGGCCGATGTCGGCGACCTCGTGCGCACGATTGCCGTGAACGGCACCATGACCACCCGCTGGCTGAAATCAAAAATTATTACGAACGAACGGATTGCTGCCGGCGATGTCATCGTGGGCATTTCCAGTAGTGGCAAGGCAAAATATGAGCAGTCATATAATAGCGGGATCGGAAGTAATGGCCTGACCAGTGCGCGGCACGATGTGCTGGAATCCAGTTATGGCCATTTTTATCCGGAGTCCGTAGAACCGATGCTGGATAAAGACGTAATCTATACCGGCAGCCATAAAATGACCGATCTGGTAAAAACAGAAACAGGGGAGGAAATGCCGGTGGGCAAACTGCTTTTAAGTCCGACCCGAACCTATGCGCCGGTAGTAAAGGCGCTGCTGGAAAAGCATTTTGACCGGATACACGGCATGATCCACAGCAGCGGGGGCGGACAGACCAAATGTCTGAAATACCTGCCCGCTCCGATGCGTGTGGTAAAAGACAACCTGTTTACACCGCCTGTTATATTTGATCTCATCCGCCAATCTTCGGGTGCGGATGACCGGGAGATGTACCAGGTATTCAATATGGGGCAGCGCCTGGAGATCTACACAGATCCGTCCGCTGCCGATTCTCTGATTGATCTGATTCAGGGTTTCGGAATGGAAGCCCGCGTGATCGGCCGGGTAGAGGCTTCTGACAAAAAAGAATTAATGATTGATACCGGGAAAAATAAAATTGGGTATTAAAACTTATTGTAAGCTTTCAAGTCTTTTTTTAGCATATCGGTACAGTTTTTTCTCTTCAGCCGTTTCCCGATGACAGACCCGAAGAAATTTCAGGTAATATTTTTTAGCCATTTTATAATCTTTCAGATTTTCGTCGTACAAACGTCCGCCATAATACAGCATCAGTGGATTTTTAAAAAGATAATACGCCGTATCATAACACGAGATGGCTTTTTTGTAATTTTTAATTGACTCGTAATTCCTTGCCAGACTAAAATAATAAAGTTCTGAAGTTTTGGAAATGGAAAACCCAAGGCATTTTTCAAGTAATTGATTGCTGAGTACCCGGTTATTTAATTTGGCCCAGGATATGGCCTCATAATAATATGTTGATTCGGTAGCGAGGCTGTTGGAATCCATGATCTCACATACCCGGATACAATCGGGGTAATTGTACAGGCTGAAATAAGCGAATACCAGCTTAGGTAATATTTTAACTGATAATTCGCCCAGATCAATGAGCTTTTCACCCGGTGCAATGATGCCCCGGTAATTTTTTGAATTATACGAAGACTGGATAAGCAATTTCAGATAGCTGAGGTTCGCAGAATCTTTTTGCAAACCAATATGCAGTATGCTGTCAGCCTTTTTATAATTGCTGTCAATAATTAAATTTTCTGCATAACCGATAATATTTTTCGGATCATCCGGAGACAGCTGATAAGCGTACTGGTAATAAAGCAGGGCAGAATCTTTCAGTTGTTGCTGCCTGTAAATTCCGCCCATTAGTCTGTAATAAGAAGCCCGGCCCGGAACCAGACGAATCAGGCGTCGTATATAAGACACGGCTTCCGGGAACTGATTATTGCCTATATAGATATTTGCCAGCCATTGATTGGCTGGTATATTGTTTGAATCGACAGACAATATTTTCCGGAAACAGGGTTCGGCTTTTCGCCGGACATCATTCATATAATATGCGTAACCCAGATAACTGAGCACCTGCAGATTATTCGAATCTTTTAAATATTCCGGTTGTAAATAATCAATCGCCTCTTCAAACTGCTGATTTTGGAAATATTCGGTAATTTTTTCCCTGTCAACCGATTGGCCATTCAGCGGCAGCACAAATGATACGATGACAATAATAAATAGCAGGAATCTGATCATTTCATTTAGATCGGTGATCTGGTTGTGACAGAAGATCTATTGTGCCTCCAGTTTGTAGTTGATGGGTTGTAAGTGCCAGGATTCAACGATTAAACCGTTTTGCTTTGCAGGAATCCATTTGCCGCTTCCTTTGATCACATTCACGGACACATCCCGCAATTCTTTGGGTCCACTCACAGCGTGAATATTCGTAACCGCTCCGGTTTTCTTTACAATAAATTTCACCAAAACCTGGCCCTGGATTTCTTTATTTACAGCGGCTTGTGGATAATCCAGATTCTTTTGCAGGTAGCTATACCATGCCTGTTGTCCTCCGGGGTATTCCGCTTCGACTTCTACTTTTGTAAAAACGAGGTGATTGGGATTAGCTGTATCAGGATGGTTCATCTCTGCATGGCGTGAAGAATCAGATTTCATATAGGTGGACGACTGAGCCGCGTATTTCCTGATTCCCTCCAGAATGTCGCGGGCAATTTTTTCCTGGTTCTTTTCATCCTGTAAATAAGCCAGATCCGAATTGTTATCCATATAACCGCATTCGATCAGGATGGATGGCACCGTTGCGTTATCCAATACCTGAATCACGCCTTTTCTTTCTTTTAATTCAGAAGCTATCTTATAATCGGGCTTTATATAATCTGTAATAATAGAGGCCAGCTTAACTGAACCTTCGTGCACTTTATTTTCAATGGAGGGAATATAAATATCGAAGCCTGAATATTTTTCCTGCTCCATATTCCCTGCTGTCGAATTCGTATGAATGGAAATGAACAGGGAAGCGTTTTCCTTTTCAGCCAAATCTGTCCGGTATTTCAATGAGTGTGAAATATTTTCTCCCTTGCCCGAAAGTTCATCATTTTCACGGGTCATGACCACTTCGATATTATATTCCCCGGACATTTCCTGTATTTTTTTTGCGATCAGGAGATTGATGTTTTTCTCAGTGATGCCATTCTTGATGGTTCCGGCATCCACGCCACCGTGTCCGGCATCAATGACCACGCGAATTGTTTTATTCGAATGCAAATAAACAGGGTTTCGTAATTTAAATGAAAACATACCGAGTAAAATAAGGATCAGGGGCAGGATCATGAAACGGCCCAGTAATCCCTTTGAGTTTTTTGGAGATTTCGTCATCATAGTGATTCTTCTTTTAATTTGGTTTTTAAAAAATGGATTGGTAATCGGTATCGGAGAACCCGGAGTATTTAATAATAGCAGACTGGCATAAGCATATGAATCTGAAACGGCAGCCACATATGCATCAGCCCCATATTCATGAATGGCTTTTAATTCTTTATGAATCAGATGATGGAATGGATTAAACCAAATGACTATTGAAACCATTTCCATGATCACCATATCCATGGAATGATTTTGTTTGACATGGAAAAGTTCATGACGCAGAATTTGTTTGCCGGCGTCACCGTTCAGATCCATCTCATTTCCCCAGAAAATGGAATTAAAAAAAGAAAAGGGAGTGCCTTTTTCTGATACGAAATAAATAGTCGCTTCCGGCAATTTGAGAAAGGGTTTGTTTTTCCGGAGCCGGATCAGCATATGGATGGTTTTTACAAAACGGAAAAACAGAAATAAGCTGAAACCAAGAGATAAAAGGATGAGTAATGATTGCAAGGGTATCATATTTCCATGCGTCTTATTTCCGTAAATGGTCACTGCTTCTTCGAAAGATCCCGGACCCACTCCAAGCAAACGGATGGGCAATCCTGCAGAATGCTGATTCCAGAAGGAAGGCATGTTCAAATGCAGGGCGGGCAGTAAAAAACTGATAAATGGGATACTCAGTAAAAAGAGCCGGTTGAACTGGTGAAAAGCCCTGTTGCGAAGAAAAAGCCAGTAATAACAAAACAGCAAACCGGAAATGAGAACGGTCTTGATGATATAGATCAATAGGATCATGGCTTTAAATTTTTGGCTGATTGAATTTGTTGTAGAAGCTGCTCCAGTTCCGCTTCGCTTAGTTTCTGATCGCTGATAAACTGAGAGACCAGGCGGGCATGCGATCCGTTGAAATATCCCTTGATTAGCTGGTTCGCTGACTTCTTCCCATATTCTGCCTGGGAGATGAGGGTTTTATAGAGATTGTTCCGTCCGTGTACGGTGTATTCCACAAACCCCTTCTCTACCAGGATTTTTAAAATGGTCGCGATGGTATTGGAATGGGGTTTTGGCTCCGGCGTGGAATCAATGATTTCTTTTAAGAAGCCTTTTCCCAGCTTCCAGAGCACCTGCATGAGCTGTTCTTCGGCTTTTGTTAATGTTTTTTGCGAATTCATTTTTTAAGGTTGATAGTAGATGGTGGATGGTGTATGGATTCCATTAACCATACACCTTAAACCATTCACCAAATTATAACTAGTTTCTTAGTTTATCCACCAAATATATAACTATAAAATTAGTTTTACCAAATTTTATGTTTTTTAATTCGGGAAAGGTTATGAAGTTCCACAATTGGGTATTACTTTTGTGCCAGTACACTGCGGAACACATTTAATCTTACCCTTATCAACTTTTCCGCCTTTTGCATTGTTATATCGTTGATTCATACCCGGCCAACAGATTGTCCACTAATTATTATTACCCATTATGAGGCAACTTAAAATTGCTACCCAGATCACTAACCGCGACTCGCAGGCGGTAGAGAAGTATTTACAGGAAATTTCAAAGATCTCCATGATTACGCCGGAGGAAGAAACCATTCTTGCCCAGCGGATTAAGATGGGTGATCAGAAAGCGCTGGATAAACTGGCCCAGTCCAACCTGCGTTTTGTGGTTTCCGTTGCCAAGCAATACCAGCACCAGGGCCTTTCCCTGAGTGACCTCATTAATGAAGGGAATCTGGGATTGATCAAGGCCGCCCAGCGCTTTGATGAAACCAAGGGTTTTAAATTCATTTCTTACGCCGTTTGGTGGATCCGCCAGTCTATTCTGCAGGCTTTGGCCGAACAGGGTCGTCTGGTTCGCCTTCCCCAGAATAAAATCGGTACCTATAATAAGGCAAATAAGGCCTATATGGCTTTCGAACAGGAACACGAACGTGAACCGAGTACGGAAGAACTGGCTGAATTGCTGGAAATGAGCGAAACAGAAATAAACAATATTTTCCAGAGCAATACCCGTCACAGTTCGCTCGATGCACCGGTGCATGAAGCAGAAGATGTGGCCATGGGTGATCTGCTGGAAGGGGGTGACGATACGGATGATGATGTGATGAAAGATTCCCTGCGGGCTGAAATCCGCCGGGTGTTGAAATCACTGAGTCCCCGGGAAGCAGAGATTGTAAATGCTTATTTCGGACTGGATGGTGAAAATGGTGTAACCATTGAACAGATCGGACAGAAATATGACCTGACCAAGGAAAGAATCCGTCAGATCAAGGAAAGAGCGATCAAACGCCTCCAGAAAGCCCGTTACAGCAGTGCACTGAAAGCATATCTGGGATAATGAATAATTATTAATAAAAAAGGCCATCCCGCTAAATAAGGGATGGCTTTTTTAATTTCCGGCAGGGTTAACTTTGTGTCATGGTCCGTACTATTTTCAAATTTTCTAATTTCCTCATTCTCCTATTTTTCCTCCCTTCCTGCGAAAAGGACATCAATATCAAACTGGATCCGACTACGACGAACGTAGTTGTAAATGCATCCATAGAAAATGGAATTTATCCCGTGGTCGCATTATCCAGAAGCCTGGACTATTTCAATAAAATAGATCCCCATGTACTTTCTGCCTCTTTTATTCATGATGCCATCGTCACCATGTCGAATGGTTCGTTAGAAGGCCAGCTCACGGAAGACAGTCTCCCGAGCGGAAGTCCGGACCTGGAGATTTATTTTTACACTTTCAAAGCAACGGATCCCGGGCCCACATTTCAGGGGGAATTCAATACGGCCTATACCCTGAAGATGGTGGTGGATAATAAGACCTATACCGCGACCACGACCATTCCGCCCCTGTTGAAATTCATTGATAGTTTATGGTGGACCCCGGCACCGGATTCTGAAAAGGATTCCGGTCTGGTGAATGTGAAAGCTAAAATTACCGATCCGCCCGGATACGGGAATTATACCCGGTACTATACCAGTGTAAATGGCGGCATTTTCTTTCCGGGACTGAATTCAGTATTTGATGATCAGATTACGGACGGCACCACCTATACGGTCACGGTTCCGCAAGGGGTAAACCGGAATGTACCCATCGACTTTAATACCTATGGGTTTTTCAATATGGGCGATTCAGTGATCGTTAAAATGGCAAACATAGATAAGGGAACCTTCGATTTCTGGCGTACCATGGAATACAACTACCAGAGTGTTGGAAATCCGTTTTCTACCCCGACAGAAGTGCTTTCAAATGTTTCGAACGGAGCCCTGGGGTATTTTGGCGGATATGCGGCCCAGTATAAGCCCCTGATTATTCCCAAATAACCAGTCATCTGCACGACCTTCCGTATCAACATTTACAATTAAATTTGCTGCCCAATCAAGCTCAAAGCTTAAGGCTTAAGGCAATTCAATAATGACACGAAATTGAAATCGCTGGTAAACAATTATGGAAAATAAAGAAACAGAAAAAGTTCATTGTCTGATTATCGGATCAGGTCCTGCCGGTTATTCGGCGGCGATTTATACTGCCCGCGCCAACCTGAAACCCATATTGTATCAGGGAATACAACCGGGTGGTCAGCTGACGATCACAACGGAAGTGGAGAATTATCCGGGCTATCCCAATGGTGTACAGGGGCCCGAAATGATGGTGGAATTTGAGAAACAAGCGATGCGCATGGGAGCGGATGTCCGGTTCGGTCTGGCCACCCGGGTTGATTTCTCCAAACAACCCTACAGGGTCTGGATCGATGATGAAAAACTGATAGAAGCTGATTCAGTCATCATCGCCACCGGTGCTTCTGCAAAATGGCTGGGTCTTCCCAGTGAAGAAAAGCTAAACGGGTATGGAGTGAGTGCATGTGCCGTTTGTGATGGATTTTTTTTCAAAGGAAAAGAAGTGGCCATCGTCGGTGCCGGTGATACAGCAGCCGAAGAAGCTTTGTATCTGTCAAAACTTTGTACGAATGTACATATGCTGATCCGGCGGGATCAGATGCGCGCATCCCAGATCATGCAACAACGGATACGGGAATCATCCAATATTAAAATATACTGGAATACAGGAGTAGAAGAAATACTCGGAGATACCCGCGTAGAGGGGGTACGTATAAAAAATTCGGGTACCGGTAAAACAGAAACCATTCCTGTGAATGGATTTTTTGTCGCCATCGGTCATGAACCCAATTCTGCCATATTCAAAACATGGCTGGATATGGATGAGACAGGATATATTAAAACCATTCCCGGAAGTACCAAAACAAATATCGAAGGCGTTTTTGCTGCGGGCGATGTGCAGGACCGGATTTACAGACAGGCTGTAACGGCTGCCGGCAGCGGATGTATGGCGGCCCTGGATGCTGAGCGATGGTTGTCGCTGCAGCCGAAATAGAATTCTCAAATTTGTTCCTATGATCACCATTGAACTTCAGAACCTGATCTTTCATGAACACCATGGCATCTATGAGGAAGAGCGGAAAGTGATGAATTCATTTGAGGTCAACCTGCAGGTTTCTTTTCCCGAATCCGCCCCCGTCTTCGAGCGGGTTTCTGATACCATCAGTTATGTTAATTTATTCCGGGTCGTCCAGGAAAAAATGAAGGATCCTGTATTTCTTTTGGAAAAAATCTGTCAGGGTATTATCTTAAGCATCAAACATCAGTATCCTGCCGTATCCGAAATTAAAATAAGTATTTTTAAATTACAGGCACCCATAGAACATTTTGTCGGGAGGGTAGGGGTTACGATGCACCGTTCATTTAAGGATTAGTTATGCTTCGACTGCTTACCTTATTTATTGGCTTTTTCCCTTGCCTGTTATTTTCACAGGATTTAAATCAGCTCCTGAGGGAGGCGCAACAACAGGAATCGCAATTTCATGAAAGCGAAGCCTTTCTTAAATTTGCTGAAGTTGTAAATAAGGATCCTGCCAACCTGCTGGCACTTTGGAAATGCAGTGAACTGTCTTCCCGTATCGGAGCACGTCAGGCGGATAAAGAAAAAATGCGTCCCTATTTTGTGGCTGCACGGAATTATGCGACCGCTGCCCTACGCGTGAATCCAAATTCAACAGATGCAAACTTTGTAATGGCGCTTGCCCTGGGAAGGGTCTCTCTCATTTCAGGGTCCAAAGAGCGGGTCATGCTGGCTAAAGATGTGAAATTTTATGCTGAAAACGCGATCCGGCTGGATCCGGATAATTTCAGGGCCTATCATATTCTCGGCCGGTGGAATTATGATGTGAGTAATCTGAACCTGGCTGAAAAATCCTTCGCCAGAATTTTTTATGGAAAAATACCTTCCGCCACACTGGAGGAAGCGATCGCCGATTTTGAAAAAAGCAGTGCAATCAGCCCCGGGTTCATCCTGAATTATTATGAGCTGGCCAGGTCTTATCACCGGATGGATGATAATAAAAAAGCGATCGCCAATCTGCGCATCCTCCTGGGACTGCCCAATATGATGTACGATGATACCCGCGTAAAAGCAATTGCCCGCCAATTGCTCACCCAATGGCAATAAGCCCTGTTCCAGTCACTAAATTGTAGTATTATTGCGATCCGTTTATGACCATCAGACCAGATTTCGATATACATAATGAAGATCCTGCTGCCGAGGATGCAAGTCAGTGCCGGTTGCTCATTGAAGTCGGTTCCTGCTCCCTCATTTTTATTTTATTGAATGTTCGAGGGATGCGACCCGTTGCCATCCGGGTCTTTCAATGGCCCCAGCCGAAATCGGAAGACGCTGCATCCGTTCTTCGGGACATCCTGGAGTCTGATCCGATTTTAAACCTGTTTCAGGCCAATGAAGTCTTCCTGGTATATAATTTCCCCGAGAGTAACCTGGTTCCTGAGAAATTTTTCAGCACAGATATGACGCGGTCCGTTACAGATCTAATGTATGGCAACCTGAATCACGACCTGGTCCTGGATGAAAAAGTACCCTGGTTTGAATTTCACAATGTATACCGCGTACCATCCGGAATACACTTTCTGATGCAGGAAAAATTTAAAACGGCCAGGTACTGGCATTTTTACAGCCTTCAGCTGAAATGTTACAAAATGTTTACAGCCAGAGAAGAACCTTCTTTTCTGAAGGCGTTTTTCTATCCGGATAAAATGATCCTGATGGCGTGCAAAGGCGGACAGCTTCAGCTTATTCAGCATTTTACTTACCAGGATTCAAAAGATGTTTTATATAACCTGCTGAACACCTGTTATCAGCTCGATATGAACCGGCAGGAACTGATACTGGAACTTTCCGGCATGATAGACAAATCATCGGCTCTTTACGAGGACCTGGATTTATACTTCCTGAACATCCGCTTCGACGGTATGGAAGACAGTATCAAAATGACGGATGAACTCATGCAATATCCCAATCATTTTTTCGCATCTCTTTTGAAAATGTCCATATGCGTATAATCGGAGGTGAATGGGGCGGAAGAAAAATTCATCCGCCTTCCAGAATGCCTTATACCCGGCCTACTACGGATATCGCGAAAGAAGGATTGTTTAATATCCTACAATCCAATATTGAATTGGAAGGCATGAAGACCCTGGATCTTTTTGGAGGAACCGGCAGTATCAGTTTTGAACTGGCTTCCCGCGGAGCGACCGATCTGACCATCGTGGAAAAAGACACCCGGATGCTTGCATTCATTCATGAAACATCCGAAGGCCTGGGTCTTTCCCGTTTGAAAGTGGTATCCTCTGACGTGTTCCGTTTCCTGAAAAACACAAAAGAACAATACGATTTCATATTTGCAGGACCTCCGTATGCGCTTGAAACCATCGACCAGCTCCCTGAATATATTGTCAGCCGGAATTTATTAAAAGAGAAAGGCTGGTTCGTTCTTGAACATACACCCCGGAACCGGTACAGCGGGTACCCTTTTTTTGTAACCGAAAGAAATTACGGCACTACAATTTTTTCCATTTTTATTAATAAACCGGCATGAGGCCATTGTTCATCAGCGGTATTGGTACCGGAATCGGAAAAACAATCAGTGCAGCCATACTTACTGAAGTTTTAAAAGCAGATTACTGGAAACCTGTGCAGGCAGGATATAAACCGGGAACCGACAGCTCCCTGCTGGCTTCCCTTCTCAGGAATGGAGAATCTGTTATTCATCCGGAAACCTATACGCTGCGACTGGCTGCCTCACCACATATTGCAGCGAGAAATGAAAACCGACGGATTGAACTCAGTCGCATCGTTTCTGATTTTAAGGGGATGAATAATAATCGTCCGCTGATCGTGGAAGGGGCCGGCGGACTCCTGGTACCCCTGAATGAAAAAGAATTTGTCATTGACCTGGTAAAACAACTGGATGCCAGACTGATCCTCGTCAGTCGGAATTATCTGGGCAGTATTAATCATTCCCTGATGACGGCAGCCCTTTGCCGTTCAGAAGGGCTGGACGTGGCCGGCTGGATCTTTAACGATCAGTACCTGAACTATGAACAGGAAATTTCCAACTGGTCGGGATATCCGGTCCTGTATTCCCTGCCCTTACTGGATCCTCTCTCTAAAGAATCCGTTTCCCGGGCAGCCCGGGAATTCCCGCCAGGGGGAATCCGTTATCTTTATCCGTCGTTATGATCAATCTAAACTATCCGTTATTTAAGCCGGTCAGGATGCTGCTGCTTCCTTTTTCCCTGGTTTACGGATTGATCGTTTATTTCCGGAACTGGATGTATGACAGGAAAATCCTCCGGTCCGCTTCTTTTAACCTGCCGCTGATTTGTGTGGGAAATCTTTCTATTGGCGGAACCGGTAAATCACCCATGGTTGAATTCCTGATTTCAAAATTGAAACAAACTTTCCAGGTGGCTGTTCTCAGCCGGGGCTATAAAAGAAAAACAAGCGGGTATGCGCTGGCAACCAGGGAAAGCACGGCGCTTGAAATCGGTGACGAACCCATGCAGTTCTTTAATAAATTTCCCGACGTAACAGTCGCCGTTGGTGAAGAAAGAATCGTGGCCATTCCGCAATTGCTGCACGACAAACCAACTACCCAGGTCATCATCCTGGACGATGCATTTCAGCATCGTTCTGTTACAGCAGGTTTCAATATCCTGCTGACAGATTTTAATAATTTATATACGCGGGACTGGTTCCTGCCGACCGGCGATCTCAGGGACCAGACCAAAAGCGCCCGGCGGGCCGATATCATCCTGATAACAAAATGTCCGCAGGATCTTTCGCTCGCGGAAAAAAACCGGCTGGTCAGGGAAATCAACCCTGGAACACATCAGCAGATTTTTTTCACAGCCATATCATACGGACAGCCATACCAGGTAGTTACCCGGGAAAATTGGATATCCGCGAAAGGCACTGAGGTTTTGCTCGTGACGGGCATTGCCAATCCGGGTCATTTGAAGAAACACCTCGAGGAAAATTTCAACGGATATGATGAACTGGCCTTTGGTGATCACCATATATTTACCATTGATGATCTCAATTATATATTGAAAAGGTTTGATCAGATCCAGTCGCCGGGGAAAATCATCATGACGACCGAAAAAGATGCTGTTCGCCTGCAGAAGTTTTCTCTGCAATTGCGCGGCCTGCCCGTTTTTGTAATGCCGATCCAACCGGTATTTTTATTTTATGAAGAAAATCAGTTTACGCGCTTAATTGCTACATTCATTCAGGATTTTCCTGGTCAATCTTAACGAGTTATGGGTCATAAACATATAGACAAGAAAAAAAAGAAAGCAAATGAATTTTTACACCGGGGGGTACTCGAAGTTACCCGCTCCGGAATGGGTTTCGTTATTGCCAAAAATCTGGACCGGGATGTGCTCGTCCGCCCAAATGATTTCAATACGGCCATGCACGGGGATACCGTGCTGGTAAAAATAACGCAGACAAAGGGCGGCAACAGCCGGGTACAGGGTGTGGTGGATTCGGTGATTGAAAGAAAACAAACCGATTTCCCGGGTCATATTGAAATGGGGGAAGGCTTTGCTTTTTTTATTGCAGAAACTGCACGACCGATGACAGACGTATATATTCCGTTAACAAAATTAGCCGGTGCAGTAAATAAAGACCGGGTGATCGTCCGCATTACGGATTGGGGAAAAAACAAAAAGCCACAGGGAGAAGTATTACAGATCCTGGATGAATCGGATGAAAACGACCGGGTCATGAAAGAGATCTTACTTGAAAACGGGTTTGCCATTGTATTTCCCGAAAAAGTACTGGAAGAATCAGCCGCTCTGCCGGAAACCATGGCTCCGGCTGATCTGGAAGGCAGGAAAGATTTCAGAAACGTGCTGACACTCACCATTGATCCGGCCGATGCGAAAGATTTTGACGATGCCATTTCCTTCCGGAAATTAAAGGATGAAATTTTTGAAATCGGTGTGCATATTGCTGATGTGAGCCACTACGTAAAACCGGGAACGGCACTCGATGATGAAGCCTATGAAAGAGCGACATCGGTCTATCTTCCTGACCGGGTGAATCCTATGTTGCCTGAAAAGATTTCGAATGAACTCTGTTCACTCCGGCCCCATGAAGACAAACTTTGTTTTTCTGCCGTTTTTCATATTACCCATAAAGGAGAGATAAAAGAATACTGGATCGGCAGAACGGTTATTCATTCCGATCACCGGTTTGCCTATGAAGACGTACAGGAAATCATTGATAATAAAAAAGGGGAATACATGGAAGAAATCGGCATCCTCCATGAAATCGCCCAGCGTTTCCGGAAACAGCGGATTAAAAAAGGGGCCATCAATTTTTCTTCAACGGAAGTCCGTTTTAAACTGGATGAAAAAGGAAAACCCATCGGTATTATGGTGAAGGAAAGTAAAGAATCCCATCAATTGATTGAGGAATTCATGCTGCTTGCCAACCGCACGGTGGCTACTCACGTAGCGAAGATCAAAATCAAAAAGAAATCAATCCCTTTTCCTTACCGGATCCATGATACCCCCGACAAGGAAAAACTGGCCCCCTTTGTGGAATTTGCAAAAAAATATGGTCATTCTTTTGATACAAAAACGCCGGAAGGTATTTCAGCTTCTTTTAACCTGATGTTACAGGATGTGAAAGGTAAACCCGAACAGCATGTGCTGGAACAACTGGGAATCCGTACCATGGCCAAAGCAATATATACCACGGAAAACATAGGTCACTACGGTTTGGGATTCAGCAATTATTGTCATTTTACTTCTCCCATCCGCCGGTATCCGGATGTGCTGACACACCGGATTCTCCAGGAAGTGCTGGATGAAAATGTGCAGGTACATAAAAAACTGGAAGAGCAGTGTAAACATTGCAGTGAAAGGGAACGGGCTGCGATGGACAGCGAACGGGCAGCCAATAAATATAAGCAGGTAGAATATATGCGGGATTTTGTGGGTGACCAGTTCGATGGTGTTATCAGTGGTGTGGCAGCTTTTGGATTCTGGGTTGAAACCGTTGAGCATAAATGTGAAGGACTCGTGAGTTTGAACAGCCTGATGGAATATGATGATTTCCGTTTGATCGAAGGCGAATATGCCCTGGTAGGAAAACGCAGCGGCAGAAAATTTCGAATGGGAGATAAAATCACCATCAAAGTAATTTCCGCTAACCTGGCTAAAAGACAACTTGATTATGAATGGGTCTTAGAAAGCCTAAAGCCGAAAGCATGAAATATTGGTGAATGGTGTATGGTGGATGGTGGATGGAACGGATTCCACCATAAACCATAAACCATAAACCATCAACCATAAATGATATATCATCAATGAAGCGTTTCCAGGAAATATCCCAGCAGTTTTCAACCCATTTCGATCGAAGTCATTTTCCTGACCAGCCGGAAACACTTTATGGAGCGGCCTCCTATATGCTGGAGGATGGTGGAAAAAGGATCCGTCCTGTCCTTTGCCTGATGGGAAATGAACTTTTCGTTCCGATCATTCCCGATACCTGGAAAATTGCCTCGGCCCTCGAGCTCTTTCATAATTTCACCCTCATACATGACGACATCATGGATAAAGCACCCTTAAGAAGGGGCAAGGATACGGTGCATGTAAAGTATAATGAATCCACAGCCCTGTTGGCGGGCGATATTCTGCTCCTGCGGACTTATGAATATCTGAATGAAGCAAAATTGAATCATGTCCAACACCTGATCCGGATACTGAATAAAACCGGCAAAGAAATTTGTGAAGGTCAGCAGATGGATATGGATTTCGAAAAGTTAACCAGCATTTCGCTTGATCAATATATGAACATGATTGAATTGAAGACTGCTGTTTTTTTGGCTGCCAGTTTGCAGATGGGCGCTATTATGGCTGGCGCGGGTGAAACGGATCAGGAGAATATTTATGCATTTGGAAAAAACCTGGGCCTTGCATTCCAGGTGCAGGATGATTTTCTCGATAGTTTTGGAAATCCTGAAAAATTTGGAAAGCAAAAAGGAGGAGATATTCTGGCCAATAAAAAAACATTTTTACTGGTGCATGCTTTGGAAAAAGCCGGTCCTGCTGAAAAACAAATCATGGAGAACCTGATTGTTTCTTCTGCTGCTGATAAGATAGAAAAAATGATAAAATTATTTCGTGAATCAGGCGCTGACCAGGCAGCAATGGCCGCCAAACATATTTATATGGACAAGGCATTTACTCATCTGGATCTTATTCAGGTGCCTGCGGAAAATAAAATGGCACTCCGGGAACTGGCGGATTTTCTTTTAGAAAGGGATAGTTAGTTTCGTTGACCGTTGACAGTTGACAGTTGACAGTTGACAGTTGGCAGTTGGCAGTTGGCAGTTGATCGTAGATCGTATTAATTTGAATCCCGCCTTTGGCGGGGCACATTTGCACATTTGCACATTGATATATCGTTCCTAAGGAACGATATAACTCACTCCTTCCAGTGCCAGGTAAGTATTGGGAAATACTTCCCGGGCCTCGGATTCAAACTCATCGAGCTTATCATATTTTGAACTGAAATGACCAATCAGGAGTTGTTTTACGCCGGCGGTTTTTGCAATCGTAGCGGCCTGAATGGTTGTACAATGATATCTGTTCCGAGCGCGTTCTTCCAGGTCCTTCAGATAAGTCGTCTCATGATAGAGCATGTTAACGCCTTGAACTTTAACTGCAATATCCAGGTGAAAGAGGGTATCTGCCGAATAGGCATAGGATCTGGCCAGGGGTGCCGGATCGGTAACAGTTGCATTTTGAATCAGGGTACCCTCCTTTGTTTCATAATCTTCACCCCATTTCAACCGGTCGAAGAACGAAGACGGGATCCCTGAAATCCTGGCTTTTTCAGGATTCACCCTCCGGGGCGGACGAACCTGACGGAAAATAAATCCCCAGCATTCAATCCGGTGAAAGACCCTGAAACAATCCACCTGAAACCGGGTTTCTTTTACCAGCAGGCCCTCTTCCTGCAAGGGATGAAAAATCAGGTTGAATGGAAGCTGGGTATCAGCCACCCGGAGCTGCAGGTCAAAAATGTCTTTCAGTAATGCAGGGCCGTATAGGTTCAGGTCCTGATGGCGGCCCAGAAGCCCCATACTGGTAATGAGTCCGATCAGTCCGAAATAGTGATCCCCATGCAGGTGGGAGATAAAAATATGGTTTATGCGGCTACGCCGGATCTTGTATTTATTCATCTGCGTCTGGGTGCCTTCCCCGCAATCAATCAGGAAAAGGTGATCGTCGAGGGTGATCACCTGTGCGGTCGGATGCCGGTCGAAAGCCGGAATAGCTGAATTATTTCCTAGTATGGTTACCGCGAGCACTTGCTGGATTTAGGTATGATCAATTGGCCGGAGAAATATTCTTTGAAAATATTGGGTGAAAAATAAAACAAAAAGTAATAGGAAACGGATTTGATCGTTAGCATTATATCCGTCACCTTCTGAAATTAATCCGTAAATTCCCGTTCGATTTCTTCCATGAATATGATATCGGTAGCCTCACGCTGAGTGGGGGCTATTTGTAACATCTCAAATTGTTCATTCTGTTCGAAATATTTTTTTACGAACGGTTGCAGTTCGCACAGTACAAAAGAAGCCCGGTTTGCATTAAAAAGGTTTCTTAAGGCAAGAAAGCCATCCGCAGCAGCAGAATCCATTTTTTGAATGTCTTTTAAATTAAGGAGCAGGTTTTTTACTTTTTTATTCAAAAATGGTTCGCAAAGATCATGAAGCGCTGCTGTCATATTAGCAGCAACAACAGGCTCAAGTACAGTAATGGCATGGAATTTCTCGTTGGTACTAATTTTGACTTTCATAACCACCCGGATTGTTAACATACGTTGATAAACCGTCGAAAACAGGAATCAAAAATATTCGTTATTATTGTATTAAGCTCAATTAGTTAAAAATGGATAATAATTTTTCGGCCCAGGTTAAAGAGATTATTTCGTTCAGCAGGGAAGAAGCCTTAAGGTTAGGAAACGACTTTATTGGGACAGAGCATTTGCTTTTGGGTCTTATCAGGGAGGGCGACAATACAGCCGTCCGCATTCTGAAAAGCTTTAATGTAGATCTTTATGAACTCCGGAAAGAAGTAGAACTCGCCGTTAAGGATAAAACAGGGAAGAATATAGCAAATATTAACAGTCTGCCCCTGACCAAACAGGCAGAAAAAGTGATTCGTGTTACCGTGCTCGAAGCGAAAGCTTTGAAAAGCCCCACGGTGGAAACAGAACATCTGATGCTCTCCATTCTCAAAAACAAGGAAAACATCGCCACTCAAATCTTAAATCAATTCGACGTGGATTACGATTTATTCAGAAATGAACTGGGTGTTGTTAAAAGCAATGATACCCGCAGCGAATATGCGGAGGAGAACGATGATGATTTTGACGACGAAAAAAAGTATGCGCAGTCAAAAGCACGTCCGGCAGGTAATACAAAAAGTAAAACGCCGGTGCTTGATAATTTCGGCAGAGACATTACGCGGCTGGCTGAAATGAATTCCCTCGATCCGATTGTAGGCAGGGAGGAGGAAATAGAAAGGGTTTCGCAGATTTTATCCAGGCGCAAGAAAAATAACCCGATCCTGATCGGTGAACCCGGTGTAGGTAAAACGGCCATTGTGGAAGGTCTTGCCCTGCGCATTGTGCAACGGAAAGTTTCCAGGGTATTGTTTGATAAAAGAGTGATATCACTGGATCTGGCCGCACTGGTTGCCGGTACCAAATACCGCGGCCAGTTTGAAGAGCGCATGAAAGCGATCATGAACGAACTGGAAAAAAACAGGGATGTCATTTTATTCATCGACGAAATTCATACCATCGTTGGTGCAGGCGGTGCTTCCGGTTCGCTGGATGCCTCCAACATTTTCAAACCTGCATTAGCGCGCGGAGAGCTTCAGTGTATTGGCGCATCCACCCTGGACGAATACAGAATGTATATTGAAAAGGACGGGGCACTCGATCGTCGTTTTCAGAAGGTGATGATTGATCCGCCGAGCGTGGATGAAACCATCATGATACTGGAAAATATCAAATCCAAATATGAGGACTATCATAATGTCACTTATTCCGACGAAGCCATACAAGCCTGCGTTAAACTGAGTGACCGGTATATGACAGACCGCCTCTTGCCAGACAAAGCCATCGATGTATTGGATGAAGTGGGGGCCAGGGTTCATCTGAAAAATATCAACGTACCCCAGAATATCGTTGAGTTTGAGAAGAAGATTGAAGATGTAAAGAATGAGAAGAATAAAGTAGTGAAAAGCCAGAAGTTCGAAGAAGCGGCTTCCTTAAGGGATGCGGAAAAACGTTTGCAGGAAGAATTGGAAAAAGCAAAACTTCAATGGGAAGAAGAAAGCAAACACCGTCGTTACCCGATTGATGAAGATAATATTGCCGAAGTGGTGAGTATGATGACAGGCATTCCGGTGAAAAGAATGATTCAGGCAGAAAGTGAAAAGCTGAGGAATATGTCGGTCGATATGGAATCCATGGTGGTCGGCCAGGCCGAAGCGATACTGAAAGTCGTGAAAGCCATTCAAAGAAACCGTGTCGGATTAAAGGATCCTAAAAAACCCATCGGCACATTTATTTTTCTCGGACCTACCGGTGTTGGTAAAACAGAACTTGCCCGTGCACTGGCCAGGTATATGTTCGACTCGGAAGATTCGCTGGTACGTATAGACATGAGTGAATACATGGAGAAATTTACGGTCAGCCGGCTGATCGGTGCACCTCCCGGATATGTGGGTTATGAAGAAGGCGGACAACTGACGGAAAAAGTGAGAAGGAAACCGTATAGTGTGATCCTGCTGGATGAAATCGAAAAAGCGCATCCTGATATTTACAATATATTATTGCAGGTCTTGGATGATGGTCAGCTGACAGATGGTTTGGGTAGAAAAGTGGATTTTAAGAATACCCTTATCATCATGACTTCAAATATCGGTGCCAGGCAGCTGAAGGATTTCGGAGCCGGTGTCGGTTTTGCAACTTCTGCCAGAACGGCCAATGCGGATGAGAACAGTAAAGCGGTCATTGAAAAAGCTTTGAAACGGACATTTAGTCCGGAATTCCTCAACCGGGTGGATGATATCATTATATTCAATTCACTCAGCAGGGAGAACATTTTCAATATCATTGATATCCTGATGAAGGGCGTAATGAAGCGGTTGGTGCAACTCGGCTTTAGCCTGGAGCTGACTGCTGAAGCGAAAGCATTCCTGGCAGAGAAGGGATACGATCAGGAATTTGGAGCAAGACCCCTTCACCGGGCGATCCAAAAATACCTGGAAGATCCTTTGGCAGAAGAAATTTTGAATCTGAATATCAAAAGCGGGGACGTGATGATCGCAGATCTGGATAAGGCAGAATCTAAGATCAAATTCACACTGAAGGAAAAGGAGAAGGAAGCTTCTGAAGTGTAGGAAAAATCAGTCATTTTATATTTAATATTTGCCACGGCGCACGGAAATTTCCGCGTTTCCGTGGCAAATCTTTTATTTGCAGTACCTAATAAAATATGCCGGATAAAAAAATCATCATTACGATCGACGGCTGGTCATCCTGCGGGAAGAGCACACTCGCCAAACAGCTGGCTGCAAAACTGAAGTATACCTATATTGACAGCGGAGCTATGTACCGGGCCATTACTTTGTACTTTCTGCGGAATCACGTGGACTGGACAGATTCCAAAGCGGTCGTCAGGGCACTGAAACAAATAACTATTGAATTTGAATATAACGACCAGACAAAATCCAGTGAGATTCTGTTGAACGGAGAAAATGTGGAGTACCTGATCCGGGAACTGGTGGTGGCAGAGAAAGTTAGCGAGGTAGCTGCAATCAGGGAAGTGCGCGAATTCGCAGTAAAACAACAACAGGACCTGGGAATTAACAAGGCGATTGTGATGGATGGCCGGGATATTGGTACCGTTGTATTTCCGAATGCCGAACTCAAAATTTTCATGACGGCTGATAATGCCGTTCGCGTGGAAAGACGATTCCGCGAGTTGTTTGCAAAAAATCCCAATGTGAGTTTGGAAGAAGTCAAAAATAACCTGGAGATGCGGGACTATATTGATTCACATCGCGAGATCAGTCCGCTCCGGCAGGCGGATGATGCCATTGTGCTGGACAACTCGAATCTCACAACACAGGAACAGTTCCATCTGGCGTTAAAGTGGGCGGCGGATAAATTAGGAAGGAAGCATAAAGTTTAACTAGGTTCACAGGCAATGAGCGTCATCAACCCGCGTTAATTATCCCTATTTGGCCCTTTTCATACCAAACAATATTGAATTTCAGTATTGATTCCTGGACGACCCGGAATGTGGATAACTAATTTAATTTTTTATAAAATTTTTTGAACCAGGGAAAATTAAGTTTTTGAGACCTGAAAGGTCAAAAATCATTGCTCAATAAGTATAAAAGGAATTTATTTGCCACCGTTAGGCCACTTGGTCAGATCTTATGTGAAAATTTTAATATTGAATTAATTATATATGTATTTGGACCTCATTTACGGTACGTTACGATTTGAAAATTCGAAATTTTGCACCGAGATTTGCGTTTGTAAAACTAAAAATTCATGGAGCAGCTTTTCATCTTAACATTAGTATCGGTCGTTTCTTTCGTTAAAACGCTTCCAGCCAGCAATCCGGCTTATTTGGACCTGATCAAGGTTCTGGTTGGTTCTGTTACCTGGATTGGCGGGCTCCTGGGATACATGTACTGGAGAGAAAGAAACCTCAAAGCTGCTGCAGCTAATAAATAATTTAAATTCTATAGGAATTGAAAAAGCATCCGCCATTGACGGATGCTTTTTTTTTATCGGGACTGAACCATAAAATGACATTTAGCTATAAGCAGGTTCTGCCTGAGGTAAGGTAGAAGGCATGGGAACAACCTTTTTCCCGTAGATCGCCCGGAAATAGAAGTAACTGACTATTACGGAGCCGACCACAGCAGAAAGGATGGAAATTTTGGCGATGTCGCGAATGCCGGATTCGGTAAAAGCTAACATGGTCGTAAAAATTGACATCGTGAAACCGATGCCAGCCAGGGTACCCATTCCGAATACCTGCTTCCAATTTACATTCGATGGCAGGCTTGCAACATTCAAACCAACCATGATACGGCAGGCGAGATAAATTCCTAGGGGCTTTCCGATCACCAGGCCGAAAAAAATGCCCATGCCTACAGGTGTTGTAAGCGACGCAACCACATGTGCCGGAAGCAGTATGGCTGTATTTGCCAATGCGAAAACCGGTAGAATTAAAAAGTTAACCCATTTGTGTATTGCTTTTTCAATAATTGCCAGTGAATTGACAGGTATGGCAAACGCAAACAGCACCCCGGTAATACTTGCTTCCACCCCGCTTTGCAACATGGCATACCACATGGCCAGACCGAGGAAAACCTGGAACATTCCAAATTTTATTTTCATTTGATTGCACAAGAGGAGACCACCGTATAAAGCTCCACATATACCGAGCGCTATCCAGTTAATGTGGCCACCATAAAATAGTGCAATCACTATTATTGCGCCAAGATCATCAATGATGGCGATGGCCAACAATAAAATTTTTAACCCGATTGGAAAACGTTTACCCAGCAGTGATGCAGCAGCAACGGAAAAAGCGATATCCGTGGCTGTAGGTATTCCCCATCCATGTGAATAGCCGGAATAAAAATTAAATCCGATAAATATAAGCGCCGGCATGAGCATTCCGCCAAACGCCGCACCAAAGGGCAGTACCGCCTTTTTAAACTGTGAAAGTTCGCCGGACAAAAGTTCTCTTTTTATTTCTGTGGCAGCGAGTACAAAGAAAAAAGCCATTCCGAAATTATTGATCCAGTCAATAAATGAATGAGGAAGTTTTGCTGAAGAGAAAATTCCTGGAACAAAAGGATTGTTCCAGAGGCGATTAAACCATCCGTTGGAAAAGGAATTGGTAACAAATAAAGAAATAATGGTACAGATCACTAATAACACCCCGGTGGTACGGCTATCACTTAACAGATCCCGGATCGGGGTGAAAATGTGGTGGAATGACTTTGTTTTCTTTACTTCCATACCTTATAATAATTTATAATATATGCTTTTATATTTCTTAATTAATGTTTTCCTTTATTCGTATAAAGTTATCGACTTTTTACCCTAAAGATTGTGAAAATATAAAAAAGTTATTATAAAATATACACATTAATATAATTTCATATACTGATGTAAATCCCTCTATATTATATTGATATTGAATTCATTATCAATCAGATAAAAAAACCCCCTGCTTGCAGGGGGTTTTTGTTTTTGAATTTACTGATCTTAACAACTAATCTACATAACCGAGTACGCCCATTTCCGGCATATCCAATCCTTTGAGTTCGTCTTCGGCACTAACTCTGATCGGAGTGATTTTATTGGAGATTTTAAACCATGACCACATAGCCGCATATACAAAAATGAAGCAGGTGGCCGTGCCTATCAGCTGGGCAACCAGCTGGCTTCCGTCGCCATAAAACAATCCTTTTACGGTACCCGGTACACCATTCCAACCGTCTCCGTAAGAACCGTCTGCAAATAATCCGACGGAGATTACGCCCCATGCTCCATTGATGCCGTGTACAGCAATCGCGCCTACCGGATCATCCACTTTCAATTTTCTGTCAATAAAATTATATCCGTAGTAAACCAGGATTCCGGCAATTGTTCCGATCGCGACTGAACCGATGGAATTTACAAAAGCACTTGGAGCCGTAATGGCAACCAGTCCTGCCAGCAGGCCATTAGCCATCATACCCGGATCAAATTTGCCAGATTTTAAATACCCGATAACCATCACGGCCAGCGCGCCCATGGTACCGGCCATCATGGTATTCACGGCGATAATTGAAATACGAAAATCGCTGCCAGCAAGAGTAGATCCAGGATTGAAACCAAACCAACCGAAAGCCAGGATAAATGTTCCTAGCAGCGCCATTGGAATATTATGACCAGGGATCGTATTGACGGAACCGTCCTTTCCATATTTTCCAATACGTGGCCCCAGAACAACAGCGCCTGCCAGAGCGGCAACGCCACCCACCATGTGAACAACGGAAGATCCCGCAAAGTCTACATGGCCGTGTCCCAGGTGGAAATTGACTCCCATCTGGGAAAGCCAGCCACCGCCCCATACCCAGTTTCCGAACAAAGGGTAAACAAACATGGAGATAAACAGTCCATATATAACAAACGATTTGAAACTCCATCTTTCTGCCAAGGCACCGGTCGGGATGGTGGCCGTAGTATCCATAAACACCATTTGGAATAAGAATAAAGCAAAAACACCCACATCATAAACACTACTATTCAGGAAATAACCAGCCGTGCCCCATATGCCAAAATCATGGCCAAATAAATGCACAATATATTCATGCGGAATTACACCCTGACCTCCGCCCAGGGTGGCTGCGCCCAGAGCGCCACCGAACATCAACGCAAATCCGCATACCCAGAAGCCGAACATTCCAATGCCATAAACCATAAAGTTCATGGCCATCACATGAGCAGCATTTTTCTTTTGCGTAAATCCTGTTTCAACGAGAGCAAAACCAGCCTGCATAAACATAACGAGGAATCCAGTGATCAGGGTCCACATGATGTTAATTCCAATCTTATTGTGGCCATCTGCTGCACCAATCGTTTGTACCGTCGCTGCCAGTTTGCTTACGCTGGAGCTAACGGCGGCAACGGTTGTGTCCTTGGCATTTACAACGCTATCAAGGACTTTTACTGCCATCGTATCAATATCACTGAGTGTTCCTGTTTTTGCGCCCGTTGGATCCTGTGCCATAACCGGAACTACAAGAAAAAGGCAAAAAATAATTGCTAAGCATGCAAAAACCGCCTTATAAGTTTTTGCATTTCTCTGTCTGAATTGATGCATGTCGATTGGTTTTAGTTGTGGGAATTTATTGCAGTGAATTAAAAGACATAGGTTGCTGCTAACAGACCGGTAAACGTAGACGATGTCAGCGTGCCGTCGTGTTTTTCAAATGCGCCATCCGTAAATACTCCTGTTGCTCCGGAAGAATTGTCAAGACGCAGTTCCGGCATTACTGTCAGTTTGCCCAGGTGAATCTGACCTGTCAGGGTGAATTCCATAAAACCTGCATCAGGAATAGACAAAACAGCCTTCTTATTATCGAAATATTCACCTCTTAAAGTCAGGCCGAATACCGGACTCGGGTCAACATTCAGATATACGGCGGTGCCCCACCATGTTGCAGAAGTTGCTGCGCTGATGGTTTGTTCTGTTGCATTGAATCCGACACCGAATTTATCAGTTACAGTACCCGTCAAAACAAAATCAAACTGATTCATAGTCGTGCCTACTGCCACTTTTCCTCCCTGATAGTTTAGATAGAATTTCCACTTGCTGTCGGGTGTAGCGGTACTTAATTGTGCGATAAAGCTTTGATATGCACCGGTCGGTTGTGTGGAATGATCTGTTGAATTGGAAATTCCAACCATGAAAGCTGTTTTGCCTGCAATGGCCACATCCGCTTTTAGACCGGTATTGAAGAACGGTCCGTAAGTAAACATATAACTCATGGAGTAGTTCCTGTTCGAAGCGGCATCTACGACTTCATAACCGATATGAGTACCCCATTTACCCGCGGTCAGTTTGATTTTGTCGGAGATATTGTAATAAACAAAAGCCTGTACGACGTTTGACAGGGAGAAATAAGGGTTTGTAGTGCTTGTAACGCCATCATTATAGGAGAAATCCTGGGCTCTTTTTCCAAATCCAAGTTCTACGGTAACACCTGCTTTGGCCCAGCTGTGGTCGGCGCGGATGGTTGCCATACCGAGTTCAAATGAATTCTGGGAATTCGTGAAGCTCGTATAGTTGTTAAATGTACCGGGTGGGTTCGCGAAGTTATACCGGTAATACAGATCCAGGGAGCCTGAAAAGGTAGTCGCCGGATTCGGTGGAACAGAATCGACTTTTGGTGGAGGAGTGGCTGTTTTTGCAGAATCCTGGGCCTGCACCTGCGTAATAATAAACGATCC
>Ga0080027_10000178_pt1 | contig 29230 bp, 26 predicted proteins | sample OrgsoiDNA2013046_FD_70962 | JGI IMG/M metagenome (GOLD analysis project Ga0080027, IMG submission 70962) | Permafrost soil microbial communities from the Arctic, to analyse light accelerated degradation of dissolved organic matter (DOM) -... | ecosystem: Environmental > Terrestrial > Soil >... | reverse complement strand
GCGCAAACTGGCTCTCGTACAACGGCGATTTCACGGGCCGGCGATTCAGCAGTCTCTCGCAGATCACCACGGCCAACGTCGGCGAACTACGCGCGCAATGGGTGTTCCACTCCAGCAACTCAGATCGCATGGAGGTCACGCCTGTCGTCGTGGACGGGGTAATGTTCGTCACCTCCGCCAATGACACGTTTGCGCTCGACGCCCGTACCGGCCGCCAGATCTGGCACAACGCGCGTCCCATTTCGGAGAACCTTATTGATGACGCCTCGCGGCACATCAGCCGCGGCGTGGCCATCTGGCACTCCCGGGTTTACCGCCAGACCGACAACGCTCACCTGCTTTGCCTCGACACCCTTTCAGGCCATCTGATATGGGATGTCGCATATGCAGACTGGAACAAGAACTACGGCGCCACCGGGGCTCCGTTGGTCATCAAGGGGAAGGTAATTGTCGGTACGTCCGGCGGCGATGACGGCGTGCGAGGGTTCGTTGCAGCCTACGACGCCAATACTGGAAAGCTGGCGTGGCGGTTCTGGACAATTCCAGCCCCGGGAGAGTTCGGCTCCGCAAGTTGGCCCAAGGATTTATATCTGCACGGCGGCGGAACGACGTGGATGCCCGGCACCTACGATCCCGAGATGAATACGCTGTTCTGGGGCACAAGCAACCCGAGCCCTGATTTCGACGGCGCGGTTCGTCCCGGCGACGATCTCTATACCGATTGCGTCCTCGCTCTCGATCCCGACACCGGCAAGCTGAAGTGGCATTTCCAATTCACTCCCCACGACCTCTACGATTACGATGCCACCGAGACGCCCATCCTTGTCGATGCCACCTACCAGGGCCAGCCACGCAAGCTCTTAGTCGAGGCCAACCGTAACGGATTCCTTTACGTTCTGGATCGCGAAAGCGGAAAGTTTCTCGCCGCCACTGCTTTCGTAGACAAACTTAACTGGGCAAAAGGTGTCGACGTTCAAGGCAAACCCAATCGTTCCGGCCTGCAACCCTCTGCCGCCGGAACCAAGATTTGCCCCGGCTATGGTGGCGCCACCAACTGGTTTGCGCCCTCCTACAGCGAGTCTACTCATTTCGTCTATTTCCTCGCGCTCGAGGAGTGCCAGACGTTCTTACTCAAGCCCCAGAAGTTTGAAGAGGGAAAGACGTTCTATTCCACTGGCGTCAAGAGAATTCCTGACGAGATGTCGCGAAAAATCCTTCTTGCCTACAACCTGGACACGCGGTCCTTCGCCTGGCGTTACCCCCAGGTGGGCAGCGCGCATTCCGACGCGGGCACCATGACCACGGCTGGTGGCCTGGTGTTCTTCGGCGATGACGCTCAATCCTTCGAAGCCGTAGACGCTCGCACCGGTAAGCAGCTCTGGCACTTCAACACCGGCCAGGATTTCGGCGCTTCTCCGATGACCTATGCCGTCCAGGACAAACAATTCGTAGCAATCGCGGCAGGCAGTAGCGTTTTCAGCTTCGCACTGCCGTAAGGCTTCGTTTGCGAAGCTGTTAGCAAGAACACAAAAGGAGACGAACATGGCGTCAACGATTTTCAATCGCAGAAAGCTGGTGGGCGGCATGGCTTCAATCTTTGGAGCGCTGGGTGCGGGTAGCATGCTGGCCGGAAGCGCTGTCGCCAAGAGCAAGAGCGCTGGCGTTCAGAAAATGGGCCGCGATGGCAAACCCTCCGACCGCAATGACTTCATCACCCCGCTCATCGTTCACAACGGCGTGATCTACATCGCCGGACAGGGCGCGAACTCGAATGGCCCCGTAGGCAAGGATGACATCGATAGCCACGTCACAAAAGTCATGGAAAACGTGAAAGAACTCGTCGTCACCGGCGGCGGCACCATGGATAGCATTCTGCAACTGACCGTCTATCTCGCCGATCTTAGCTACTACGATGCGATGAATAAAATCTTCAAAACCTACTTTCCCAACGGCGGCCCGGCGCGAACCACCGTCGCCGTAGCAGCTCTCCCCGGTAAGTCTCTAGTGGAAATTAACTGCACCGCCGCTGTCGTCGGGAAATGAATCGCGCGAAAGGAGCTAACATGCCGCTCAATTCAAAATGGAATCGCCGTGGCTTTCTGGGAAGCCTCGGACTCGGTGCCGGGTCGCTTCTCGCCCCCGGAAAGCTATTTGCGTGGAAGCCCGCAGCGAAGGTCAGTGGCTTCGGCCAGTCCGGCAACCCCTACGAAGAACTCGGCGTTCCAACCGTGATCAATTGCGATGGGACCATGACCGTCCTCGGCGGTTCCGTTCTCCGTCCGGAGCTCGAAGCCGTCATGGCCCAGGCGGGGCGACACTTCGTCCGTATCGCCGACTTGGAAGTCGCTGCGGGCAAGCGAATCGCTGAGCTGCTCAAACTACCCGAAGAGTACTCGGCAATTGTGACTTCCGGCGCAGCGGCAGCGATGCAATCGGGGCTGGCCGGCATTTTGACCGGAGACAACGAGCAGTTCATTCGACAGATCCCCGACCTCACGGGAATGAAGTCCGAAGTCATCATCCAGAAATCACATCGCAACCCATTCGATCACCAGCTCCGTACCACTGGCATCAAGCTCGTCGTCATCGAGACGCGCGAAGAGTTAAGCAAAGCCGTCAACGAAAAGACGGCCATGCTGCATTTCTCCAACTTCGCCAACGCCGCCGGCCAAATCAAAGTCGACGAATGGGTCAGGCTGGCGAAGGAATACAAGGTTCCCTGTTTCCTGGACGCAGCTGCGGACACGCCCCCGGTTTCGCATCTCTGGGACTACGCCAACATGGGCTACGACCTCATCGCCTTCAGCGGCGGCAAGGCTGTGCGCGGGCCGCAATGCGCCGGCATCTTGATCGGGAGGAAGGATCTCGTCGCCCACGCGTTGCTGAACAACAGTCCTCACGAGGACACCATCGGCCGCAGCCAGAAAGTTGGGAAGGAGGAAATTGTGGGCATGGTCAAAGCCTTGGAGCTTTATCTCAAGGAAGACCACGATGCACTCTGGAAGGAATGGCAGGAGCGCCTCGATGTCATCTCCAAAGAAATTACCCGCTTGTCCGGCGTGAAAACGTCGTTCTTTGTTCCTGACATTGCCAATCACGTACCGCACATGGCAATTACCTGGGATGCTGCCCAGTACGCGCTGACCCCAGTCGAAGTTTCGAAAATGCTGAAGGATTCGAAGCCGTCGATCGCCATGAGCCCCGGCGAAGAGCGGCCAGGATTGGCTATGAATTCGTTTATGCTGCAACCGGGCGAGACCAAGATTGTGGCGCAGCAGCTAGCCCGCATTTTCCGTGAGCATTCCGCCGACGGAAAGACCGGTGGGAAGTAAGTGTCGATGCCGCGGCCAAATATCAGTCATGTCCGCTGGGTCCTCATCTTTTGGCTCTTTGTGCTGAGCGCTGTGGCCTTTCTGGACCGCGTAAATATTTCCATCGCCGGAAGCTCGATTGCGGCAGCCTACCACCTCACCGACGTCCAGTTAGGCACTGTTTTCAGTGCTCTGCTTTGGGGCTACGCCCTCTTTCAAGCACTCGGCGGCCGTCTGGCGGACCGAATCGGCCCTCGACACGTGCTTGCCGCAGGAGTTGTTTGGTGGGGCATTTTTACCGCAGCGACGGCGGCCATTCCCGCCGGTGTCCGCTACGGACTGATTCTTTTCGTCGCTATTCGTTTCCTGCTCGGCGCCGGAGAAGCTGTTGTTTTTCCGGCGTCCAATCAGTTCGTTGCCCGCTGGATTCCTTCACGCGAGCGCGGCGTCGCCAACGGATGGATTTTTGCCGGTGTCGGGGTTGGCGCGGGTTTGTCGCCTCCTCTCATCTCCTATCTCATCCTGCACCATGGCTGGCGCGCTTCGTTCTGGGTATGCGCTGGGATCGGACTTATCGCGGGCGGAGTTTGGTATCGGATGGCGCGTGATTCCCCAGCAGAACATCTCGGCGTGTCGCGTTCCGAACTCGCACTAATCCACGCCGGGCTCGCCGCAAGCGCGAAACGCAGCTCCTCGTCGTCGCCGCTTCTTGTCCCGTGGAGCAAGGTTCTTGCCAGCAAAGAAGTTTTGACAATCACAATCAGCTATTTCTGTTTTGGCTATGTAGCTTGGATTTTCTTCAGCTGGTTTTATATCTACCTCGCGAAGGTTCGCGGCCTCAATCTCAAAGCCAGCGCCATCTATGCCATGCTGCCTTTTCTCGCAATGGCCGTCGGCTGCGCGGTTGGCGGCGCTGTAAGCGACCGCCTCACCCGTCGGTACGGACCACGGCTGGGCCGCGGCATTCTGGCGGCTTTTGTGATGGCGGCCGCTGCGATTTTTCTAGCCTTGGGTTCGCGCGTCGAAAGCGCCAGGCTGGCCAGCGTCGTTCTTGCCGGCGGTGCAGGAGCGCTCTATCTTGCGCAGAGTTCGTTCTGGTCCGTTACCGCCGATATCGCGGGGAGGTCGTCCGGTTCGGTCTCGGGCTTCATGAATACAGGCGGCCAGATCGGTGGCGCCGTCACGGCCCAGGTCACACCATGGATTGCCCAACATTTTGGTTGGACGGTATCCTTCTTGGTGGCAGCCGTTTTGTGCCTCGTCGGCGCGGTGGCATGGCTCTTCGTCGATCCGCAGCGCAGCCTTGCTTTCGAATGCGACTCGGTTGCGGTTGTTCCAAATTAGGCTATGGAAGAACTCAACAACACGCTCACCGTCAAACCGAAAGACCAGTGCGAATGGGACCTCGTCAGTCTCGGCGAAGTCATGTTGCGTCTCGATCCCGGCGATACCCGGGTCGCCACCACACGCACCTTTCACGCCTGGGAAGGCGGTGGCGAATACAACGTGGCTCGCGGTTTGCGGCGTTGCTTTGGCATGAACACGGCCATCGTCACCGCCCTAGTCGATAACTCGGTTGGCCGCTTGCTGGAAGACCTGATGATGCAGGGTGGCGTCAGTCTCCGCCATCTGCACTGGGTGCCGTTTGATGGCGTCGGTCGCGTCTCGCGCAACGGCATGAATTTCACAGAGCGAGGCTTCGGCGTGCGCGCTGCCTCGGGCTGCTCCGACCGCGGTCACACCGCCATCTCCCAGCTCAAGCCCGGAGATATCGACTGGGATCAGATCTTAGTGAAGGAAGGCACCCGCTGGTTTCATACCGGCGGCATCTTTTGTGCACTCTCGGAGACCGCGCCGCTGATCGCGAAGGAAGCGATGTCCGTCGCCCGGCGCGCCGGTGCCGTAATTTCCTACGATCTCAATTACCGCCCTTCGCTTTGGAAGTCCATCGGCGGCCACGCCAAAGCTCAGGAAGTTAACCGCCAGCTCGCGCCCCTTGTCGATGTGATGTTCGGCAATGAAGAGGATTTCACCGCGGCTCTGGGCCTCCAGGTGGAGGAGCTCGACGAAAACCACTCGAACCTCGATCCCTGCAATTTCCAGCGCATGATGGAGAAGGCGGTTCAGGAGTTTCCAAATTTAAAAGCTCTGGCTGCCACGCTGCGCTATGCCAGGACAGCGACGTTGAACGACTGGAGTGCGCTTTGCCTGGCCGGAGGCAAGTTTTTCCAGGCGCCGGTCCGCGAAAATCTTGAGATTTACGATCGTGTCGGCGGGGGTGACTCGTTCGCCTCCGGCTTCATCTATGGACTTCTGGATGGGCACGATCCGCAATGGGCGCTGGAAAGCGGAGCGGCTCACGGTGCCCTTGCCATGACTACTCCGGGCGATACCAGCATGGCAACTCTGCAAGAAGTGTTGCAGCTAATGAAATCAAAAACAGCGCGGATCAACCGGTGAAGATCTGCGGGTAAAAGCTAAAAACCATGACGATTGATGAAGTGATCCAGACGATTGGCGAGGTCGGCATCATCCCCGTGGTACGGGCTAGCTCCCCTGAGGAAGCCCGTGCTGCCGTAGGCGCAGTCTGTGCCGGTGGCATTCCAATTGTTGAAATCACCATGACCGTTCCAGATGCTCCAGAGGTGATCCGCCGGGTCGTCCAGCACTATGGCGCGACCGTACTGGTCGGCGCGGGAACGGTGCTCACCGAAGATGACGCCGCACGATGCCTGGACGCTGGCGCCGAATTCCTGGTTAGCCCGGGCTTGGCCATCCCGGTTCTACGTGCCGCTAAAGCACGAGGCAAGCTTGCCATTCCCGGCGCGCTAACTCCCACCGAACTCATGAGTGCCGCTATCGAAGGCGCGAATCTCGTCAAGATATTTCCCTGTGGAAGCTGCGGCGGCCCGGATCACCTTCGCTCTCTCAAAGCTCCATTTCCTAAAATCAAACTCATTCCCACCGGCGGCGTGAATGTCACGAATGCTGCGGAACACATCGCCGCTGGAGCCTTTGCCGTCGGAGTAGGCTCAGATCTAGTCGACCTTGCCGCTCTGCGTCGAGGCGAGTCCTCCAAGATCGCGGACGCCGCCAAGCTCCTCGTGGAAGCTGTCCGTCGCGCTCGAAATGCCAAACTTGGAACCTTTGGTTCTACACGTCAGGCATGACCGATGTTGCACGCCAGAATTCTGTTAGGGAGCACACAATCATGAAGTTGTTGACGAACATTTCTTCGACGCCTCTCCTGTTCGTTCTCATAGCCAGCCTGTCCGCCAACGCCCAGAAACTCCCGGATCGCCAAGTCGCAATCACCATCGACGACCTCCCCGCTGGCTCGGCGAATTCCATGGACGCAGCCACGATCACCGATATGACCACCAAACTGCTCACCACTCTCCGCGACCAAAAGGTTCCGGCCGTGGGATTCGTGAATGAGAAGAAACTCTACAAACTGGGAGAAGTGGACGAGAGAATAAAGGCTCTCCGCCTGTGGCTGGACTACGGTTTCGAACTTGGCAACCATACCTTCAGCCACTCCTCCCTCAATAAAGTCGGATTGCAAGCCTGGGAGGACGACATCGTCCAGGGCGAAAGCGTGACTCGCATGCTGCTTGCGGAGCACAATATGAAGCTCCGCTATTTCCGGCATCCCTTCCTGGACACAGGCCGCGATCTCCAGACTCGGCGCGAAGCCGAAGCTTTCCTCGTCGCGAGAGGCTATCACATTGCTCCCGTCACGCTCGACGCCTGGGACTGGATGTATGCGGGGGTCTATGAAGACGCGAAAAAGCGCGGAGACACTGTTCTGCAACAACAACTCACGCGGAGCTACCTCGAATACAGCGACACCATGTTTGCCTATTCCGAGCAGCTCGCAAAAAAGACAATCGGCTACGAGCCCAAACAGATTCTTCTCCTGCATGGCAATCAACTCGAAGCTGACCATATCGGCGAACTGATCGACCTCCTCCGCAAGCGAGGCTATCGCCTCATTACGCTCGAGGACGCCCTCAGCGACCAGGCATACAGTCTGCCCGACACCTTTGTCGGAGAAGAAGGTACTGGATGGATTGACCACTGGGCCATCACTCAGGGAAAGCCTCCACTGGGTTCGCCTGTGTTTCCGCAATGGGTGATTGACCGCTCGAAGGCGCTGGGCCAGCCCCAGCCTTAGTCGCCAGCTAAGCCAGCTAAGCTTCCTTTCAATTTTCACCCATCTTCGCCTGGAGCCTCACATGCTAGGCCTGCCCGGCACGCCCAGGGGCCCCGTTTTCTCCGGATTTCGAGTCATTCTGAAGCGTCGCCATACATGGAATCGAGTAATTCCTGGATGCTGGCACCGGATTCCCCTTTGCGTCAGTCATTGACGGTTAAGTTACTTCCGGAATTACAGCGAAAAGGGTATCTGTCACGCACAAGACCTTCGTTACTGTAGTTCAGCGGCCAGCGAAGTCGCCGGCTTCAGGCTTCAGAGTCTTGGAGTACGAAGAGTTGCTAAGGAGAAAACCAGTGCAAGTCAGTGCAGTGCTTGTGGTTGATGATCGGTGCTTATCTTCGACGGCTTCCAATGCAGAACTCGCCTACACCGGCCGCAGCGACAATAAAAGCAGATCCGTTGCATGCTCAGAAATCTTCGGAGAGTCGCTGCTGACTCGCACCGTGAAGCAATTGCGCGGCGCGGGAATCGAGACCATCTCGGTCGTTGGAGCGTCCATCTACCCTTTGTCGAAATTCGGCGCCGGCATTACCCGTGTGGCCGCAGCCAGATCCTGTGAGTGCTGGTCCGAAGCGCAAAGGGAAGTTCTCCGGCTCAAGGCGCAGGGATCCCAGACCGTTCTCATGATTGGCGTCAGCGCCTATGTCGAATGGCAGGTGGAAGAACTTTTGCGTTTCCATTTCGCCCATGGAATGCCCCTGACTCAGGTTCACGATGCCCAGGGTCCTTTGGAAATTTGGGCGGTCAATTCCAAGTGGTTTAGCACGGCAGCCGTAGGCTGCACGTTACCATTTCGTTACGGGGAGTTCCCCGGCCTGCCCGTTGCTTGCATTATCGGCGGCTACGTCAATCGTCTGGCCGATGCCGCGGGTTTCCGCCGTCTCGTCCGCGATGGATTTCTCGCCCGCTCCGAAACGCGGCCTCTTTGCAAAGAAATCAGGCCCGGAGTTTGGGTGGAGGATGGCGCCCGAATTCACAAATCTGCCCGCCTGGTGGCGCCCGTGTACATCGGGGCCGGCGCGAAAATCGGCGCATCCGCCGTCATTACCCGTTTCAGCAATGTCGAACGCAATTCCACGGTTGGGGCCGGCACGGTCGTTGACAGCGCATCCATCCTTTCCGACACGGAGTTAGGCGCAGGTTTGGAGCTTTCCGGCACCGTGCTGGAGGGAAACATGCTCCTCGACGTGCGCCGGAACGTGGCACTTTGCATCCATGATCCAAATTTGATTCGCGATATCGGCGCGCGCTATCAACCCGCGATTCCAAGCCGCCGCCAAATCGAGCGGTCGATGCAAGCTTTTGCTTTCTCCGACTCAGGTTTCTTTTTCAGGGCTGCGGGTCGGCTGTCTGAAGTGCTCTTTAGGTAAACCAGGATCTGGTAGACCAAGATCTGATAGACCATCGAGGATCAAGCATGCCGAATTGCAGAACGGTTGTCGTGAAAGAGTTGCCCGAGAGTGTGACATTGCATCACATTCCCGATCTTTGCCGGGAAATTGTTCCGCTTGCCCGCGTAGATTGGCCATGCCTGGTCTTCGACTTCTCCAACGTCCGGGAACTGGATCGAGCCGGGGTCGAGGTGCTGCTGCTCACGATGGAAGAGGCCGTGAAACGCAACGGAGACCTCAAGCTCGCAGCCGTTCCACCTCAGATTGTCGTCATTCTCGAACTCACTCGCGTTGATCGGCTATTCGAAATCTTCGATACTTGCGCTGAGGCCGTCGACAGCTTCCACAGCTTTCCCGTACGCGCATTTGACAAACCGTCGAAACTGCCAGCCGCTTCGGCTGCACAAGAAATCGGGCTATATCGCGCATGATCGCACAGAAACAGGATCGCCCAGCTTGAAGCGCGGAGGGTTCAATGATGGCGAAGATATCCACACTGTTGGCGTTCGCTCTACTGCTCCAGTCCGTGGGGTTTGCTCAAGAATCGGCGGCTGGATCAAAACTCATATCGAATTCGACTCAGATTCCGGACAGCCCCGGAGCAGTACAAGCTCGACTGGTACGAGCCCAGATACCCCAAACTCAGTATGCTCAGGCCCAAAATCCCGACACCAAAGATCCTCGCGAGCCCTTGCAAACTGCTCCATCGGCGGACACGACATCCGCTCAGCCCGAGCAGTCACCATCGCAGTCGCTCGCAAGGTCGAATGACACAAGCATGCCCGAAAACGCGCAATCAGCTCCAGCAAAGCCGCAAACTGATGTGCCCGATATGCCCCCCGCTCCTGACTCCAAAGCAGGCGACGGCAATACTCAGTCAAGCGGCTCTGAGGCGGCCATTATCACCCAACCCCTTGGAACTGCCGTGGCACAGCCTCTGCAAACCACTGGCGTAGCAGCCTCCAGGCCTGCTGGTGCCGCCGTCGCGCCCGCCAGGCAGCATCGCGTGAGAACGATCTTGATTCGTGTGGGAGCTCTGGTAGGGGCCGGTGCCGCACTCGGAACGACGATGGCATTGTCTCAGGCAAGCCCCAGCAGGCCGCCTGGAGTTCGCTGAGCAACAACCTTTCGCCCATGTTGCCTCGCCGCCGGTCACCAATAGATAAGACTGAACTTGTCCACCACCACAGAGTAGGGCGATTGCTTGTAGTTCCCATCCATCTGGTAGTTTGCGGTGACGCCATACCAGTTGGGCACCGAGAATGGTGGAAAATACCGGTCGATCACCGTCGTCACACCGTTCAAAGTAATGGAGTGATATTGAAGTTGGTTGTCCCAGGTTCTCTGTACCTGCAGCGTCAGATGGTTCCATGAGTTGTTCACCGGGTTGCAGGGAACGCCGGTTGAGACCCATTTCCAGTTCACGTTGTCCCAGACATCAAACTCGTGCCCTCCCGCGATGCGGCATTGGTGGCCCCAGGTGAAGCCCAGCGAGTTGAAATACTGATTGATGTCGAACTCCAGCACCTGAGAAAGTTCCAGGGATGAGCTGTAGAAATAAAGATCGTAAGTAAAGTTATGCAGGTTCGGGATGATGGTGTGGTTGTGGTCCGGCATCCCTTGCGATGAGAAGTCGCCAATGAGCGGGTTCGTCCACAAAACATCGGCGTAAGGCGTCGTGCCGCCAATGGAAAACTTCGCTGCCTTGCCGCTCAGCGACGGCGACGTCACTCCCTGATTCATGGCCCAGGTCACACCGGACCCGCAATTCGTGCAAACGTCATAGTTGGGAGGGAATTCCCCGTAGCTCGACCACCCGCCGCTCGCCTGTAAATTTGTAAAGGCGTTGCCCGCCACATTGACTTTTCGATGTTGAAACGTGCTCCCGCCGCAGTAGTCCCACTCCTGCACTACGGTGTCGTAGGTGCCGGGCGTCAGCTTCAGGCTGGTATTCAGTTTCGCCCCGCTGCTGACAAAATTGAGTTGGTTGTTGACATAGACGCCCATCGAGGCGACACCCTGCGGGCAGCTCGTGGTGGCCGTAGCGGAGTAGCTGACCGGCGAGCTGACGTTGGAACCGTCCCCCGGTAACGCTACCCACACTCCAGTTCCCGCGTTCACCGTAACCGGAACCGGCGTGTAACTGGCGCCGCCGCAGTAGTCCCACTCTTCCACAACGGTGTTGTGGTTGCCCGGAGCAATGCTCACGCTGGCATTCAACGTGGCGCCGTTACTGACATAAATCAGTTTATTGTCTACGTAGATGCCCATGGAAGCGACACCTTTGGAACAACCGGTGCTCGAGGAGGCGGAGTAACTCACCGGGGTTCCCACGACGCTTCCGCTGTGCGGAGAATTCACATTCACGGTTGCGAACGCCGACGCTCCGAGGGTCAGAATGACCAGTGAAACCTGAAAAAACACACCACGCTCCTCCATTTCGAACCCCAAAGCAAAGAAATTTTGTACGGATGTGCAACGGCTGTGCAACTCAAAGACTAAGGCGGACATGTGAGCGTAATACCGTGTTTACTCGGTGTCAAAAATCGGAAGGGACATGTACCACGCGCGTTATCGGTAGGGAACACGACGCAGGAAGAAAGCTCGCGCATAGCCGCGCGGGCGCCTTCGCCCAGCACTGTCCAATTATGAAGAGAAACGATTGTTGAGGGGTAGAAGCTTCAGACTAGTCGGGAAGAGGGTGCTACCGTGTACTCACAGAATTCAAACGCACTTCGGAAACCCGATACTGCCTGCCATCAAACTGGGTCTTGGCAGTAACGCTAACGCCCAATTTCAACGGCTGCGCAAGTTGCCGCGCCGCCGGATCGAAATAGAGATCGTAGCTCTTATGCTGAGTTATATCCTCCAGCACCAGAAGCCCTCGCGCAATATCCAACGCGACCACTTGGCCAGAGAACGTATAGCTCTCTCCAGGCGACGCCAGAATCGTGATTTGACTGACCAAGGGCTCCTTGCTGCTCGGAGCAAAAGTCAGGCTCACTACCGTTCCCGCAGCCAACTCGGACGATTTCGCAACCTGGGCTCCCCGTTGAATCATTACACCCGGGGCGAGACGCATCTTCACGGTTTTCGGCGTGAGGGAGTCGCGCAATACCAACTCTTCACTCTCGGCGTAATACTCAACGACTTGTCCACTGCTCAGTCCCGTCGTCGTCGGTGACTCCAGACGTATGGTGCGCGCGAATATATCGGCTCCATCGAGAGCGCTGTCCACATACGCCCGTTCTCCAGCTTGTACGTCATCCAGCGAGGCAGATTTACCATCGCGAAGAACTTGCGTGCGTTCATCGAACAAAAGAGGTAGCCGCCGCCCCTGAAACACCTGGAGTATGAGACGGTCCCGTACGTGATCCACGCTCTGAATCATGCCTCCGAACAGTGAAACTGAGCCCTTTGGCAACGCCAGAATTCCGCTCGCAGTCGCGACCGCTGGCGTAGCCGCAGTGTTCGTCCGTTCAATGGGGGCAGAATTGGGGCTGCTCATTTTGCTGCCCGCGATGGGATCTGGCGCTCCCGTTTTCGCCGCGAGTGCCGCCGAGGCATTACTTTGAGCAGCCGCTAGAGCAGCACTCAGTATCACCAGACTCAGACCGCCACGAATCAAAACAGACCTCCAGTCGGCACATGATCTGATGCCAGGGAGGTTCCAGAAGGTAGCGTGAACAACCCTCGAAAGACCTAGAAAATTGTCCCCTTTCCGACGCAGCCCTCATGGGCCTTTCGGCATCCTATCCTTCGCTTGCAATAAGGCTGGAATAGGGCCTCGGGAGCACCTCGTTGCGCATGAGGAAGTACAGCAAATCTGCGATTGTGAGTACGCTGCTAACCCTTGGGTTGGCTTTGCCTGTTTCCGCCCGTGACCTTAAAATCAAGGTCCCGAGAGGTAGCTTGACCTCGCCCGTGCAGCAGCTCAATCGGGAAGGTGTGCAAGCCGTGCAGAAGAATCTGTACGACAAAGCCAAAGCCCTGTTCTACAAAGCCTATCTGCTCGACCCGGGTGACCCATTCACCCTAAACAACCTCGGCTACATCGCCGAAATCGAAGGCCAGCAGGATCGGGCCCAGGCTTTTTACAACCTGGCTGGGTCGCAGACGACCAGTGCGCTCGTGGACCGCTCCAGCGTAGCAAGCTTGCGCGGCCAGTCTCTGAAGGACGCCGTCGACACGGTTCACGACATTCCGCTGCAGGTCAACCGCGCCAACGTGGAGGCTGTGCGCTTGCTCTCTCAGGATCGCGCGTGGGAGGCTGAACTCCTTCTCCAGCGCACGCTTAAGCTGGATACGAACAGCGGTTTTACCCTGAATAATCTGGGAGTCGCCAAGGAAGCCCAGGGTGAGTTTGCCGATGCGCTCAAGGACTATGCGGCCGCCGCAGGCTCTCACACTGCGGACACTGTCGTGGTCAGCATGAATTCCGCGTGGCGTGGCAAGCCTGTAACCGAGATGGCTGCCGAGAGCGAGAAACGCCTGCGAGCGCGCATGAACCAAACGCAAACTGCCGAAGCCCAGACCGCTCTCTTCAATCTGCGTGGGGTCGCCGCTCTGAACCGAAACGACTGGCAACGGGCGCGGGAGAACTTTGCGAAGGCATACAAGCTCAGCCCGGACAATGCATTCGTCCTCAACAACCAGGCAGTTCTCTCCGAAATGAACGGCGATCTCGAAACTGCCCAGGATTTCTATCGGGAAGCGCAGTCGGCTCCGGGAGCGACCGGAAAGGTCGGTCTGGCGAGTCGACCCAGGCTCGAGGGTACTCACTTGGACGCGGTTGCCAATGTCAGCGAGATCAGCGTCGACGGAGCATTAAAGTCGGCTGGCACCGCGCGACACCAGAATACGGCCCCGGTTCAACTCAAGCACCGCGACGGCACACCTGTGCTTGAGCCAACGAATACGCCTCAGACTCAGCCTTCGTCCTCCACCAATCCGTAGTTAACATCGTTAGTTAACGCACGTTCGGCAACCGATTTCCAGCTCACTTCCTGTTCTCCCCCTTTTCCATCGGTCGGATATCTGACCCAAGCCATTGGTCTACAAACTTTCGAGGGCTTGTGTCAATACAGGGTCCCATGTATTTTGCAGAGAAGATTCACTCATCTCAAAGCAAAGTGCTCGGCCCCTTTTCGGAACAACGTAGGATTTCCGACGCTGGCCAGGGCGGGAGGTTTGGTTGTTGAGTTCTCTCTCTGTTTGTCCGAAGTTGATTTCGTCGCTTAAACCTTTCACCCTCACCTTTCTTGCCCTCGTCGCTTTGCGGCCGGTAGCGCTTGCGGCCGTGACCGCCGTCTCCGTCCAATCGCCGAGCCTCGCAGCGAGCGGTGTAACCAATGTCGCTTCTCCCCTCCATGTGCAGGCGACTGCCGAAGACACGGCCGTCATCACCGGCTATGTCGTCTACGCTGACAACGTTAACGTTTTTCGAAACTTCAGTTCCTCGGTCGACGCCTGGATCAGCCTCTCGCCCGGCGCCCACACCCTGTATGTAAAGGCTTGGGATGCAGGGCACAGCCTGGCTTCGCACACCTACCACATCAACGTTGTTGGATTCGCTCCCCCGGCGCCGCCTGTGCACGCGTTTCGCACCATCGGCATCGACGGCGGCACATGGACCGCCGACAACGACCCATCCGTCGGCGGCAACTGCAACCACGGCAGCATCCGTCAGTTCGCCAGTAATGCCGATCCCAACACTGCCAATCTACCTGGGAATGGCGATCCCACCGGGCAACACTTTTTCCTGGCGGCCGGCTGTACCTATGACGACAGCCTCTTCTACAGGAAGTACAACATTCCTCCCGGCGGCGAAGCGCATACGAACTTCCTCTGGGATTTTTGGTTTTATATCCCTACCAGCACTCAGAACGGTTCCGTGCAAGCGTTGGAGTTTGACATGTTTCAAGCTCTGCGCCTGCAGGACGGCGTGCATGAATTCATGTTCGGCTCGCAGTGCAACTACGCCACGAATCGATGGCAGTTGTGGCTCCCTCACGGAGCAGATCTCACTTGGGTAGACTCCGGCACATCCCCTTGTAGAACTACCACCGGAACCTGGCACCACCTCACTTACTACCTGCAACGAGTGTTGCCGACCGGCTATCAGGAAATTCCAAAGACGTTCAATTCCTCAACCGATCGCAACACAAGCCTGCGCTTTGTCACACTCACGTTGGATGGACGAACCATTTATCTGGGAGGAGTGGCGTGGTCCACGATTCCGCACCCAGCCTGGTCGCCGGTCGTCGGAGTTCAGCACCAACTCGATAGCGCCGTCAACGGAGCGATTCTCGAAGAGTATTCCAGCGGCGAGTCACTTACATCCTGGTAGGCACGGATCCTACGTCACGTCCTCAACTACGCTTGTCATCGCGACAATGGCAGCGCAATGTCATTGCTCGCGCGCAAGCCCGCCCCTAAGCGCTCGGAGGCTGCACCCGGTCCCCCGCCGAGGCTGGAGGCAATACTGAGAGCGATGAGCGAACCGACGCCGGCCTCCAGTAATTCCGAAAACGCGTGCGGCTCGAAATATCCAGGCTCTGCCTCCGCCGTTTCAGCTCAAACCAGCGAAGGTAATTGCGGACAATGTTAGGCATCGTCATCCGCAAAGCTGCCGCAAAGTTCTGCTCTCCAGCCTGGCGTTGCCGAAGCGGCGATTCCAGCAGACTGACCACTTGCTGTGCCAAATCGACCGCATCCCCGGTCTTATAAAACGAAATTGCCATGTTCTCGCCGGCAGCCATATCGCGAAAATCGGGCAGATCGGCCGAGACCAGCGACACTCCGAACTCGCAAGCCTGGTGCGCGGGTCCGCTCGAACCCGTCGCGGAATCATAGGGCAGCACCACAACGCTCGTAGTTCGAAACAATTCGGGAACATCTTCCTCGGCAACATAACCCCGAAATTCAATCTGCGGATTCGCTCCATACCGGTCCCGAATCGACTCCCAGTATCCAGGAGTCGTGTGATGGTTGGCCCCTGCAATAATCAGCCGCGCTTTCGGCCGGCTGCGAAGAATCGCCGGAAACGCCTCCATCAGAGTCTCCAACCTCTTGTAGGTTCCCCAGTGCCCAATCGCCAGGATGCGCTGGTCAGGGTTGTTCCTGATCGAGAAATCCGGAGGGCTGGGACAGACCGAAAAAGTCCCGTGAGTTCCCAGGACCACATTCTCGGCAGCATATTTTTCCAGCAGAGTTCGCCGGTACCCGGAAAGCAAAACCGAAACAGAGTTCGCTCCCAGAAGCGCCCGCGTCGCCATCTCGCTGCCCAGCCGGAAAAGCCGTTCCCGCTTCACGCCCGCGCCCGCAAAATCCACGTGCTCCAGAATGTGGTGCAGGGTCACATGGGTAAAAAAGCCGCACAAGCGCGTCAGCGCCGGAGAGCACAGCCCCGCAAATGCCGCTACGGGATGTTCAGGCGTGCCGAAACTGGAATACACAAGATTGAACCACACGATATCCGGCTTCAATCGCCGAACCGTGCGAGCCAGCCGGATCGGATTGAGCAACCGGTTCGATTCCCAGCAGCGCACCACGTCGAAGCCCGGAAGCTCCTTCTGTTCGCCAAGCGGGTTCCCATGATGATCCGTGGCCCAATCGTAATGAGTCAACTGGTCGCCCAGAATCGTCAAATCGACCAGCGGGTTCCGCTGCAGTTCCCGCGCCAGGTGAAATCCATATTCATTCAACTGGCGGCCGCTCGGCGGGAAAGCCGTTACCAGACAGATTTTCATAGAAGTGCACTTGAGTCCTTAGAACAGATTGAGCCGAACAAACGGCAGGAACTGCTGATTCTTTCCGCTGTTGAAGTTATAGAAATTCTCTTGTTCCACACCAGCAGAGAAGCGGATCGGATAGCGCACCGCCAACGGCCGGCCTTGCTCCTCCACAGTGCGTCGGACAGGCAGCGAATAGGAAATGTTGAAACCGCTGTGCACGGCGTCGTAGTCGTGCGTACCCATGTTGCGCGAGTAGGCAGACGTAGCCTCCAGCTTCCAATTCTTCGCAAAGGAGTACTCAACGCTGGCGGCAGGGCGGAAGGCCTGCGCTATTGCAAACCGCTGTCCTTCCACCCGCCATGACCGCAAATACTCTCCCACCGCCCGCAGGCGCAGGTAATCGCCAAATTTCCGTTCGATTCCCGCGTAAGTCGACGTGTAGTAGTACTCGCGAATTAAAGGAAAGAATTGTTCATCCCGCCCGCCCCAGCCGGTTACAAGCGCAGTCTTGCCCCACGGCCGGCCCACGCGAAACTCCAGCGCCCCGGATACATCCCGCGACCGAAGGTGACTCTCCGTGAAAGGCCCCGCCTCGTGCACCGCGTATCCCTGCACGGAAACCCAGTTATAAATCGAACTGGTCGACAAATACACAAACTGCCGGAACAGAGTCTGATTCATGTCGAACGGATCTTCCGAGTCCCGCCGGATCGTCCTTTGCAGGCCAGCACTCAGCGTGATCGCGTTACTGCCCAGCTGAAACACCGGATTCACCGCAAAGTTAAGGGAGTAATCAGTCGTATTCCTATTGACAATCGTATTGGTGCTGGGGAGGGAAATATCTCCGCGCGCATTCCGTATCTGGAAGAAACCGCCCGCATCCGGCATTCCAGCCACATGCAGGTGATAGGCGGTCGTCCACTGCGTTTCCAGTGACGATCGGGGCGTAGGCAGAAAGCCCGGAGGCGCGTTCAGCAGATGAGCGTCCAGCGAATACACCGTCGTATCCTCAAACACCGGGGCCACGGAGAAATCGGAGGCCACGCTCAACTTGTCGTTGATACGCATGCCTTCGTCCCCCGCCGCGCGCAGCATCTCCCGTTGCGCCGTCGGATCTTCTCCCGCGGCCTGCGCGGCCTGCGCGAAAGCAGTCAACGCCTCAGCGCCCTTGTGGTGCTGGCGATAGATATTCGCCTTTGTCAACAAGTATTGATAACTCGGATCGGCGTCGGCTCCTTCCTGGCCACCAATCACCGCCACCTGTGCTTCTGCCCTTGGCGTATCGCCGAGCGCCAGATAAGTGTTGGCCATGCCGAGCCGGACATCTGTCTCTGGCCCGCCCGCCGCCAGCGCGCGCGCGAAATATGTTTCCGCTAGTTCATACTCGTGCATTCCCAAAAACAAGTCCGCCGCCTGCGCCAACTGCATCCCCGTCGGAGGCTGCGCCCGGCCCGATCCCGCTTCCATCATAGCCAACGTAATCTGTCGCTTCGCTCCAGCCACGTCGCCCTGGTTCAACATCAAATGCCCGACGGCCAAACGCACGCCAATGCGGTCGTCGTTCGAAGTACTCAGCGCCCGCTCAAAGCGCATCATCGCCGCATCGTCCTCGCCCAGAATGCTCAATGCCTCGCCCGTGGAAACGTACACCGTGCCGGGTCCGGTAGCTTCCGCCGCCTGGATCGATTCCATCGTGTGTTCGCGGTCGCCAATGTGGGCGTACGCGCGCGCCAGTTGCGCATTTACCTGGCCAGTGTTCAGAGAAGCATCAGCGGAAAGTTTCTCCGACGCCTGCAATTCCTCAATCGCCTCCCGATACTGCTGCAAGTCATACAGGGTGTTACCCAACGCCATGTGAATATTCGGATCATTCGGCGCGCTCTTCAGCGCAATCCGATATTCCGCGGCCGACCTCTTCAGCATGCCCTCCTGGCCGTAAGCGGTCCCGCGAACCAGATGCAGCGCCATCGAATCGCCCAGTTCTTTCTCCGCCAGCTGCGCATGGCGCAACGCCGCCTCGGGCCGATGCAAATCCAAGCTCACTTGCGAAAGCCCGAGATGGGCCTCGCCATTCTTGGGTTCCAGCCGCAGCGCGGCTGTAAAATCCGCCGCCGCCGGTGCGCTCTTACGCTGATCGTGCAGAATGAACCCTCGGTTCACGTACGCCGTCGCCACATTCGGGTCGCGCGCCAGCGAGCGGCTGAAAGCCTCCTGCGCCTTGTCGAGATCCCCGCTGTGCTTGTAAACGTACCCCGCCAGAAGCGGCAGCGCCGGTTCTTTCGGCATCGTCGTTTCATATTGCGAAGTCAGCCGAAGAAGTTCGTCGTATTTCTCCAGGTGGAGAAGGTCGTAACCCAGATACACCACCACATCTCGATCCCGCGGCAATCTCCGAATCGCTTCGAGGCCCACGTCCGCCGATTCCTGATACTTTTCCGTCCACAGCAAAAAGCGCTCGCGCTCCCGCATCACCTGCGGATCGCGCAACATGTCCCGCGAAGCTCCCTGTAGCCATTTCCCAGCAAGAGGGAACTGGTGCGCCTCGATCGCAGCGTTCGCCCCTCCCGCAACAATCAGGCTGTTCGTAGTGGCGAGAGCGTGGCCTTTTTCATATTCCGTCTGCGCCTTCGCAAAATCCCGGCGCGACGTGTAAAGATCCCCCAACGCCAGATGTGCCACGTACAGTCGCGGATAGGCCGCCTCTAAGCGCTGAAAATATTTCTCGGCGTCCTTGTCCCGGCCCACTTCCCGCGACACCGAGCCCAGCGAAGTCAACGCCAGCCGGTTCGTCGCATCCATCGCAAGAATCTCTTTGTAAACTCCAATCGCATCTTCCCCCCGGCCCATCTTGGCCAGGACGTCGCCGTTCAGTTGCAATGCATTGGAATCCTTCGCATTCAGAGCCACTGCTTCATTTACATCCTTCAGCGCTCCGTCCGTATCTCCTCCGGCCAGCTTGATCGTCGCGCGCAGCCTCAGAAAGTCTTCTTTCCCGTGTCCGACTATGTCGAGGCCGGCAATTTGTGTCTGCGCAATCGCGAGCTGGCTTTTGAACGCAGCCTCATCCCCTAGCTTCTGCGCCAGTTCCACCACATTCATCCTCAACTGGATCGGATAAAGTTCTTCTTCCGGAATCGCGGCAGGCAGGCTCGCCAATGCCGCGTTGTAATCCGTCAACGCATCCTGCGGCCGTTCCTCCGCATTCGCCAACTCACCTCGAATGGCCAGAAGACGGTAATGGTGAGCGTCGAGCGCTTCGGCCCGCTTCAAGAAACCCTCCGCCGCGCCCGTCAACCCTGCACCCAGTTGCGCCTGCGCAGCCGAAAGCTGTAGGTTCAAATCCCGTGGAGCCGCGCCGGCCGCCTCGGTGTACAGTTTGGCCGCCTCTTCCGGCTTGCCTGCTAGCTGACAGGTATAAGCCAGTTCCGCTTTCACATCCGGCAGGGGCGACCGAATTCCACGCAACGCAGAAATCGCTGCCGTGTAATCGCCGGTCTCGCGATAAAATCCGGCCAACGACCGCAAAACCTCGGGATTGTTCGGAGCCCGCCTTTTCGCCACATCCAGCAGCCGTTTCGCATCGTCGAACCGCTGCATCTTTTGATAAACCAGCGCCAGCAGCAGTTCCGGTCGCGCATCCGGTTTCAGCCGCTCAGCTTTTTCGAGCGCGATCAAAGCCTGCTCGTTATCTCCTTCCCGCAGAAAAAGTTCTCCCTGTAGCAGCCAGTCTCCCGCTCGTTTCGGATCCGCCGCAAGAATGCGCCCAAGAAGATCGTGTGCCTCGCTTCTTCTGCCCAGCACACTAAAGGTTTGCGCCAGACCCGACAACCCCTCGAGGGACGACGGATTATCTTTCAGTCCGTGGCTGTAAGCCTCCACCGAAAGTTGAGTCTTTCCCGATAGCCGGGCCGCATATCCCAGCAGAAACCAAAGTTGAGCATCATTCGGCGCCGCATCCGCCGCCCGTTGCGCATATTGCGTTGCCAGGGGATAGTTGTGATTTCTCAGGGCCACCTCGGCCGCCCGCGCCAACCGGGCATTTTGAATATTGGAGCCCCATCCCAACTGCTTCTCCGCTTTCTGTGTTTCCGGTTTCGCGCGATCCGCTTTGGGCGAGGGTGTGTCGGCATTGACTTTATAGGTCACGTCCTGGCCGAACGCACAAACCGCAAGCGCGAGGGTCGCCAGAATTTGCCAACAAGAATTCCGAAACTTCACGCCCAGCCGACCTTTCGCATTGGGGAAATCGCGACTCGAAAACCATGAGCGCGCGTTCGCAAGTTCTTCGATTCAAAACCCGCTGCGCATGTTGGATGACGGATACAATTTGCGCCCAACTACGGGAAAGACTGTAGAGAGCAACCTTTTCGGTTAGGTATCTATCCAAGCAGCGCCTGGAGGACGACTGTGCAAAAGCTCGAATTCATGGAACGCAACGCGCGGCCCATCCCGCTTGGCCTCATACTGCTCACCGCTCTGCTCGTTCATGCGCCCCTGCTGTTGATGAAGTTGCCTTTGAAATCGTATGACGCGAATTTCCACATTTTTTTCGCGTCGCAATATGCACATCACTGGTTCGATCCCTGGAATCCCAAGTGGTACGCGGGTTTCTCGCAAACCACCTATCCCCCGCTCCCGCAACAATGGGTAGCTCTCGCGTCGAATATCATCGGCCTCGATTTTGCTTATATGCTCGTGCAGTTCTCCGCGATTCTCTTGCTCGCGCTGGGAGCCTACCGGTTTTCCAGACTCTGGGTGGGGGAACGCGCCGCCTCTTTCGCCGCGCTCGCTAGCGTGCTTCTCGGCTCAGAAGCCTTTCTCGTCTATTCCGCCGGACAGCTCTCCACCACTTTCGCCGCCCCCCTTTATCTGAATGCTCTCCCCTACATTTACGAATGGCTGCGCCGCCGCAATTGGAGATCCCTGGTCCTCGGCACCGTGCTTGCTGTGGCCGCCGCCGCTGCCCACCATGCCACCCTTCTCTTTGGTGCTTTCCTGTTCGCAATCCCGGTTTTGCTTCTCGCCATACACGATGTTCGCGCGGATCGCGAGTCCAGCACCGGCGCTCTTGTCGGACGAACCGTTTTCATCACGTTGCTCGTCGGAATTCTCATCGCGGCCGTGCTCCTGCCGTTCTGGGTTCAACTCCTCCGTTATCCGGTTACACAGGCCCCAATTCCTCATCCCAGCCGTTCGAACTTCATTCTTAGTCCGCAATGGGGAATCAACTATTTCCTGGTGCCGTATGGCGCTCTTCTTCTCGCGCTGCCCTTCATCTTCCTGCGTGGATCTTCCAATCGCAGACTGAGGCCTCTCCTCCTCGGGTTCTGGGTGGCATTTCTATTGGGTCTCGGCGGAACCACGCCCATCGCCCGGCTTCTCCTCGGTCGCGCGTTCCAGGTCTTGACCATGGAGCGTTTCAGTTATTGGGCCACGCTGCTGGCGCTTCCATTCGTCGGCCTCCTCGCGCAAGAGTTGATCGACCGCTTCAAATTGCATGCTGCGGCAGGACTGCTGACGGCCGCCGCTCTCAGTTGCGCTCTAGCCGTTGCCTGGACCAGCTATCGCCCCGCTGACGCCGAAGACTTCAAAGTCGATTCCTCCGCCGCTTGGCTGAATCGTGACGGGCATGATCGCTTCCGCTATGTCACTCTCGGCTTCGGAAATAAAATCTCTCGTCTCGCCGTCCTTACCAATGCCAGCAGCGTCGATGGCGAATGGAATTCCGGACGCATGTTGCCGGAGCTAACCGAGCATGGCGCAGGCGCTCTGACGAGTTCTAAATACTTTGGCAGCGCCGGCCTCGACGCCCTGAAAGCCATCCTCCAGCACGGCGACCGCTACGGTCTCAAATGGGTCTTCGTCAAAGATCCCTACTACGAGCCTTTGCTTGTATTTTCCGGATGGAGAAAGGTCGACGACCTGGAAAACAAGACCATCACCATCTGGAGCAAGGAGTCCGTTCCGCCGGCCGCTCCCATCGATTCGCCACAAAAACCGTCACCGCTGGAAGGCGTGCTCTGGGGAATCTTGCCCATGGGCAGCTGCCTCCTTGCAATCGTGTTAGTCGCAATTCCAAACCGAAGCCGCACGGCCGTTCTTGTCAACGACGAATCTCCTGAGCGTCTAGTCCCATCAGCCGATCACCAAAGCGTCCTCTTCGGGAGGTTGATCTCATGAAAGGAGGAACTCTCTTCGGCTTCCTGCTGATGGCCGCAACGGCAGCCCTGGTTGCGATCGGCACCCTCTGGCCCAATCAATCCGGCGCATCGGTCATCGATGCTCGGGCCAGGATGGAAGTATCCGGCAGTTCTCCCGAAGCAGTCGTCAACAACCTGCTCGTGCAGATCGGCCGCCGGGATTGGGAAGCCGCGTACGCCAGCCTCGCCAATAAAGGCGAATTCACCGAGCCCGAGTTCGTTCGCGATGTAAACGGAACCAATGGCGGCCTCCGGGCCTTCGCCGACGTGGATGGTTTCGACATTCAACCGCTTCGCGCCTCGGCGGACCAGGCCGCAATTCGCGCCAGTTTGCGCTGGGCCTCCGTCGTGGGCTCCTTCACGGATTCCCGGGATCTCAACGTCGTGCGCACCGGCGATCGCTGGCAGGTCGCGTGGCCCATCGCCAAGGAAGTTCGCGTCCCGCCCCAGGTCATCCCCGTCAACTACCTCCGCTGGGACGTCATCGACCGCGGTCCCGGCGAAGATTGGGGACGCCAGGATGTTGAGGATCCGCACGTGCGCATCGTTGCTATGCACCCCGTCGAACGCGGTGGAGGCGTCGTGGTTCTCGGCGAACTCCTCAACGAAGACGTCGTGCCCGCCTTCGTTACAGTCCGGGCTTCCTTGCTGGGCAAACAGTCACCGGGCAAAGACTCGACTCTCGCCACTGCCGACAGTTTCGACAAAATCTCCCACGTTCTTCTCCCAAAACAAGTCTCGCCCTTCCGCATCGATTTTCCAGATGTCAGGCTGCCGCAGGTCGATAGCGTCCGCATCCAGCCCACAAGCAGCCTCGTGGCCGCTTCCGCAGACCCCGTCATCGGCATTGAGTCGCAGAAACTGAACCCAGTTCCGGATTCTTCCCTGAGTGGAACGCTGGTGAACCAAAGCGGCCAGGTCGTCAACGTCGCTCATGTCCTCGGGACGTTCTATGACAATAGCGGCCAAATCCTGTGGGTCGCCGATCAGTATCCGAGCGGCGCGCTCCTTCCACAAACACCACAACCCTTCAACATTCCCATCCCAGCCGACGTCGCGAACAAGGTAAAAAATTATCGCGTCGTCGTCAGCACCTACAGTTCGGATCGGCTGCGATGAGACTCGCGCTCTCAGTCCTGATGTGGACCGCTGCCCTGAACGCGGAGGCGCAGTCCGCCCTCCGGTTTCCTCCCGCCGTCGAAGCGGGAGCCGCTTTCTCCGTTGCCACTTCCGGCTCCGGGCCGGCATCGCTCTACATCGTCGGCCCCAGCCAGGTTCTCCGTCGTAAGGTTCAGCTCGGCGAAACCGTCGCCTTCATCGCCAGCGATCTCCAGATCGCGGGCCACTATGTCGCGTTTCTCATCCCAGCCACCAACGCCAATGTCCCCGCCGAAAGGGCTCAATTCGATGTGACTCCCGTTCAACACGTCGCCACCGTCAGCTTTCTCGCGAAACCATCGCGCCTCCCCGTGAGTGCTCCCAACGGCATCAGCGGCGTCGCTTACGTCTTCGACGTATTCCACAACTGGATCCTTCAGCCCAAACCCGTTTCTTTTCAGATGACCGATTCTTCCGGCCGTTCGGAATCCCGCTCTACTTCCACCAGCAACGGCGTCGCCTGGGTCAAGATGAATTCCTCCGCGAAAGCAGGCATCGCCCAATTCGACGCAGTCGCAGGCAGCGCGCCAGAAGAAATCAAAGAAAATCGAGTCGTCCAGGAAGTGCCTGGCGACCCCTGCAACATCCGCATGTCCGCCCTTCCCAGCGGCCACCGCGTCGCTCTAGAAACCGAACCCGTGCGAGATTGCAGCGGCAACCCTGTCCCCGACGGCACCATTGTCACCTTCACCGAGTCCCATTCCGGCGGTCAATCCACCGTCGACGTTCCCCTCAAGCGGGGCATCGCGCGCACCGAAATGCCTTCCGTCCCCGGCTCTGTCCTTTCCGTCGCCAGCGGCGTTGTCATGGGCAATGAAATTCATTGGAGCGGCGGCCTATGATCCCAGCCGTTAGCAATCCGCGCGCTGGATTGGCCATCCCAGTCGTCCTCGCCGCCATGCTCTGGTGCGCCGCCGAATCTCCTGCAGTCCACGTCGCGCCCATGGACGCCGTCGGTCCCCGCGCTGTGGAAGAGTTGACCAAAACTACCCTCGTTCAGGACTATCTTCACGCCTGGCAGGCGATGGGAACCGCGTTTGAGCAAAATCGCCCCGAAGTCCTGCAGCCATATTTTGTCGGCACCGCCCGCGATCAGTTGTCGACCACCATCCGCAACCAGCAGGCCCTCGGTGTTCAAACGCTCTACCGCGATCGAGCGCACGACATTCGGGTGCTCTTCTACTCGCCCGAAGGCCTCTCGATTCAGTTGACCGACATCGTCGAATTCGAAGTCGAAGTCCGGGATCAAGGAAAAACTGTAGGAACTCGGCACGTACGAACCAACTACGTCGTGTTGCTAACTCCCACGGAAGGAAAATGGAAAGTAAGAATTTTTCAAAGCGGAGTTCTGCCCGCGGCACGAGTGGTTGCCGCAGCGAATTAGCAACCCCTCAGTATGCGGAAAGACTCTAAAAAGCCCAAGGAGCCCCTGGCATGATCTCGGTTGTCATCCCCGTCTACAACGAAGAGGAAATTATTGCTCTGCTGCATGACGCGGTGAGCACTGCCATGCGCCAGACAGGAGAGACCTGGGAAGTTGTTTATGTCAACGACGGCTCCAAAGATGCCTCTCTTGAACTCCTCCGCCAACTGCAGCGCACAGAGCCTGAGGTGGTAGTGGTGGATTTATCGCGCAACTGGGGTCACATGGGAGCCCTGAACGCCGGGCTGCAAACTGCCCGTGGGGATGCCATAGTACTCATGGACGGCGATCTGCAAGATCCGCCCGATGTCGTTCCAGAAATGATCGCTGCGTGGCGCGAAGGCGCGCAGGTCGTAACCGCCGTCAGAAAGAGCCGCAAGGAAAGCCGTAAAGCCCTCGCCCTCTTGTTCCCGTTGTTCTACCGTGTCATGGGCGCAATCTCGGACTATCCCATCCCGCTCAACGCGGGCATTTTTGGATTACTCGACCGCCAGGTGCTGGACTCGCTCAACAATCTGCGCGAAGGCAATCGCTATCTGCCCGGTCTCCGGGCCTGGGTGGGCTATCGCACCGCCATCGTCCACTACGATCGCCAGGACCGCGTTGGCGGCGAAGGCAAACTCAGCTTCATCAGTCGAATCAAGTATGCAATGGATGCCATCACCAGCTTCAGCTACAAACCATTGCGTCTGAGTTTTGTTCTAGCCGGAATGGGATTCCTCGTCACCGCCGTTCTGGCCGCAATAGCCTTGGGGTCGCGCGCCAATTCCATGGCATACAGTCTTTTCGCAGCCGTAGCTCTTATGGGAAGCCTCTCCCTTTTTTGCGTGGGAGTTCTGGGCGAGTATCTCGGCCGGGTGTATGACGAAGTTCGTCAGCGCCCCCTCTCCATTATTCAGCAGGTCTACCGTGCGGATCAGGTGGCGAACGCTCACGAGCTGAATTTCCGGTCAGAAACTTCCGACCGCAAAGCCGCTCGCCAGGAAGTCTACCCGGCAGCGTGAGAGAAGAAGAGGACATGACGATAGCAATGGATCTACGGCGTTGGGTAAGCACCGCAGTCCAGATTGCCGTTCTGTCCACTCTGACGGCAGTCTCACAGGCACAGGCGGCAAATCAGCAGTCCGCTGCGCCCAGCTATCCACCAATGTCCGCCCCCGCGCCCCCGGAGCCGACTCAGGCTCCCGAACCCCTCTACACGCCGCCACAAGCAACTCCGTCGGCACCTGTACAATCAGGAACTGGGACAGAAAACGCGCCTCCGGCGGATTCCGGCGCACCGCAAGGTCCGGAAAAAGACGACGGTGGCATGTTCGTCATGCGGAAACACGTAGATGAGGTCGCCTTGCACGCCACCGTTATCGACGACAACGCCCGCATCGTCACCGACCTCAACAAAAACACTTTCACCGTATTCGAGGACGGACGTCCTCAGCCCATTACCTCGTTTCGTCGCGAAGACATCCCCGTATCCATGGCCATCCTCATCGATAACTCCGGCTCCATGCGCGAAAAACGCGCTCGCGTCGAGCAGGCCGCTCTGAACCTCGTCCGCGCCAGCAACCCGGACGACGAAGTCATGGTCGTCAATTTCAACGAGGAGGGAATCCTCGATCAGGATTTCACTTCCGATATCGGAAAGCTGAAATTAGCCATGGAAAGGCATGAGACCCGCGGGCCCACGGCGCTGTATGACGCCGTCGACGGCGCCGCCGGCCATCTCATGGGAAGCTCCACCCGCGAGAAGAAAGTCATCTTCATCGTCACGGACGGTGACGACAACGCCAGCCGCGACACCCTGGAAAAGGTTGTGCAATCCCTGAGCCGGGAGGGCGCTCCCGCTGTCTATGCCATTGGCCTTCTGGGTATCGAAAGAAGCGCCGACAGAGCAGTCGTACGCCGCGCAGACAAAGGGGACGACCGCGAGGATACTGCTCACCACGCCCTGCAAAGTCTCGCGGAGCGGACGGGCGGCGTTGCTTTCTTCGCCAGATCACTCGATGAAGTCGATCAAATCAGCCGCACCGTCGCGCACGATATTCGCACCCAGTATTCCATCGGATATAAGCCCACCCGGCCAAGGAGCCAGGGTGGATATCGCACAATCCGCGTGGAAGCTCTCGCTCCGGGCTATCGCAACCTGAGCGTCCGCACCAAACGAGGCTATGACGCGGCACAAAATCCGAATCAGAGTCTCACGCAGTCGAATTCAGGGGCGTTTCTCCCGCCTGATGCAGGTTCACGACGAGCGCCGCCACATCGCCCGTGAACTCCACGACAGCGCCGGTCAGATCTTCACCGAGCTCGCCATGAACGTCTCGCGGGTCGCGCAACTGTCGCGACAAGGTGCTCCTCAGATTGTGCAGCATGCCGAAGACGGCATGCGCCTCGTTCGGCAACTGAGTCAGGAAATTCGTACCATGTCCTACTTGTTGCATCCTCCTTTGTTGGAGGAAGCGGGCCTGTCCGACGCCATTCACTGGTACACGCAGGGTCTCTCACCGAATGCAGCGGACTGGTGATTACGCTCTCGGTCTCCGAGGCTTCGACCGCCTCTCCCGCGAACTCGAATTATTCATGTTTCGTCTCGTGCAGGAGTTTCTCACCAATATCCATCGCCACAGCGAGGGCCTCCATGCGGAAATTCGCCTCGAGCGTCAGCCGGAAGGTATATTTCTAACCGTAGAGGATTAGGGAAGGGGATGTCGCCTGAAAAGCTCTCCGAGATTCAATCCCGCGGCTCGGGTGTCGGCATGCGCGAGCGTGTTCGTCAATTCGAAGGCACAATGAAAATCGATTCCGACACGGCAGGCACTCGCATTTCGTTTTGGTTCCCTACGTCGCCAAAGGCTGCGGCCGATGTCGAGACCCTTTCCTCGGAACTCGAGGCTCGGGCATAGTGGAGCAATCGCCCGCTGTTCGAATTCTGATTGTGGACGATAGCGAACGCGTCCGGCGAGGAGTCGTCGGTATCCTCTCGTTAAGAACCGATCTACAAACTTGCGGCGAGGCACAGGATGGCACCGAAGCTATTCAGAAAGCCGCCAACCTAGTTCCCGATCTAGTTTTATTGGATATCAGCATGCCAGGACTCAATGGTTTGGAAGTTGCCCGCCTGCTTCGCGAACAATCTCCTTCCGTCAAAATCCTCGTGATGAGCCAGCACGACCCAATTCCACTACTCCCCCGCGCCATTCAAGCCGGAGCCGACGGCTGCGTTGACAAAAGCCTCCTCAGTGCGGACCTGTTGCCAAGCATTGACCGCATCATGGGAAAAGCGGAAGCCGACTCTACCGCGCCGGGTAGCTGAGCTTCCGCTTGCCTCTGAGAACTCACGCGCCAACCTGGTCGATCCTTAAATACTTTACGGACACGATTTCAAGCCGCTCGTGTGCCAGCAACAAAGTGCACGACCAGAGAAATCAGTGCGAGTACGAGCAGCAGGTGAATCAAGCCGCCGGCGACGTGGAACACCGTCACTCCGCCAAGCCACGCAACCAGCAAGATAACAAACAGCACCGTCCAAATGCTCATAAGGTTTTCCTTTCTCGATTCCGCCCCGGTCTGGCGCGGTTCCTTCAGCCATCACGATAGGGCTTAGCGTCCGAACGGTCTCTAGGGTAAGTACTTCACTTCGCGGAAATACTCGGCGTAGGTCCTCCTACCTAATTCCGCAGGATATTGTCCCCTCGAGATAGCTAGGACATGCGGTCCCGGGTCGCCCTGGAGAGGACTGCCTTCCGCGTTCCTTCGCCTTCAGCCCAAAACCCCCATCGTTCCAGCTCTTTCACT
>Ga0080027_10000176_pt1 | contig 29339 bp, 20 predicted proteins | sample OrgsoiDNA2013046_FD_70962 | JGI IMG/M metagenome (GOLD analysis project Ga0080027, IMG submission 70962) | Permafrost soil microbial communities from the Arctic, to analyse light accelerated degradation of dissolved organic matter (DOM) -... | ecosystem: Environmental > Terrestrial > Soil >... | reverse complement strand
GTTAGGCGCGCCGATCTTGGGTCTGAAGAAGGAAGATTTCACGCTTCTCGACGATGGCAAGGCCCAGGACATCGCTTTCTTTTCCGCAAATGCTCCCGCGCCCGTCCATGAGGTAGCTCCCCTGGCGCGCAACGTTTTTACGAACCGCAGCCAGCTCAAGGGACAAGACCCCGGCGCCACCATCGTTCTACTTTTCGATCTGGTCAACACTTCCTTTGAAGACCAGGCCTTTGCGCGTTGGCATATTTTGCGGTTTCTGCGCTCGGTCAAGCCGCAGGACCGTATTGCGATTTTCGCGCTGACCACGGAACTCACGGTGGTACACGACTTCAGCCAGGACCCGGCGTCCCTCGCCAGTTCGCTGGACCAGTTCAGTCCGCGCTCTCTGGCTCCGTATGACGCTTCGCATCCTGCGCCCTTTCACGTTCAGGCTTTGGCCAACGATCCTTTTTGGGCGGCGTTCGAGGGTCACGTCAACAACGCGAATGGAGAAATTGCGGATGCTTTTGTCTCCAACCGTTTTCAGACTACCTACGCCGCAATTGAAGCCATCGCGAATTACGTGACGAACATCCCGGGCCACAAGAGCCTGGTTTGGGTTTCCGATGGAATTCCCATCCAGCTCGGATCGGATCACATCGGCGTATCCGATCGCGAAAGCTTCACCTTTGACAATCCCAACGCATCTGGACCGGCGGGAGGCAAAGACCTAAGCGCTCTGGCGCGGATCCTCAATCGCGCCAACCTGGCGATTTATCCAATTGATGCTCATGGCATTGATGTGGACGATAGCGCGGGGGCCTTCTTCCAGCGCCAGAACCAGCGCGACAGCTTTCGTCTCCTCGCCGAAAAGACCGGGGGCAAAGCGTTTTATGGAACCAACGATATTGCCGGCGCGATCCGCTCCGCCTTTGAAGACGACCGTTACACTTACACGATCGGCTTTTATCCGAACCACGGCGAATGGGACGGGCGCTTTCGGGAAATCAAGATCGAGCTACCCGCGCGGGGATCTCGCCTGCGTTACCGGCGGGGATACTTCGCAGTTCGCGAAGGTTCTGAACTTGAAGCAGTGGTGAAGAATGAAGCAGCGATGAAGTTGGATCTCCAGGGAGCGGCACAGAGTCCCGTGGACGCCACGTCTCTTGGCGTCATTCTGAAAGGCACGGTGCTGAAGCCGATGTCGGCGCATGCGCTGCAGTTGCAAATCACGCTGGACCCGAAGCAGTTTCTCTTGCACGATCGAGAGAACCGCCAGGAGGGCGGGCTGGACCTGTTGTTTCTGCAGAAGAATTCAGCGGGAAAGTTTTTGGCCGCCGAGAAACAGCATTTCGATGTGCGCTTCGGCCCCCAGGAATATGCTGCGGTGGCCAAGAGCGGCCTGGTTCTGCAGCGGAAACTCGCGATCGACCCCGGGGCCTCGGAAATTCGTGTTGTGGTCCGCGACACCGAGTCGGGCACACTGGGGTCCGTGACCGTGCCCACGAAGCAGTTCTCCTGGTCCGGCAGCTAAGCCTGCCTTGCTTCCTTAGTACTTACCGACTGGTGAAACGCCATGGAATAAATCGGGGGTGAGGCGGTTAGTACCGGTAGAGTGCAGAGGCTCTGAAACGTCGCAGGGCGAAACTGGGGCACGCCGCACTACTCTCAAGACCGCAGGAAGGAATTCTGCATGACCAATCGATTTTTGACGCTCACGTTCGCGGCCTGTATGGCCAGTTCCCTGGCCTTCGCAGACAATCCTACCGATGCACCACTCCGGTTCGATGATGGCAACACTGCCGCTGTACAAAAGGGCGCCCACAAGGAGATCCAGAAAGAGAGCCGCACATACAAGCGCCACCGGCATACCTACAAGAAGGCGGAGCAACAAACAATCAGGGTCAAGAGCACCGCCCCTGCCAAGAGCGCTTCAAGACAGGGCAATTGATCCCCCTCCTAATTATTCTGAGCGCCGCAGCGTTTCATGAAGCGAAGGCGCTGCGGCATAGCTGTGACGCTGGTTCCGCTTTTCTCATCGCGCCGTTCGCCCAACAAGCAAATCGCCGCCCGTTCGCAATTCTCGACCCTGCTCGGGACACGAACCTGTGATGCGCGCACCCAGCGAGGAGACGTGCCTAGCGCGATCTGTTCCACCGTCGACACGCCTAGCAAGTGAAACCCGGCCATTTACGAAATTTCGACAAACACATGACAATAAAATGACAACCCGCGAGCATCCTGGCGTTGGGACCCGCTGTCTAACCTCATGTACGTTGGAAATTCCTTGAGCAACTGCGAAAGATTTGTGGAATGAAGCCTCGCGGGCGCAGTTGTTAATCAGGAACATCGCAACGTTCCACAACATCTGAATCTTCCCTTCCGGCCACCCTTTATTTCAGGGACCGCAGAGATATGGGGAAAGTTCTGCGCCGTACAAATCGAAAGCGCTATGGAGGACACCTTGAAAAAAGCATTTTTGCTCTACGGATTACTCATGACCTTGGCCCAGGGGGTGTGGGCTCAGCAAACCGGTTATTCCCAAACCAACCTGGTCTCGAATGTTCCGGGCGTGGCCAACACCACCGACACTCACCTCATCAACCCGTGGGGTATCTCGTTTATTGGCGGCGACGATTTCTGGATCGCGAACAACAACGACGGGACCTCGACGCTCTACAACGCACAGGGCACGGCCAACGCGCTCGTCGTGACCATCCCCGTGGCCACGCACAATCCCAACGGGAACTGCACGGCAGGCTGCCCGACGGGAACCATCGCCAACCCGAGCACCAGCTACCTGGGCGGCTCCTCGTTTGTCTTTGATACGGAAGACGGCCTTATCGTGAAATGGAACGCCGGTACTCGAGCCATCATTGCGTTTGACAATTCCGCCAGCGGCGCAGTTTACAAAGGCCTGGCGACGACAAGTGACCACCTGTTGGCGGCGAACTTTAACAGCGGGAAAATCGACGTGTACGACTCGAACTTCAGGCCGGCGGCCCTGGCGGGTTCGTTTACCGATCCGAATCTTCCCGCAGGCTTCGCTCCACACGGCATCCGCGTAATCGGCAACAGGATCTTCGTGGCCTATGCCCGGCAGGACGCGGCCAAGCACGACGCCCAACCCGCCGCCGGAGCGGGCCAGGTCGATATCTTCGATCTGAACGGCAACTTCGTGAGCACGTTTGTCACCGGCGGGCACCTCAATGCGCCCTGGGGTCTGGCGCAGGCTCCAGCCACTTTTGGAACGTTTTCGAACGCCATGCTGGTGGGAAACTTTGGGGACGGCCTCATCAATGCGTACGACTCCAACGGCCACCTGCTCGGACCACTCGCTGACTCCTCGAACACGATCATCGTGAACCCAGGCCTTTGGGACCTGGTATTTGGGGCCGGCGGCACGGGTGATCCGAACACCCTGTTCCTCACGGCTGGAGGCAGCGCGAACCAGCCCAACTTCCCTCCGGGCGGGAGCGCCACCGCCGTTTTCGCGAGCATTGCTCCGGCATCCGCGGCGTCAGGCCCCGGCTTTTCCCTGAACTTCTCGGCCCAGAGCACGACGGTGGCGAGAGGCGGGTCGGCCAGCATCATGGTCAGCGCCGCCGCGGTGGGGGGATTCAACAGTGCGATTGATCTGAGCTGCGTTGCTCCAGCAGGCCTAACCTGCACGTTCAACCCAGCAACGATCTCCGCCGGGTCCAGCGCAGCCTCTTCCACTTTAACCATTACCGCCGCCGCCACACCGCCGCCCACCGGGTACTCGATGCTCGGCATGGCCCTGCTGCCGGGTCTGGGACTTTTCGGAACGGTCCTGACGGCAGGCAAGCGCCAACTGCTGACCCGCAAGGGCATCGCCTCAATGAGCGCACTCGGTCTGGTGCTCGTTCTGTCGCTGTTCGGCCTGGGGTGCGGCGGCAGTTACAAATCACAAAGCAATCCAGGTTCGACGACCGTGATGGTGACGGGGCGATCGGGCGCAATCAGCCATTCCACCTCCGTAGCAGTGTCGGTCAACTAAATCGAGAGGTGCGAGAAGCAAGCAAACGGGTGCCCCGGCTGTCGCGGAAAAATGCGGCCAGGCCGGGGCATCGCGTTTACCGTTGCTTCTTAACGTAGAGCACAATCTGCTCCAGCCGTGGACCCCAGGGAAGCGGCAGTTTTGGCGCGGAGAGGCCATTTCGGCGCCAGTGATCGGCCCGTTCCTGAGGCAAGCCTGCACAACGGGCGCTTGCTCTGGGGGGTGGCCGGCCCTTCCACGCTCTGGATCTCCATTCCACATCGAGAATATCGGATGCCCCGTCCCTTTGCGCACTCGGCATAAGGACGGGAACACACGCATCGGTGTGCCGAATCAGAATGAGCTACTCCTCGGAGGCTTACGCGACCCATGCCGCATGTGAAAAATCTCAATCACCTTCCGATCCTCGTGGCATCGGTAGTAAACAAGAATCGGGCTATGCAGTAGTTTGCGCACTCGCGAACGCTTTTGAATGGTGTGGCCCATACGCGGGAAGCGGACGAGCAAGCTAACGTGGTCGAGCAACGATCTGCCAAAGCGGGAAGCTGCCTCAGGATCGTCGGCAGCAGTGTGACCGACAATCTCGGCCAGGTCGTTCAGCGCTTCTTGCGAGTAGAGAAGGCGGTAATCCACTTTGGCAGGAGTTTGCGGACCTCTTCGGCAGGCAGGGAGCGTCCCGCTTTGGCGTCCGCGATGCCCCTGTCGATGGCAGCCAGCGTTTCTTCGTCTTCGTCGTCGTCCAGGGGGCGTGCCTGAGGTGCCGCCTGGAATGGTGGATGCGCTTTCGCCATAATCTCAATGCTAGGCTGATCGACCGCCGGAATCAACCCCAATAGTTGGGCACCAGCCCCGCCCCGACCCTCGCTTTACACTCCCTCCCGCAAAGTGTTAATCTAAAAGGCGTTAACGAAGGAAAAATTGAACAGAAGCAGGAGCGCATCAGTTTCGTGTTAGCCACCGAACATAAGCAAAACCTCATTGGACAGTACCGCACGCATGATACCGATACTGGCAGCCCGGAAGTCCAGATCGCGCTGCTCAGCGAGCGAATTGGCCAGCTGACGGATCACTTCAAATTGCACAAAAAAGACCACGGCTCGCGCCGGGGCCTTCTCATGATGGTCAGCCGGCGTCGCCGCCTGCTCGACTACCTCAAAACCCACGACGCCGAACGCTACAAGACCGTCATCGGCAAGCTTGGAATCCGCAAGTAGATTCTGAACTGGTTGATCTGTGCCGGATGAATCCGAACCGGATCGTGTCCGGGCACGATCAAGAGGAAATGCAATTGAGGTGCGGGCCAGCCGGAGCGACAACTCCCGCGGTCCGCAAATCTTCAGTTCCTGGCGCCCAGACGCGCTTTCGAAGCCTCAATTGGTGCCCAGCAAGTGAATTCGCCGCATGCTCGTCGTGAGCTGTCTCATTAGCGATCTCTCATTGGAGATCTCTTATCAGCGATCCGTGCCGTGTCACGGACCCCAACCGCCGCTGCTCCCGCCTCACAGCCGCGACGCATTGCTCCCACGAAAGGGAAATTAGATGAACGTGCAAGAAGTCTCAGTGGAACTCCACGGCGGTAAGAAGATCAGTTTTGAAACAGGAAAAATTGCCAAGCAGGCGCATGGGTCGGTGGTCGTGCGCAGCGGCGACAACATGCTGTTGGCTTCGGCTTGCGCGAACGCCGAGCCAAGGGTTGGGGTTTCGTTCTTCCCTCTTACCGTGGATTACCGCGAATATACCTACGCTGGCGGACGGATTCCTGGCGGGTTTATCAAGCGCGAAGGGCGAATGAGCGACCGCGAGACGTTGACTTGCCGGCAGATTGACCGGCCGATCCGGCCTTTGTTTCCGGAGACTTTTCGGTGCGAGACGCAGGTGATTTCGCTGGTGCTTTCGGCGGATACGGAAAATGATCCGGATGTTCTGGCCATTAACGGGGCTTCGGCTGCGCTGACACTTTCCGACATTCCGTTTGACGGTCCGGTTGGGGCTGTGCGCGTCGGGTTGGTGGACGGGCAGTTGATTATCAATCCGACTTATAAGGAAGTGACCGAAGGGTTGTTGAGCCTGATGGTTGTGGCTTCGGCTGATGCGATTGTGATGATCGAGGCTGGAGCGAAGGAAGTGAAGGAAGAGACGATTCTGGATGCGATCCAGTTTGCGCATACCGAAATCAAGAAGATTTGCGCAGCGATCAGCGATCTGGCGAAGCGGGTTGGAAAGCCGAAGCGGGCTGTTGCGCCGTTGGAATTCGACGAAGCGTACTTCAACAACATGAAGAGCAGCATTGGGGCGCGGCTGGCGGATGCGCTGGATACGGCGAAGCATCCGAAGGCTAACAGCTACAAGATGGTGGCGGAGATCAAGAAGGAACTGAAGGCTGCCGTGCCTGAGGACGATAAGGCTGGGCTGGAAAAGGTTTCTCATTATTACGAGCTGCTGCTGGAGAAGATTTTCCGCGAGGATGTGACGGTGGCGCGGCGGCGTCCGGATAATCGCAAGTTTGATCAGATTCGCGATATTTGGATTGAGGCGGGCGTGCTGCCTCGGGCGCATGGTTCGGCTGTGTTCACTCGTGGTGAGACGCAGGCTTTGGTGACTACGACGCTTGGCACTGCGGACGATCAGCAGCGCTTGGAGAGTTTTGCTGGCGAATCGAAGAAGCGCTTTTTGCTGCATTACAACTTCCCGCCGTTTTCGGTGGGCGAAGTTGGATTTATGCGTGGGGCTGGGCGGCGTGAGATTGGCCACGGGGCGCTGGCTGAGCGTGCTGTGGCGGCTGTGCTTCCGGATATCGACAAGTGGCCTTACACGATGCGCGTGGTCTCGGATATTTTTGAGTCGAACGGGTCGTCTTCGATGGCATCGGTTTGCGGAGCTTCGGTTTCGTTGATGGATGCTGGTGTGCCGTTGAAGGCGCCGGTGGCTGGCGTGGCGATGGGGTTGGTGAAGGAAGGCGATGCTTACTCGATCCTGACCGACATTGCCGGAGCGGAAGATCACTACGGCGATATGGACTTCAAGGTGGCTGGTACCCGCGAGGGCATCACCGCCATGCAGATGGACATCAAGGTCAAGGGCATCACGCCGCAGATTATGCGCGAGGCTATGGAACAGGCGAAGGCAGGCCGGCTGCATATTCTGGGCAAGATGGAAGAAGTTCTGACGACCGGTCGCGAGCAGGTTTCCTCGCATGCGCCGCGGTTCTACACTGTGCAGATTCCCACCGACAAGATTCGCGATTTGATCGGGCCGGGCGGGAAGATGATTCGCAGCATTATCGAAGAGACTGGGGTCAAGATTGATGTGGAAGACTCCGGTAAGGTCAACGTCTCTTCGAGCAATCAGGAGCAGGCGGCGAAGGCGCTGAAGATTATTGGCGACCTTTGCGCTACGGCCGAGGTGGGCAAGACATACCTGGGGACGGTTTCCCGGTTGGCGGATTTTGGGGCGTTTGTTGAGATTCTGCCTGGTTTGGATGGCTTGTTGCACATCAGCGAAGTGGCCGAGCATCGGATTCGCGACGTGCGCGATGAACTGAACGAAGGCGATCAGGTGCTGGTGAAGGTGCTGGCGGTGGATGGCAACCGGATCAAGCTTTCGCGCAAGGCTATTCTTCTGGAACAGCGCGCGAAGATGGGCGGGGAAGCACCTCCGGCGGATGGTGGCGAGGGTCACGACGACCATGAGGATCATTCTTCCCACGACGACCGGCCAGCTCGGCCTCAGCGCTCGGCTCCGTCTCCTGTGAGCGGGTCGACAGTGATCGAGGGCGGAGCGGATTTTGAAGAAACCGATGAGCCGAACTTTAATCGCGTGGAAGGCGCTCCCGTAGGCGATGGCGGACCTCGTCCGCCTCGGCCGGATCGACCTCCGGGCGGCGGAGATCGTGGCGGACGTCCTCCTCGACGTGGTGGACGCGGCGGACCGGGTGGAAGGCGTGGCCCGGGTGGCGGTGGTGGCGGCGGGCGCGGTCCAGGAGGCGGTGGTGGTGGACGCGGCCGATTCTAAGAAACGATATTTGGAGTTCAAGGGCTACGCGAAAGCGTGGCCCTTTTTTTTGGCGCGAATCATTGGGGAGCGGAGCTTTGCTCCGCTGGACGGCCGGGGCGGCCGTCCCCACGTTGGTGCGGGTGGTTCTTCTTTTCTTCATTTATTACGTTGGTAATTTGTTTGGGGTTGGATGGCACGTGAGACTGGTTTATGCCCCGAAACAAGCAGGAATCCCCGTCTGGCCCAGTCCTCTGGATCTACCGGCCATGGCTGGATTTGATCGTGGGATGCGGGGCATGGTCGGTTCCGCTGCTGCTGTTGGCTTACTTTTCGCCCGCGGAAAGTACGCGGGCGTGGTCGATCGGGCTCTACGGCCTGGCGCTGTTCTTCAATTATCCGCACTACATGGCGACGATTTACCGCGCCTATCACACGCAAGCGGATTTCAATCAGTATCGGATTTTTACGGTACACATCACGCTGCTGGTGGCGCTGACGGTGGTGGTGTCGCATTTTTGGTTCGGAGCGCTGCCCTGGCTGTTTACGCTGTACCTTTCGGCGAGCCCTTGGCATTACAGCGGGCAGAACTACGGGCTGTTCATGATGTTCGCGCGGCGCGGCGGCGCGCAACCTGCGCCAGGGGTGCGGCGGGCGCTGTATTCGGCGTTTATTCTCTCGTATCTGATTCTGCTTTTGAACTTCCATACGGGGCCGTCCGCGGATCCTTTGTTCGTCTCGCTGAACATTCCCCAGGCATTAACCGCCAAAGCCCAGCCGATTCTCGTTCTCGCATTCACAGCGTGTTCGGTATTTGGACTCTACAAGTTAGCGGCGCAGATTGGGTTGCGCAAGATGGGACCGTCGTTAACTTTGTTTTCGACGCAGTGCGCCTGGTTTCTGGCGCCGTCTCTGCTTTCGTCCCTGCTCCAGTTCAACATCCCGCTGAGCCGCTACAGTTCGGGGGTGCTGGCGGTGATGCATTCCGCGCAATATCTCTGGATCACGAGTTACTACGCGCGGCGGGAGGCTGCGGCTACGCCGGGGCGAAGCTGGCAGCCGCTGGCTTATTTCACGATCCTGATTGCCGGTGGGATCGCGTTGTTCGTTCCCGGGCCGTGGCTCTCGAGCCTGGTGTTCCACTTTGATTTCACCCGAAGTTTTCTGCTTTTTACGGCACTGGTCAATATTCATCATTTCATTCTGGATGGAGCGATCTGGAAGCTGAGGGACAACCGGGTTGCGGGGCTCCTGGTGAGCTCGCGGGCTGAGATTGCGGAGCGAGGGCGCGAGGCGGGGAGTTCCGCGATGGCGGCGTTTCGCTGGCTCGCCGGTCCGAGCGCGACGGCGCACAGGTTGCGCATGAGTACGGCTTGCCTTCTGCTGATCTGGGGCGGGATCGACCAGAGCCATTATTACCTCGGGCTGCGGAACAGTGACCTGGCGGATTTGAAGCGCGCGGCGTGGCTGGCTCCCTACGATACTTCACTCCAGTTGCGCGTGGCGCGAGAAGCGCTGGACAAGGGCGATCCTCAGGAATCGGAAGCCGCGTGGGAGTACGCGATCCGCGCGAACCCGAACGATCCGGCGCCGCGCGATGCGTGGTTGGGATATCTGCTCCGGGAGAAACGCGTGGACGAAGCCTATCGTCGAACCGGTGAATGGCTCCAACTGTCACCCCGGGATGCTGCCCTGCTGGTGAATCATGGCATTTTGGCGAAGCAATCCGGGCACGATACGGAAGCGGAACAAGACTGGCAGAGAGCTTTGGCAGGCGATCCGGCGCAGGCCGAAGCCGAGGTGTATCTCGGGGAGGAACTGGAAAAGCAGGGTAAGACTGAGGAAGCCATCCGGCACTATTCGGCTTTCCTGAAGAAGGTGGCGCAGCGGCCTGCACCCAGTCTGCCCCCCGCAGCGAATCTGATTGGCGTGGAACTGAAGCTAGCAGCCTGCCACGAACGCGAACAACATACGGATCTGGCTTTTCACTACTACAAAACGGCGCGTTTGCTGGCGGGGCAAATGGGAGAGAAGAAGCTGGAGAGTTTTGCCAACGTGGCGGAGGCTTCGCTGCGCTCCAAACTCGGTGAGACGAAAGACGCTGTGCCGCTGTACCAACGGGCGCTCCAATTGGATGCCGGGCTTAACGATCCGCAGAGCGAGGCCGTGGATTGGTACGGGTACGCGGTGGCGCTCAAGGACTCGAACTTCCCTGCCCGTCTTGTTTACGCCAGCGTGTTGAAATCGGAGTCGCTGGGTTCTTCGGAGGCTGGCGCTGCCGAAGGCAACCCGGGGCGGGCCATGCAAAAGGAATTGGAACAGCGGCTCGGTGCGGAAGCGGCAGCGATTCGGCGCAATCCCGAGCCGACCTTGCGTGAGGCGCTGGCACTCGACGCTTCGGCGCGTTAAGAACATTCCTCTCTGCGACGGCTGAAACTTCCTTTCCCATTGCGGCATCCGTGTGCAAGCGTTTCGCGAAAATCCAAGACCGGAGTACAAGCACGCATCAGCCAGATCGGGCATCGTGGATTTCATTCGCTGGATGATGTGAAGGGCTTTGTGGATATCACGCCGTTCCGCGCAAAGTCTGCGGGCGACGACAGGGATCTGGGCGCGGAGTGCGACGACATGGCGGCGCATGTGGTGAAACTTGTATTCGATGAAGCGGCACTCCGGCAGGCCGCTCTCTCAATCGCTCAAGGAGAATTCCTGTTCCACATTACGCGCCGGCCGACGGAGCCTGATCGCGGGCCACTTTGGCGGGAGCCAGCGCGAGCAGGGCAAGGCCGATAAGAACCAGCGTTGCCACACCGATTAGTTCGCCGCGGGCGACGATATTGAGGTAGGCCTGCGTGCCCATTACGGCAGCGTGGACCAGGCTCGACCAGGCGGTGAAAGCGATGAGGCTGCGGTGGGCGGGCGGGTTGCGGGCGGCAATGAGGAGAAGAATCCCGAGCGTCACATAGAGACTCAGCATCATCGCCAGAGCGGCGTCGGCTCGAAAAAACACGGTCAACGGATAGATCGCGGCCGTAAAGAGCAGGCCCACGAACACCAACATGCCTTGGAGCGCTCGTTCTCGAGACATTGGCCTCCCTTCCCGATCCACTACCCGCCGACTCATTCTAGCCCGCCCCGCGCTTTCTGCCCGCAAAGAATGCGCACGCGGCGCTCACCGAACACTCCTCGCATTTCGGATTTGTACGCTTGCAGATTTCCTGTCCATGACGCTTCAACAGTAAGTACGCGCGCTGGCGGGCATGGAGCGAAGCGGCGACCTCGGCCTCGATGCCCTGCTGCGCTTCATGGTAGCTCACACTGTAGTTCTCGCGCTCCTGCCCACGTTGAATTCGCACCAACACGTGAGTACAGTTCGAAGGGACGGCCGCAACCGGCGCAATTCCGGCAAAGAGCAGAATCCGATCTGTCCCCGGATCCGCGATACCAGGAAATTTCTTGAGTTCCTTCCGGACTTGACCGATCGGTCCAACCAGCCCAGCCCGCAAGTCACCTGCGAAGGCATCCTTCACGCGCGCCGCAACTTCTTTCAGCCGCGCCGCCCGCAGTTCCGGAATCATCCCCCCGGGCTTCAAAGCTTTCGCCAGTTTTGCGGGAGAGGCCGCGAGCAAATTGTGCGGCTCCACTCCAACCTCACGATTCAGAGCTTGCCACCCTCGGCCGCAGGTTGCGTCGCTCGCCGGATACCCGCAGTGCCACCACACCAGGAATAGATAGGGATCGGCCGGCCAAGACGCCTCCTGCGGGCCGTAGCGAGCCTCCAACTCACTGAGGATCTCCGGAAGACTGGACTTGACCTTGCGCATGGCCATCTATCAATCCAATAAGCACCAGCGTCTCCGCCGACACTTTGACCTACATCGGTTTCAGATCGCGGAACACAGCCCAGAAACGAGAACTGTCCGCTTTTTGAATCCAGTATTGTGTAATTTGATTGGCTGGCGAGCAGCGGGCGCGGACGACGTTGCCTTCGCCCAGTTCGCCGCGCACGGATGCGCCTACCTTCAGGGCAAAGCAGTCGGCGGGAGCTGATGTGGTGGGAGTGCCCGGCATGAGCAGCGAAGTTAGCACGAAAACGCCCTTCTCCGTCAGCTCATAGACCGGATCGACGACCGTGCTGGAAAACGGTCCGGTGCCGTGCACCTGGACGATGGTTTCCGTTTTGGAAAATGCGAAGTGCGCCATGTTCTTGGCCACAATTCCGAAGCTGCCGAGTTCCATGGGCTCGAGCGTGGCGCGGTCGAAGCGCTTGCCCATCGCGACGGACCAACTGCCTTGTACGACGGTGATATTCTCGTCGATCAGGTGAAAGTGCGGCAGGACGATGTAGCCGGGGTCGTTATGAATGCGGATGACGAACGGCTCGCCCGGCTTGCTGGGATCGCCCCAAACCTTTTCGACCCGCTGCTCGGGAGCCATGGGGTGCAGTGGAATGACGCCGTGAGAGGCTGGGGCTTGGGATTGCGCCAGACAAGTTACACCACTCAGCGCCACAAAGGACGCAAAGAACAGCGTTCGACATAAAAACATGTGGTCCTTGGCATAAATCCTGGGGAGTAAGATCCTCGTAAGGCGGGCCCGGGGATGGATGCTTGCTCCGCAAAATTATACGTCAGACTGAGCGGCATCCCGGTCGTTCCACACACATTCCTATTCCCGCCCTTCGCAGGGTAGGTGCGCGAAGGTCGGGGCACCCTTTGTCCGGATTGGTCCAGGTTGATCAAAGGCTCGGCGACCCGCCATCGACTCAGCCGTTTGGCGCCGGGCGAACCTTCTTGCCTCTTGCAAGAGCCCCACTCAAGCCAAAGGAGGGCTGGAGTGGGACATCCTGCGCAATGCCAGTTAGTCGGCGATAACCAAGGCGACGCGAATTTCCGGGTGGAACGGATCAAACAGGAAGTACTGGTCGTCGACATAATCGATGTAGCAGTCGTCCGTAAACATCCAGTCGGCCGGCCAGGGGTCAAGGAACACAAACGCGTAGCCTTCGTATACAAACTGCGTCTGATTTGGAACGACTCTTGTTTGCGTAACGACCCGGTTCACTTTGAACGAATGCTGATGCCCAAGCTTGGCCCTGAACTGCTCATCGGGGACGCGAGCGCTTTTGCCGCCCTGGCGCTTCTGAGCGTCATCGCCGCGCTGGGATTGAGCATGGTCGGCTTGACCGCGCTCGGCTTGACCATGATCTGCTTGGCCATGATTTTCCTGGCGCTCTTCCTGGCCGGTTTTGGGCTGGTCTTTTGGTTGGTCCTTCGGCGGTTTTGGAGCGTCGGGCTTTTCTGGTTTCGGAGGGTTTTCCTCCTGTGGCCGGCTCTCTTGAGGAGGTTTTGCCTCGGCTGGCTTATGAGGGGGAGTGGCGTCCTTGGGGTGCTTGATTTCCTCTTGCTTGGGGGAGTCGGGTTGCTGTGCTGGGTCCTGTGGCTGGGCGTGGCCCAGTGTCATCAGACTGAAAAAAAGTACTGGTGGCAATGCAATTCTGAGTCTGTTCATAATGCGTTGACCTCCGTTCGACCGGATCGGGAGAAAAGCTGGCAGACCTTACAGTCTTGCCGAATCTCAGATGCCGGGCGGTCGGCGAGAGGATGTCATGCGCGAGTGCGGTGAGTACTGTAGAGGTTGGCTCTGGAGAGGGTATCTCTGAGGAGGTGTCGTCGTGAGTGGGTCTTCGGCCCCATGTAGCGCTCTTCCCTGTTCCGTTGTGCGGACATTGTGAAATATTAGGGCTTCAAAGATGAAAACTCTCCTAAACGTTCGCGACCGGAGCGAGGTGCTGAGCCGCCTAGCCAAAGTGCGCTCCAATACTCAACCGAAGTGGGGAACAATGTCGGCTCATCAAATGATCTGCCATCTCGGCGATTCCCTGCGAGCAGCCCTGAGCGAAAAGTACATCAGCTCGTCCACGAGTTTCTTCAAGCGTACAATTCTGAAACCCCTAGCGCTTTGGGTCCCCATCCCTTGGCCGCACGGCTTCAAGACGCGCCCGGAAATGGACCAGCAGCAGGGTGGCACGCCACCCACGGACTTTGCATCCGACTTGGAAGAAATTCGCATTTTGTTAGAGCGCTTCTGTGCCTGGGAAGGGGCATTCGCTTCTCACGCCATGTTTGGGCAGATGTCGAAAACCGAGCGCTTGCGCTACGCCTATCTCCACATCGATCATCACCTCCGACAGTTCGGAGTCTAGGAGTGTCGCCAGTTACCGGGTGGACGGGTGGCACAGCCTTTGTTCTTGATCTCGATGGCACCACCACGACAACGGGTGCCCGTCCTTGCGAATTTTGCAAGAGCCTGCCCTGAGCAAAGTCGAAGGGGCGGGATGCGATGCTGCCGACAACGCTTAGGCTCGTTCCGTTGTACGAACATTCCCGTTCCTACCCTTTCGCAAAGAACGCGAAAGATGGGGCACCCCTTGCCCGGATAAGTCCAGAGAGTTCAAGAGCCTCGGCCCAGAAAACGCGAACCGCCCCAGTGTTGCCACGATATGGATTGGTCCTAGCCTCACCCTCGTTTTCAGGTTAGTAGTGGTGCTCAGCACAAAAGCTGGTTCGCGCCACCAACTTTCGGGTACCTGGTGCCAATTTGGAGGAGGACGCTTTGCGCTAAGCGACTCGGCTGGTGGTAAGCTCAGCGCTGGGCGGAGCAGCATTTCAGCGCCCGGTGGCTCCACAACTCGTGCCTACACCTTACCTCAGGGGCTAAAGCCCATCAGCTAGTGGCTCTTGATGCAGGCATGAATGCCTGCGCCACCCAAAAGCGGTTGCTTGCAACTCCATCTCTTGATGACTTGTGTTTTGGTAAGCTCGAGCTTTTGGGCGGCGCAGCACTTCAGTGCTGCATTCAGAACCAGGATATCTGCGGCTTTAGCCGCTGAGGTGAGGGGTAGCTCTCCGGGCTACTGACAGCTCTTCCTTTGTCAGTTGTGCCCACATTCACATTCTTTAAACGCACTGAGATGTGTGGTTTTAGCCGCTGAGGTGAGGGGTAGAGACAATCATGAAGGCTGCGAGCAAATTCGCTACACCTTACCTCAGGGGCTAAAGCCCATCAGCTAGCAGCTCTTGATGCAGGCATGAATGCCTGCGCCACCCAAAAGCAGTTGCTTGCAACTTCAACTTTCAATGACTTAAGCTGCTGACTTGAGTTTTACTGAATTCAAGCTGTGGGGGGCGCGGCACTTCAGTGCTGCGATCCACCGCCTTCAACCCCCGGCTTCAGCCGCCGAGGCCAGGAGTAGACGTCACCGAGGATCGCCAACAGACCCCACTGCCCTCCAGAATCTAAACACTCCCAGGCCCCAAAGCCCATGTGGGGCGGACACACTCATGTCCGGCGCCTTTGCCCTGGAATCGAGGATGCCCCAGCCCACTCCGCCCTCCAACCACCACCCGTCACGGTAGAGCGGGCCCGCGTTCGGCGCAAAAAAACAGGGGCTTTAGCCCCCGAGGTAACGCTTTTCCCCCGTTCCGTTCTACCAATATTCCGACTCCCACCCTTCGCAAAGTACGCGAAGGGATGGCGCACCCTTTGTCCAGAATGGTCCAGAGAAGTCAAAATCCTCGGCCACCCGCCTCGGAATTTGGGTCATCGACCTCTGCCGTTCGCTCGCTGCGAAATTGACGCGGTTGCCTCGCAACGCGATGCGCCCGCCTCAATCAATCACCCTCACACTACCCCGCCCACACAACTCCTCAACCCTCGCCATGAAATACCGGTCCGGCAGCACGTTGTACCCTTCAGCCTCCATCACGGCCATAAAATCCCCGGACCGCTCCACGTCAAACAAGACCTTCGCCCCACCCTTCTTCTCCCCAAACAACACATGCAAAGCGTCCACAGTAGAAGGAGTCGCCGTCTCCAGCGGAATCCGGATCCGCAGCGACCGCGCCAGCTTCGGCGTCGCCTCTTCCAACGGAGTAATATCGCTCAGCGTCAGCGTAGCGTTGGAGCCTTCTTCGGCGCGCACGCTGCCGCGGACCAGGACCGGAACATCAAGCTTCATCTTCTCTTGCAGCCGTTTGTAGGCTTCGGAAAAGATCAGGATGTTGACCTTGCCGGTCATGTCTTCGAGGCCGCCCTGGGCGTACATTTCGCCTTTGCGGGACTTGGCGCTTTTTACGCCTGCGAGGATGCCGCCGACCAGGATCTCTTCCCCGCCCCGTGGGGTGGACTTCATGGTCATGACTTCTTCGACGGTTTTGGCGTGGAAGTCGGCGAGCTTGTCGGCGTACTTTTCCAGCGGGTGGCCGGTGATGAAGAAGCCCAGAATTTCTTTTTCGTAGCTGAGGCGCGTGTGCTCATCCCAGTCGGGCGTGTTGGGAAGGCGCTCGGCGTTGGGGTTTTGTTCCGTCTCGAAAACTCCAAAGAGGCCATGCTGGCCGGATTCGGCGTCGCGCTGGGCTTTTTGGGACTGCTCGATGGCTTTATCGAGGGCGGTCATGATCTGGGCGCGGCGGCCAAAGCTGTCCCCAAAACTATCCATCGCCCCGCTTTTTACTAAAGATTCGAGGACGCGCTTGTTGAGCAGGCGCAGATCGACGCGTTCGCAAAAGTCGAAGATGGACTTGAAGGGGCCTTTCTTTGTTCGAGCCGCGACGATGGAATCGATGGCGTTGCGGCCTACGTTCTTGACCGCAGCAAGTCCAAATCGAATCGCCTCACCGTGCGGAGTGAAGTTGGCGTCGCTGACGTTGATGTCGGGAGGCTCGACGGCAATCTGCATTTCGCGGCACTCTTTGATGTACTTGACCACATCATCCGTACTTCCAGTCACCGAAGTAAGCAGCGCAGCCATGAACTCGACCGGGTAGTGCGTCTTCAAGTACGCGGTATGGAACGCCAGCAGCGCGTACGCCGCCGAATGAGACTTGTTGAAGCCGTAGCCTGCGAACTGCGCCATGAGGTCGAAGATCTTTTCAATCTTCTTTGCCGGGAATCCGCGCTCGTGCGCCCCGCGCACAAACCGATCGCGTTGCGCCGCCATTTCTTCAGCTTGCTTCTTACCCATCGCCCGGCGCAGCAGGTCGGCCTCGCCCAGCGAGTAGCCAGCCAGCCGGTTGGCGATTTGCATGACCTGTTCTTGGTAGACGATGACGCCGTAGGTTTCCTGGAGCATTTCCTTGAGTTCAGGAAGCTCGTACTCAATTTTGCGGCGGCCCAGCTTGCGCTCGATAAAGTCATCGATCATGCCGCCCTGGATCGGCCCCGGACGGTACAGCGCATTCAGCGCCGTCAAGTGCTCAATCGAATCCGGGTGATACCGCCGTAAAACATCGCGCATCCCGCCCGATTCAAACTGGAACACCCCCGAAGTCAGCCCCGTATGGAATACCTTCTGATACGTCAACTGGTCGTCTAAGGGGATTTGCTCCAAAGATAAAGACACGCCGCGTGTCTGCTGAATCAGCTTCAGAGCGTCGGCCAGAATCGTCAAGGTGGTCAGGCCGAGGAAGTCCATCTTCAGCAGGCCCAGCTTTTCGATGGCGCCCATGTCGAAGGCCGTAACAATTTCGTCGTTCTTCGTCCGGTGCAGCGGCACCAGTTCCGTCAGAGGTTTGGGCGAAATCACCACTCCCGCGGCATGTACGCCGGAGTTGCGCACCAACCCCTCCAGCTTCCGGGCCGTGTCGAGCAACTCGCGAATCTGCGAATCCGACTCGTACGCCTTGGCCAGCTCGGGAGAGTCCTTCAACGACTGCTCCAGCGAGATATTCAGCACCGTCGGAATCATCTTGGCGATGCGGTCGACATCGGCATAGGGCATATCCATCGCCCGACCAACGTCCTTGATCGCAGCCTTCGCCTGCATCGTGCCAAAGGTAATAATTTGCGCCACGTTCTCGCGCCCATACTTCTGGGTCACATAATCAATGACCTGCGCGCGCCCGTTCTGGCAGAAGTCAATGTCGATATCGGGCATCGAAACGCGCTCAGGATTCAGGAAGCGCTCAAACAGCAACTCATGCTGGAGCGGATCAATATCCGTAATCCCCAGCGAATACGAAACCAGCGACCCCGCCGCCGATCCACGCCCCGGCCCCACCGGTATGTTCTGCTCCTTCGCATAACGGATGAAGTCCCACACAATCAAAAAATAGCCGGGATACTGCATCTGCTGGATAATCTCCAGCTCCCACTTCAGCCTCTGCTCGTAGTCAGTAAGCGGCTTCTTCAGCTTCCCAGCCTGATCCAGCGGCCGCAGCACCTCCAACCGCTTGGCAAACCCTTCCCGAGTCACATGCTCAAAATACGAATCGGTCGTAAACCCCGGAGGCACCTCAAACTGGGGAAACGAATTCGCCAGCTTTTCCAATTTCATATGGCAGCGTTCGCCGATCTCGACTGTGCGCTCCAAAAGCTGGGGGGCATCCGCAAACACCCGCGACATCTCCTCCGCGCTCTTGACAAAAAACTGCGTCCCCTCAAACTTCATCCGGTTCGTATCATGAATCGACTTCCCCGTCTGAATACAAACCATCACATCCTGGGCATGGGCATCGTCCTCACACAAATAATGCGAGTCATTGGTAGCCACCATCGGAATCCCAATGTCCTTCTCCAGCTTGTAAAAATCCGCCGCAATCCTCCGCTCCTGCTCCAGCCCCTGATCCTGAATTTCAAGAAAGAAATTCCCCTTCCCAAAAATATCCTGATACCCCATCGCCGCCGCCCGCGCCGCCTCATACTTCCCCTCCGACAACCTCTCCGCCACCTCCCCCTTCAAACAAGCCGACAACCCAATCAACCCCTGATGATGCTCCGCCAAAAAGTTTTTGCTGATTCGGGGTTTATAGTAGTGACCGTGGAGGGAGGCTTCGCTGGTGATCTTGACCAGGTTGCGGTAGCCTTCGTCGTTTTCGGCGAGGATGATTAGGTGGTTGTAGGTGTCGCCGTCGGGGGGGGTGCGTTTGGTGTTGTGGTCGTCTTTTTTGCAGACGTAGAGTTCGCAGCCGACGATGGGTTTCAGGCCGTGCTGCTTGGCGGCGTTGACGAAGTGGACGGCGCCGAACATGTTGCCATGGTCGGTCATGGCGACCGTGGACATGCCTTGTTCCTTGACGCGGCGGCAGAGCTTTTCGACGTCGCTTGCGCCGTCGAGCATGGAGTAGTCGGTGTGGAGGTGGAGGTGTACGAAGTCAGGCATGTGCTTCTATTTTATTGCTTTTGGTCAGGGAGGGTTTCTTGCTGGTGTGGAAAACGGAGCGTTTCAGCCCTGCGAGGAACTGCACTTCGGAGCAAATTCTGAAGCGACTACAGATCCCTCCCTTTGGTCGGATGACAAGAGGAATCCTAGTGCCCAACCAATCTCATTCATTTTTTGGGCTGGATACTTGGCGGGAACGTTGGGTGCGGAGAGAAAAGGAAAAGGCTGTGACATTGGTTATGCTCTAGCCGACCGCTCCTGCGAGGAAGCTGCCAGCGTGGATGCATGTACCGTCACAGCCCTTGATGCGACCACCGCTTTCGCGGTTCCCTACCCCGGCTGACCCCTCGCAGAGCAGTCGGTTTTTTCAGGTTTGGAAGCTCTTGGAGTTGCCTCTTTGAGCCGATCACCCAGCTTACTTCGGACTGGGGAAACTTTCATTTCCGCCAACCCTTTCTGCCGTCGACGAAAGTGAAGTTAAACATTTAGGAGAAAAAAGTCAACGCCGTTTTTCGGTGCAGAGCGTGAGGATTTGCTGTGCAAATTTCACAATCGCAAAGCATTGAAATTGTTGCCGCTTGATGAAGAGAAGGTGAAATTCCGGCGAGGTTTTGCACAGGACAATGCACAGGGCTGCGGTAGGATCAATCTACGGGCGCGAGCGGCGCGGACATTTTGGATCTTGACGAAATCGCGTGCTTGCCTCAATGTGAGACAGGCTACGCTGGCGGAGTTTTATGGCGGATTTAGTGGCGTATATTGATGGCGGTTCGCAGGGGAATCCGGGGCCTGCGGGCGTTGGCGTGGTGATGCAAGGAGCCAGAGAAGGGCCCATCCGGATCGCCAAGTGGATTGGAACGCAGGACAACAACGTGGCGGAATACGTGGCGTTGCTGGAAGCGTTGCAGTGCGCACTGGATTTGAAAGCGAGCCGGTTGCATGTGTATTCAGACTCGCAGGTTGTGGTGAAGCAGATGAGGGGCGAGTACCAGTGCCGGAGCGCGCTGCTCTATTCGTTGCACTGGACGTGCCGGAAGCTGGCTCGGTCGCTGGACTTTTCTATTTCGCATGTCGGGCGCGAGAAGAATGCCGAGGCCAATACGCTGGCGCATTCCGCGGTGCTTTGGCGGTTACAGTAGCAAATACCCAATCCTATAGCGAACTTTCTTCGAACGGCCTTCGAGCGGCGGGTCATGCGGTCTCGCTGCCCACCCTTGCAAAGTGCGCAAGGGTGGGGCACCCATGGAGTTTCGCCAGGCAAGCTGGTTTGCTTGATCTTTGCTCGATCAGCGAGAGCTAGGGCCGCGATGGTTGTCGCGGCGTTCTGATTGTGGGCCAGTGGCCACCGGGAGTTTACTGCCGCTCGAGGTGGATGAGTTTGGTTCGTGGCTCGAGAGCGCCGTTCAGACTGACTCTTTTGCCTTCGAACGGCCTGACGGCGTCCTGATTGTCCAAGTCGAAGGTGTTGCCGTGAGCCGCCTGCAGAACGAGCCTGTCGCCCGACTTCACGATGGTGCCGGTGAAGGACCGGCTGTTGACCGAGGAAGTGGAGGCCAACGGCCTGTCGGTGGGATTATCCGCGGGGTACATGGTTGTGTCCTGCTGCTGTTCCATTTGCGCACTCTGCTCTGGCTTCCGATTCTGCTGTGCGAACGAATAGACGCCCGCGCTCACCAACACTGCGACCGTGGCGAGAGATAAGAAGTGGCTCAACCGTTGGTTCATGAAATCTCCTGAGATTGGATTGTTCTGCTTTGCGGCAAGAGAAGCACACAGTTCGCCAAAGTGCGCGATTTCGCCGGACAACAAGGGCAAGTTTTCTACCGATTGCTGAATCTAAACAAGTTCCGTCTTGCGCCGTTGGAATGATTTGTTCATCTTCGTAAGACGCCCTACGGGCCTACAGGAAATGTAGTAGCAGCATGAGGGAGAACACTGCAGAGTCACAAGGGATTACGCGTAGTTTTTTCGCGACTCCGGCTGTGGGGAGGTCGTCGCTGGATTCCGACATATACTTGGGGGAAGGGCGAGGCCCCTTACATTTCATGGCAGCGATGGTATTGCGGCTGGGATACGACATGGAATTCGAGATTCCGGCGCCGGTGGTCGTCGTGGCGCTGTTGAACGTGCATCCTTCGCGAGTGGCGGATTTGCGGGCGCCCGACGAAATTGGCGTCGAGCCCCTGACTACGGTGGAAGGATTCCTGGACAGCTTTGGCAATCGCTGCGCGCGGTTCGTGGCGCAGAAGGGGTCACTGCGCCTGAGGAACTCGACTCAGCTTTATGACGCTGGGCATTTCGATGCGGTCAGTCTGGGGGCCCGGGAGGTTCCGGTGGAAGAACTTCCGCACGAGGCGTTGCGATATCTCTACAACAGCCGGTATTGCGAAGTGGACAGGTTTTCGACGATCGCTCTGGAACTGTTCGGCGGGATGACTCCGGGATGGTCGCGAGTGCAGGCGGTGTGCGACTGGGTGCATAGCAAGGTTAGTTTTGGATATCAATATGCGCGGCCAACGAAGAGCGCACTGGATGTGTATACGGAGCGCTTCGGGGTTTGCCGGGATTTCCAGCACCTGGCAGTGACGATGTGCCGCGCGTTGAACATTCCGGCGCGGTACGCGACGGGGTACCTGGGGGATATTGGCGTGCCGCCCTCGCTGGATGCGATGGACTTCAGCGCGTGGTTTGAGGTTTACCTGGAGGACCGGTGGTGGACGTTTGATGCACGGAATAACCGGCCGCGCCTCGGACGAGTTCTAATGGCGACCGGGCGGGACGCGTCCGATGTGGCGATGACTACGTCGTTCGGCGTGGCGAACCTGAAGCAATTCCGGGTGATCAGCGAAGTGATGGAGGGGGCGGCTTAGAGGGATTGTCGATACGTTTGCGTGAAAAAAGCCGCGGTTGTAGCCGCGGCTTTTTCAACTCAGCAAGCACCTGGGGGAGGCTTACTGCTGAGTAATGTGGATCATATTGGTTTTGGTGTCGAGCACGCCGTGCAGCTTCACTTTCTTGCCTTCGAAGTCCTTCACAGCCGCCTGGTTGTCGAGGTCATAGCTGGTCCCGCTGGTATCCTGGAGCACGAACTTGTCGCCGGACTTCGCGATGATGCCGGTGAAGGTCTGCGCGGAGCCTACCGGGGTCTGATTGGCGTTGTCGGGCGCGCCGGTATCGCCTTGGCGTGGAGAAGTTGAGTCGGGCGGCATGTTGGGCTGCTGATTCTGCGGGTCCTGCGTCGAGGGGGTCTGGCCGGGACGCGGCGGATCCTGAGTCTGGGCTCCTGCTGCGCCAACACCTAACAACAGAGCTACGGTCGAGAGAGAAAGAAAGGAGCAAAGCTGCTTTTTCATGAAATCCTCCGGAAGATTGAATCTTCACGGGTTAGAAGAGAGCACATGGCGGACCAAACCGGGAGTGGGTATGCCCGCGGAGACAGTGGAAATCCGCGGGTCGCTTTCTTGATGATTGAATTCAGGGGAGTTAGCTGCCGGCATCGCTTGGGAGGCCCGGCATTGATTGTGTTGTTGTGGAGTGTTTCCTTTCCTTGGAATACGCTGAGGGCTGTAGAGGATTCGGTCGCAGTGGGGCGACCCGGGGGAGCGGCGGTTGGGCAATTTGGCTTGGGTAGTGGGGAGTTCTTTCATGCCGAGCATCGATGCTGTCGGATTTCTGCGGATTGGGGTTTTTCGTTCGGTCTTCCTGCCACCTAAGGCTGCGGAACTGTGGAAGCGACTGTTTGAGCATTTCGCTGATTGACTTGGCCGCTTGGAATCCTGCTGGAGGAAGTCCTATGGCAAACCGAAATGTCGATTGTCCTATCACCGGTGCGGGCGGTGATCGAGCAAACAGCTCTCGATCCGAAACATTAGGTCGTTCCAGACGAGAGTTTCTTACAACGGTTGCGGCCTTCGGTCTAACCTCAGTCGCACCGGTCGGGAAATTGATCGCGCAGACACCTGCTTCCAGCACGAAGCGGAGCCTGATCGATGTGCATCATCACATCGTCCCGCCTTTTTACCTCGCAGAAAATCGTGATCGAATCGTCGCCGCGGGTGGCGGTCGGATTAACCCCGCTTACTCAAACTCGACTCCGGAGCAATCGCTCGCAGCGATGGACAAGCACGGTGTAGAAACCGCTGTCATATCTCTCTCGGGGTCTGCTTACTGGTTTGGAGACCCGCAGGCAGCGGCGCGCACGGCGCGTCGAGTGAACGAATATGCTGCCGATCTGGTGCGAAGTCACCCAGGGCGCTTCGGCCTGTTTGCCATAATCCCGCTTCCGGATTCGGAGGCCAGCCTGCGCGAAATCGAGTACGCGTACAGCGTACTCAAGGCGGACGGGATTGAATTGGTGACCAGCTACGACGATAAGTGGTTGGGACACCCTGATTACCAACCGGTCTTTGAGGAGCTCAACCGCCGCAAAGCTGTGGTGTTTGTGCATCCGACAACACCGTTGTGCTGTCGAACATTGCTGCCCGATATTTCTCCCATACTCATTGAAATCCCACAAGACACCGCTCGGGCGGTTACGAATCTGTTGTTTACCGGAACATTTGCGAGATTCAAGGACATTCGGTTCATCTTTGCCCACGCGGGCGGCAACGTGCCGATGCTGCTGGGTCGCATGCACCAATATGGTCCCAAGAATATCGCCGAAAAGGCACCCAACGGAATCGAATACGAACTGAAACGCCACTATTACGATATCGCCGGCACTGCCTATGGACCAGCGATTGCAGCACTCAAGAGTTTGGTGCCAACCACACAGATCCTGTTTGGCAGCGATCATCCCTTCGTGCCCCTCGCCGAAACGGCTGAAGGCATTCTGCAGCTCGGTTTTTCGGCAGACGATCTCGAGCGCATCGGCCGTAACAATGCGCTGACTCTGCTGCCTCGGCTCAAAGCAAGTTAAGACAAGTTACAGGACCGCACTATTTCGCTAAATGCACGAGTCGCGCCAAGGGATAATCACCGTACGTCAACCACAAATTTATGGAGAAGTGAAAGGCTACCAGAACGTACAGGTCCTTGCGAAGCCGCATCAATAACCCGATTGCCAGAACTAGGCCAACAAGCGGCCATGTTTGGGGAACCTGCCAAAGGTGATAAAGAGCGAACAGGATCGAATTGACAATCCAAGCGCTGTTGCCCAAGAATCCAATCTTCTTCATCAGGTAGCCGCGGAAGTAGAGTTCTTCACCGAGAAAGTTCTCGATGAACAGGAACAACAGGGCGATCGGCGGGAAGCTGTACAAACCTTCCGGTCCACCTTTGAAAATGGTGTAAGCGGGCATTTGGAACGCGGGGACCGCACGCAGCCATCTCTCGAGCGGGCTCCAGACCCACTGCATGTAGGGCAGAGCAATCAATGCGAAGAGCGCGCAGTACACGGGCAGGACCATAAACAATCCACGGAGATCCACGCGATTGAGGCCGAGAAATTCCAGGCTCTGCTTCCAGGTGAGTTTGTCGTTGAAGCGGAGGAACAGAATTGGCATCACCATATGCCAACCGAAGGTGACGACTAGGAGCCAGACATACTGCAATGTCCTGCCTGGCAAGCCTGTAAACCGCAATTCGGCCTGATAAATGGAATTCACATTAATCAATATCCAAGCCGTTATTCCGGGCAGTAAGTGCATGAGAAGATAGAACGCCTTGGCGCGAGGGGACTTAGCCTGTCCGATGGCAGCATAGTGGTCGTAGATCGAATCTTCCCTAAAGAAAAATCGACGCACCCAGCCCTGATTCCTCATAGGCTCAGCTTCCGCACTCTCGTTCTTCTTTAACATCGAACCCACCTCTGCCTCCTTCAGTCCCGGACTCGGTATTTCAATACCCGAGCCAGCGGCACGAACACACTATCGAGACGGGGCCTGTGACACCAGTCCAGGTATGCAATACCGCCGCATTTGCGACGAACCGCAGCATTTCTGCGACGAAGCGACCGATGGTGGCACGCTGGCAAGCTGCTAAAATGTCCCAGTGTTCTCAGCAGTGCGTGGCTGGACTCCATCGTTCTGGATGCTGCAAGCCGGTGGCTGGACAGTTCCGTATGCTCTGCTGCTTCTCGCAGCTTTGCCGCACCTTGCCGAACGTGACATCCTGCGCTACAACACAGTCGCCTGTGCAGTTCTTTTTTGCGCGAGCTTGGCTGTCCGGCCTCTTTGCCGGTTGGCCACCGCATGCCGGCTACATTCCTGGCTAACTCTGCAAGTGGGCGCATTCGCGCTTTCACTTCTGCTAGGCACTTTCGCCAGCTTCGCGACCGGGCTTGGAACTTTTGGTTGGGCGAGGTTGAACGGCAGCAACTGGATGCTGAACTTTCTGCAGTGCGGCGGGGTTATTTTCCTGTGGTGCAATCTTTACATCAATATCAAGCAATGGAGAATGCCGGTTGCGAGCATCCCGGCTGCTACAACGACGCAACGACAGGCTCAGGAATATACCAGGCAATTTGCAATACGAGCAGGCTCCCGAATCCAGATGGTGTACGAAAAAAACGTGCTGTGGGTCTCGGCAGCACGTGACTATGCAGAGCTGCACACGCCGAATGCCACGTTTCTTGTCCGCCAAACCATGCAGTCGTTACAGCAACGATTAGACCCGGATCGATTCGAGCGTATTCATAGATCACGAATCGTAGCTGGGATCAAATTGCCGGGTTGACCAGACAAGAGAACGGGGAGTATTGGGTCAGACTATTTGATGGTACGGAACATCGGTCTAGCCGCACCTACGCCCTGACGCTGCTTGCGTTAGATGGAATGAGACGGCTGGTCTCGCGGAAGCGGTAAGCTGTCCGCACGCACTCGATGAGGTGCAAGGAGACCAGCCAATGAGAAAGGGTAGCAGAGGATCAGTGGAAGTGGAGAAGCCTGCGATGACCGTGGGAATCGATCTGGGAGATCGTTTCAGTCGCTACTGCAGGGTGAACTCGGACGGTGAAGTGATGGAAGAAGGGCGGATCGCGACGACCGGAGAAGCCCTGGAGCGACACTTTTCTGGGGAACCGAAGCAGCGGATGGCGATGGAGTGCGGGACCCATTCGCCGTGGGTGAGTCGGTGGCTGCGGGAGATGGGGCATGAGGTGGTGGTGGCGAATACGCGCAAGTTGCGAGCCATTACCCATAGCGAATCGAAGAACGATCACAACGATGCGGAGAAGTTGGCACGGTTCGCGGCCTACGATGTGCGGTTGTTATCGCCAATCCGACATCGCAGCCTGGAACGACAGCGGGATCTGAACCTGCTGCAAGCGCGCGACACGCTGGTCCGGGCACGGACCATGATGGTGAACGCGGCGCGTGGACTGGCCAAGAGCACGGGCCAGCGACTGCCGCCGTGCTCAACGGAAACGTTTGCCCAGGTAGCCGGGACTGCGATTCCCAGCGGCTTGGAACCGGCGCTGGTTCCGTTGTTGGAGCAGGTGGCGAGCCTCACGGAACAGATCCGGCAGATGGACAAACAGATCGAGGCTCTAGGAAAACGGTATCCGGAAGTGGAAAGGTTACGAAGTGTACCCGGAGTAGGGCCGGTGATTGCGGCCGCCTATGTGCTGACGCTGGATTCGGCGGAGGCGACGCGGAACAGTCGAGCGGTAGGAGCCTTCCTGGGACTACGGCCTCGGCAAAGCCAATCGGGAGAATCGGATCCACAGCTGGGAATCAGCAAAACCGGGAACACCTATCTGCGCCGATTGCTGGTGCAGGCTTCGCAATATGTGTTGGGACGTTTCGGGCCGGATTCCGCACTTCGGCGGTGGGGATTGAAACTGGCAGCCAGCGGTGGAAAGCGCGGGAAGAAACGCGCGGTCATCGCGGTGGCTCGCAAGCTGGCGGTTTTGTTGCATCACCTCTGGAAAAGTGGCGAACGCTATCAACCGTTTCCCCAGAAAGCTCACGTCCTGGCGGGATAGGATTGCACGGAAGCGGAAAGGCAGATGAAAACCTGAGTCAACAAATCTCGCGTTGCGGCGACTGCGATTAAGCGCTTGGTCAGAACCCTAAGGCCGAAGGTTAGATAGCAGCGCCGCTTCATCAGTATCGGACGCCAACATGCACCGGGCCCATCAGAGTGCGAATAGAAGCCCGAGATGAAACCCGCGAGACGATGAAAGACACAATCACCATGGAAATGCACTGCGAACACTTGACACGATCAGCCGTCTCATAGAAGCGCCAAAGTGCGGCGCGAACTTGGGGCACCCGCAGTGGGCGAATTGAGGTCACTTCGGTCTGGAAGCCGGTTTCTCACATTCGTCTGTCCCCATTTTCCGTCCGTCTGTCCCTTTTTCCGTCCCCTTTATCCTTTAACGCTTATAGTCTTTCGCCTGGAGGCGCCATGAAGAGATGGATTAGCTCTATTCCTCTGCTCCTGTTGCTGGTGGCCAGCTTGGCGAGCGCTGCCGAAAAGAAGGCATCGGGCTCGCGATTACAAAATGCTGTACCTCAACCGGCGGGGGCTTGGGATTGGGAGCACGCGCAGGTCGGCCCGCTGGATGCCAGCCGCGGCATCTACATGCAAGCTACCGCCCAAGTCATCACGCCGGCGGGCAAGAGCACAGTCTTCTTCGGCAGGCCGACGGACCTTGCGCTCGATCCCGCGCAGAAGCTGGTGGCGGTGCAACACTCCCACGGTCTCATGCTGCTTGATGCGACGAGCGGGGCGATTCTCCAGAGTTTGGCGATCCAGAGTTTGGCGCCCCCGCCCAATGACCATTTTTCCCATAGCCTGGGTGGCAACGGATTCCACGGCATCACATGGGAAGCAGATGGCAACAAGGTTTGGCTCACAGATTCCTTCAACGGATTGCACGGGGCGAGCCGTCAGCCGAGCGGCGAATTTGCGTGGAGCGACTCCATCGCGCTCCCCGGCCTGGCTGGAATTGGAGACCCTCCTGTGCCGGGCGGTATTGCCATTGATACTGCAACCCAACGCCTCTACGTGACGCTGAGCAGCAACAACACGCTCGGGGTCGTGAACCTGGCCTCGAAGAAGCTCGAGGCGCAGATTCCGGTCGGAGTTGCACCCTATGGCGTGGTGCTCGTGGGTGGGCGCGCCTTCGTGAGCAACTGGGGTGGACGGCATCCGGCCACCGGCGACGACTTTACCGCCGAGAGTTCCGGCACTGATACGGTGATCGATCCCCGCACCGGAGTGGCTTCGACCGGCACTGTTTCAGTAGTGGATCTTGCCAAAGGCGTCGTGATCAAAGAGGTCGAGGTGGGGCTGCACCCGAGCGGCATGGCACTGGCGCCGGATGGCAAGACCCTCTATGTCGCCAACGCCAACAGCGACTCGGTCTCGGCGATTGATGTGGAGAAAGCCGAGGTCACAGCGACCATCAGCACCAAACCAATGGCTGACCTACCCGTGGGCAGTGCGCCCAACGCGCTCACGGTCTCGACGGATGGCAAAAAGCTCTACGTGGCGAACGGCGGTAACAACGCGATCGCTGTGATCGATATCGCGACAGAGAAACTGGAAGGGCTGATACCGACAGGCTATTATCCGAGCGCCGTCGCGCTAAGCGGGCAAGGACTCCTGGTCGCCAATCTAAAAGGCGTGGGTGCTCGCGGGACCGATTTCGGTTTTGCGACCACAATCAGAACAACCCGCCACGGCGGACACAACGTTTACGATTACGCGGGCAGCATCTCGATCATTCCGCCGCCGAGCTCGGAGGAGTTGAAGAACTACACGCTGCAAGTCGCGGCCAACATGCGGCTGCCGAACATGCAGCTGCCAAACCTGACGGCAGCGGGCGCTGCGAGCGGCGAGCCCAAGTATGTCCCGGTGCCGATGCGGCCGGGCGAGCGTTCGCTGTTCAAGCACGTCATCTACATCATCAAAGAGAACCGCGCCTACGATCAGGTGCTGGGCGATCTGAAGGGCGGTAACGGCGACCCTTCGCTCACCATGTTCGGCGCCGAGGTCACGCCGAATCATCACGCGCTGGCTGAGGAGTTCGTGCTGCTCGATAACCTGTATTGCAACGGAATGCTCAGCGCTGAGGGCCACCAGTGGACGGATGAAGGCTACGCCACGGACTATATCGAAAAGAACATGGGCGGGTTCAATCGCAGCTATCCTTCGGATGGCACCGATCCCATTGCCTACTCGCCGGCAGGGTTCATCTGGGATGCAGCGCTGCGGCATGGACTGACGTTTCGAATTTAC
>Ga0080027_10000175_pt1 | contig 29403 bp, 28 predicted proteins | sample OrgsoiDNA2013046_FD_70962 | JGI IMG/M metagenome (GOLD analysis project Ga0080027, IMG submission 70962) | Permafrost soil microbial communities from the Arctic, to analyse light accelerated degradation of dissolved organic matter (DOM) -... | ecosystem: Environmental > Terrestrial > Soil >... | reverse complement strand
ATTACGGTGATCAAGAATGCCGGGGGACTGGACAGCAAAGGATTTGAGGCAGAATTGCAGGGCCTGGTTTTACCAGGTCTCGAATTGACTTATCATTTCGGATATACACGTGCGACGTATACGAGTGGTAAACTCTCCTCCAATGGAAATGCCGTTGACCTCGACGGGAAGCGCCAGGTATTTACGCCCGACATGACATCGATGGGGGTTATGCAATATTCATTCAAATTACCAAAACCAATCGGGGTGAATGCGTTTATACGAGGGGAGTGGTATTATTTTGGAAAACAGTTTTTTGATTTGTCAAACCTGCAGGAACAATCGTCTTATCAATTGCTGAATGCCAGCGTTGGAATCACCTATTCGTTTTTTAGTATTTCTGCCTGGTTGCGTAATATAACCGGGACGCAGTATGTCGCCTATGCCTATGATTTCGGAGCCGCCCGCCTCGGCGATCCGTATACGTATGGAGTGAATATGAAGTTTAAGTTCCGTTGATAATTGTTAATTGTCAATTGTTAATTGTTAACGTCTGGCAGCTGATAATTGACAAAGGGTTGTTGATTGGTTTCGATAACCGATGACAATTTAATTTTCAAATTTTCAAACTAGCGTTAAGCGTTAGGCGTTAGGCGTTAGGCGTTAAGCGTTAAGCGTTATGCCTTAGGCCTACAACTGTACCAGCTGATTTTTTATCGCATAAAGCACAAGACCCACGCGGTTTGTTACGTTGAATTTCCTGAAAAGGGATTCGCGGTAACCATCCACGGTGCGCTCGCTGACATACATTTCGTTGGCGATCTGCTGATAATTTTTTTCACTGCAGGCATGTTTTAGAAATTCCATTTCCCGTTCGGTCAGCTTGGGAAAGGCATTTGCAGCATCCTGGCCGCCCTGGTGAATGGACTGGATAACTTTTCGGGTAACGATTTCATTGTAATAATATCCTTTTGCGAGTATTTCTTCAAAGGCCACCTGGAGTTCCTTGGGATCGGCATCTTTCAGAATATATCCGCGGGCGCCCTGATGAATCATTTTAATAATGGTGCTGTCTGAATCCATCGTGCTCAGGGCGAGCACGCGAATTTCAGGATGATTGGCCCTTAACCAGGCCGCCGTCGCATATCCGTCCATAACGGGCATGTGTATGTCCAGAAGAACGATATCCGGTAAACGATCTGTCTGTAACTGATCGATGAACTCCCTGCCATTGGCCACATCCAGTAAAACCTTATAGTTTGGAAATAAGTTGATGAGCACCGCCAGCCCCTTACGAAACATGGTATGATCATCTACCAGGGCAACATATTTCGGTTCAGACATAAGCCATTTTTATTTGAAGTGTGGTTCCCTCTCCTGGTTTGCTCATAATCTCCGCTTTACCGCCAACCAGCATCGCCCTTCGCAGAATATTCTGAATGCCCAGGCCCTCCCGTTTATTCAACGCCGTCTCGGTATCAAATCCGACGCCATTGTCAAAAATGGTGATGAACATACCATCTTCCAAATACCGGATCGCCACTTTCACGTCGGAAGCGCCCGCGTGCTTGATGATATTTTGAAAACCCTCCTGGACGATCCGGAAAGCGATCAGCTTATGCTGATCCGGAATATTTTTTTCTGTTCCCTGCACGTCCGAACTCACTTTAATAAAACCACTCCGGTTGATTCGCCGGATCTCCTGGCCGATACTGTCCTGCAAACTCAAATGCTGAATCCGCTCACTGTTTAAACTCTTTGCGATATCACGCAGCTCCGTCATGGCCAGGCTGATACTTTCTTTTACATTTCCAAGCAGTTCGCCGTCCACCGACTGTTTTTGTTCCATGATTCCCAATTGAACTTTGGCCAGGCTCAGGATTTGCCCGACGTTGTCATGAATTTCCTGGCTGATCATGTCGAATGTCTGTTCCTGTATTTCCAATTTTGATTGCAATAACTGCTTGTCGAACGTTGCGCGCATGAGTTGTTTTTCTTTACTCATCTGACCCTTTTTACTATTATAATAAAACAACATGACAAGGAACAAAACGCCCAGGAAAAGCAGTATGATAATAACTGCGATAATGGTGAAGACTACCTGATCCTTTGCGTCCTGCATAGTATGAAAGCATAACTATATCCCGCATAAACAATAGCATTTACTGCGGGTAAAATGGCGTCGTATAGGGCTCTGTGGGCAATTTCGATATGATTAATCAGAATATAAGAATGAAGACCAAGCACGACCAGGGTGATCAGACCGAATAACAGATTCAGTGAATTTATCCAGAAATAAGGTTCTTTCATAAAATTCAATTCTTCCTGATCCAAAACGGTCAGCCGCACCAGGCAAAGGCCCGAAAAAACGATCATCATGCATTCAATCAGGCCAAGGGAATACGAATTAAATACCTGGCTTCCCTGAATAAATCCAAAATTGACGAATGCAAGGAACAGGCATAATAAGCAGACAATATAGTATACGATGGCTTCCCTCTTCGTTAAAAATAGCATTTTGCCAGCTAAGTAGAATAAGAAGGGGGTGGAAATCAACAGGTATAAATTATACATGAGATAATTTGACGTCAGGCCAAAGGCACGAAAGTTCTTGGCAGTTAATTCCGTAATATTTACCACGAGCATTAAGGGAATAAAGGCCAGGAGCGAGCAGGCCTTAAGTCCCCTCCAGCAATATATGGCTACGCAAAGGCAGATTATCTGAAAAAACTCATACCAGGCGATATGCATAATTTATGGTTGAACTCCTCCGAGATCAAATCCGGTACCTCCCTGTGTACCGCCACTTCCGTTGGGTTGTGCTACTAAAGCATGAACGGCCTGACCGGTTGATGCATCGTAAGGAATTAGGAAAATGGCTATACGGTTGTTATTGGTTGTTCTTAAAGCGGCATTTGGTTGATAGGTATTCAGATAATTCATATCGTAAACCCCAAGTTGAACATTAATCATCAGGGTTTTGCCAGCGGCTGTATATTGAGCAGCCGTTGCTGTAAGCCAATCCTGCAGGTTTTTACCGCTGAAAGACTCTCCGGTCGTGATCATACTAGTTTTCTTAATACGAATGTTTACGCTTTGTCCGGCCTGGTCCGAAAAACCATGATCCTTCATGAGGGTGGCAAAACGATTGATGCAGAGCTGGGCTGAATCCAGGCTGACTGTTCTTCCGCCGGTATCCGTTTTCATTTTCATGAGCGAACCGGGAATAGCTGTGCCCGGGATGTTCCTGAGGGCTGCTTTGTCTGTGTTTCTGAAAGAAAAAAGGAAAATGGACAGAACGACCAGAAATGGTAGGATGCAAGGTTTCATGTTCATATAGTTATTTTTAAATCGGCCTTTAAAATACGTAGAATCTGAATTCATAGCACAAAAGAGCGGAGAAAGGGGTTTTCTCCCCCTTACCCCGGGAAAAATACCCGGATCGGAATCCTGCTTTATCCCCTTGTTACGGGGCAGGTTACTGATGTATGTTTGTTATTGAGGCCCTGCACACAAAACCATTTTTAACCATTACTTTATCCAATCCGTATTTCTGTGCAGACTACTGTATTTCTTTTGAAAACATTTTGAATTTATCTCGTGGACTAGCAATCGTTAAGCCTCCTTGTTCTCAGGGGGGCTTTTTTTTAATTGTTAATTGTCAATTGTTAATTGTTAATTGTTAAAGTCAGTACTGTAAGGACTAAACTTACTAATCCCGAGTTGTTTTGCATCAGCGTTGACAATTAACAATTGACAATTAACAATTAAAACAGGCTCAGCTGCTTCTGTCTAGAGGACCTGATCTTTGGAAGAAGCGATTTAAATTGGTTTTCCTGAAGGGCAATTTCATAAAGGGCGGATTCCCGGTAGCGGCTTGCGATAATAACGCGGGTATCAGACGGGACAGACGTAAATAATGATTCCACCAGTTCCGGCGAATTATTTTCTTTGGAAAGATGGGAGAGGAATACATGGCTCATAAATGAGGGCCTGTGTTTGATATAAAGATCCAGCGCCTGGCGATTGGATAAATGACCACTGCCGCCCTTTATGCGGTTTTTAAGGTAAACCGGATAACGTCCCTTCTCCAGCATCTCTTCATCATAGTTCGATTCCAGGAAAGCCGCATGGCATTGTTTGAAATAATGAATGAGCTGATCACAGGGCTCGCCGATATCGGTAAAAACACCAATATTTGTTTTGGATGCGCTGACTACAAAACTATGGGGATCACAGGCATCATGTTTTTTCTGGAATGCCGTAATGCGCAGGTTACCGATCATTACGGGCTGCTGGGCCGTAAAATGAAAAATAAACTGCCTGATTTTTCCAAATCCGGCTTTCTTTAAAGTAGACTGGCTGAAATAAACCGGGATCTGATATTTCGCAACCAGTCCTGCCACGCCGTCAATATGGTCGCTGTGTTCATGGGAAATAAAAATGGCCTTGATCAGGCTCATGTTCAGTCCCAGCCTTTTCATGCGTGATTCCGTTTCCCTGCAGGACAGTCCGGCATCTACAAAAACCGCTTCTTCACCGTTACCGATATAATAGCAGTTTCCGTTGCTTCCTGAGTTTAGAGATGCAATGAATACAGACATATTGTGTACGAAATTAAAGGTCTCCCTTTAATAATCGGAGGATGTGGGGAAATAATGGTTAATTGTTAATTGTCAATTGTTAATTGTTAACGCTGAAGCTCAAATTTGCGATCAATGTTACCTTCTAAAATTTTGCATTGATTTTTTGCGATTACTATTAATTTCAAAATCGCAAGTCAGCGTTAACAATTAACAATTGACAATTAACCATTATTACTATCCCTGTTCCGAAACCGGCAACGGAAAGAGCCCCCAGACATCATCCCCGGGACGGTCGATGGGTAATGTGCCCAGCTGGTTATAACGCCTCACATCAATCCAGCGGTGTCCTTCCATGAATAAAGAGTACCTTCTTTCATACAACATTTCGTTGATTAAAGATGGCTGATTGACGGTTCCTGAATAATCAGACAGGTTGTGCTTCTCGCGAATAACATTGATCGCCTTCAGCGCTTCCGTGAAATTATTTATCTGAATATTTGCTTCTGCGTATATCAGAATCAATTCTTCATTGCGGACGATCCCCATAGGCGCGGTACTGGAGGTATATACCCAGACATCCCGGTTGCTGCTAAGGCCATCCAGGGATGCCACGGCATTTCTCAGCGTCGCTTTGGAAATCCGATCGTCACCAGCAACGATATCTGTTGCAAATGATGGATGTGCCACTCTGACTTCGCCCGTCTGGTTCTGTGGTATATAAGCGGGGTTTAGCTGATCGCCCGATCCGGTTCCGAATACACTATACACGCCGAGAGTCAGGTCTTTATTCAGGCCGTAAAATGATTCACCCAGCGCTGTCAGGGCATCGTTCCAGTTCGAAAGATATATTTCTACTCTGGCGGAAAGGGCGCGGTTAAATTGTATTAAACCGGGAGCATCCGCGAAACCGCTAAAACCGCTGGACAGGGGAAAACTGATTACGGCAGTTTGCAGCGCTGTTTTTCCGGAGTCCAGAATAGCCTGAATAGCTGTTAAGGATTGCTGGAGAGGAACAATGGGTCCCAGTGCGGCCGGATTGCTTACATCCAGGCGAATGCCATTGGAATCTGTCTGGTTCAGGCATAACAAAAGCTGATACGCCTTGATCGTCTCTGCAAAACCAATATATCCGGCTTTCTCTTCGGCGGTGATCAGCGTTGAATTCGTCGCCGCCTGGATCAGGGTATTGCAATTTTTTACAACACGGTATCTGGCTGCCCAGGTATTGGTAATATAAAAATTGCTATTACTCAGGGTGGCGTTATCGGCGCCCAACAGATCGGTAACATACCTGGGTTCGGAGGCGGAGAAGCGATAATTTTCCCTGCCGATGGTTCCTACATCATCCAGGTACAAGGCCATATTGGTACGCATACCCGATTCCGATCCGGTTACCAGGTTATTCAAATCACTCGCCGAAGCGTTTGATAAAAAACTTTCAACCGTAGGGCTGTTCAGATTGCCATAATCTTTCTGACAGGAAATGAACAGTGTACTGACGGAAACTATAAGCAGACTATTTATAATAATTTTTTTCATAATAGTTGATCTAATGGGTTTAAAAATCCAGTGAAATATGAAAGTCAGCACGTTTGGTTGCAGGATAAGGATCCACATCCACACCACTGGAAAAACCGGTTCCGAAATTGGAAACCTCCGGATCGTATGATAAGTATTTTGTCCAGACAAAGAAATTTGTCATGGAAACGCCAACCCGGAGTCCTTTTACAACATTATTTCCTGTTGTATTGAAACTATAATAGACTCCGATTTCACGCAGCTTCACGTAACCTGAATTTTGCACAAATTCCTGTGCGCTGGTGCCGATCTGGCTGATCCGGTACGCACCGTTTGGTACTCCCTTTTGAATCGTTTGCGCATCCCAGTCAGCGCTGGTTCCTCCAAAATCATTTTCCAGATTCGTCAGGTTTACGTTTTGTCCGCCATTCTTCCAATGAAGAAGAAAGCGCAGGCTCCATTTATTCATGAAAGTAATTTCATTATAGGTATTCATCTGGAAAGTCGGTTCAGCATCTCCCCATTGAACCACTTTACCTCCAGGCGCCAGACCCAGGATCTGGGTGGCTGATTTTCCCTGTTCAATCTGAAACGAACCCAACACATATCCGAATGAACCCTGTGGCGTCGGTGGTGTAATGAGCCGGGTAACCTCGGAACGGTTAAACCAATAATTCAATGTGGTATTCCAGACAATGGTCCGGGTCGAAACCGGGCGCGCATTTAAGCTCAGTTCAATTCCATGATTTTGTAAATCACCCGCATTCACCCAGTTGGTTGAAAAACCGGAAGAGGATGGTGGATTCGCCTGCATCAGGAAATTGTAAATATTTTTCCTGTAATACGTGGCTTCGAAACTCAGTGCACCTTTTAAAATGCTGAAATCAAAACCAGCTTCGAATTCACTTTGTCTTTCGGGCTCAATATTGGGTTGTCCTTCCTGTAAGCCAATCAGCGAACCGGGCAGGCCGCCAATATTGGAAACATTCATAGCCGTGAACTTGGACCCGTAAGCCGGTGTATTATTGGCTTCGCCATAGGCAGCTCTTAATTTGAAGTTGTTGAAAAATCCCTCCGGATCCATGATGCCACTATGCGTCAGGTTCCAGGACAAACCGGCTTTTGGATAAGCGTAAAATTTAGTAGCATCTCCGTTATTCGAAGAACGGTCGAACCGGACACCGGCCGTGACCGTTACTGCATCAATGATGCTGGCTTCCTCCTGCAGATAAATACCCTGGTTCTGAAACTGTGTCCGCAGCTGGGTGGCCGTGAGTGAGCCGGCCTGGTCAACATTCGACTGGCCGGAGATTACCTGTGTAGCCGCGTTCAGCAGATTATTATATTTTCCATCTTCCTGTGTAAAACCGGCGGAAGACGTCAGGATGAGATTCCTCGAAGCAGTATACGTATTTACTAGTGACAGAATAAAATTGGTATTCAGGTTATTGGTAAAACCCTGAAGGGACGTTCCTTTATTTACAGCCTGGAATTGAAGTTCACCGGGGAAAAGAGCGTTGGTTTGCAGACTGTAAAAATCAAAACCCCCGCCTCCGATAAATTTGGTAACGGATTTTTCAGATTTCTGAAAAGTGGCTTCCAGCCCCAATCCCGTAATAAAGCGGTTGACATCCTCATGGTTTTTCATGAGCGCCACGGTCTGCAGGGGATTGGAAGCGGCAAAGGGATTATTCGGATAGTTGCCGAACTGGTCCGGATGCAGTTGCGCGAATTGTGGCGTTGAGGAAAGGGCTATTCCCAGCGTGACACCGGCATTGTCGTTACCTGAGAATCCGCGATCCGCCTGGGTATTCAGGTAATTGGTACTGATACCTACTTTCACGTTATCGGAAATATGATGTTCGATATTCAATCGCAGGCTGGTATTCCGGTAGCCCGTATTTTTTACAATCCCGGTTTCATCTTTAGTACCGGCGGATAAATAAAAAGTAGTCCTGTCGTTTCCGCCGCTTACACTGACCAGTGTATTTCTTGCGAATCCGGTATTGCCGAATATTTCTTTTTCGTAATCGTATAATTCTCCCTTTGATTTGGCGGCGGTGAACTGGGCGGCGTATTTCAAACCGGTTAAACTGTCCCGGGATAAACTGGCAGCTGTTTCCGCAGTGAATTGCCGGACGCCCAGCAGTTTGCTGACCTTTATAAATCCAAGATCCTGGGAAACCGTAATTTTTGTTCTTCCTACATGTCCTCTTTTTGTTGTAACAATAATTACACCGGCAGCCGCCCTGGAACCATAGATGGCTGCAGCAGATGCGCCTTTCAGTATTTCAATATTTTCAATGTCTTCCGCATTGATATCTGAAATTCTTCCGGAAGGATTATCCTGGTTTGAGGTAAGCGCACCACCGGCTAGTGCGCCGGTAACAAAATTGAGACCCGCGGACGTGGACGTATTGTCAACAAATACACCGTCTATTACATAAAGTGGTTGGGTATTTCCGTAGACAGAGGTTACACCCCGAAGTTTTACGGATTGTCCTCCACCGGGTGCACCTGTATTCGAAACGATATTCGCGCCCGGAATTTTTCCGTTCAGCGCCTGGTCGAATGTCTGTGAGGGTGCCACGCCATTGAGTTGTGTGGCAGAAATGGTGGTAACCGCATTGGCCAGATTTCGTCTTTTAACCGTTGTGCTTAATCCGGTCACGACGATTTCATCCAGCCGGGCCACGTCTTCGACCATATCAATATTTATTTCGGATGAACCGTTCCATTTCAATACCTGGCTTCGGAATCCGGTCGAGGAAATGATCAGGGTGCCGTTTTCCGGAACAGATATTTTAAATTTTCCTGATTCATCTGTTACCGTTCCCTGGCTTTTTCCTTCAATAAGAATAGTTGCCCCGGCTATCGGATGATTCTTGCTGTCCAGTACGGTTCCTGATACGGGTTTCATTTGCGCCTTGCTGATCAGGGGCACCAGGGCGATGAACAATAAAAATCCGGTGATTAAATGTAGTTTTCTCATAAAGCTGATTTGTAAGAGAGTTGATTTGGTTTAAAATGGTTGTTTACTGTGTTGGTTGGGCTTTGGAATAAATATGAGAGCCGTAACCCTTTTCTACTATTTGCCGGGCGCGTAGGGGATACGTGGAAAGATCCTGTGGCGCAACGGTTGCAAGTCCGTCCACATACCTGTTGAACAAAGAAAAGGCAGCTGCGATCAGGACTGTATCATGGATATCCCGGTCTGTAGCGCCCTGCTCACGGGCGTTATCGATGTCTTCCTGTAAAACCGCCTTACCGCTTTTCTGTACTTTGCCGGCGATTTGTAAAAGTGATTTTAGTTTTTCTGAAATGGGCGCCTCTTTGTAGTTGTGCCGAACGGCGTTCACGAGGTCCTGATTATTATCCAGATAACAGGCCGCAATGGCGCCGTGTGAATGGTGGCAGTAAAAACAATCGTTCAGATAGGAAACATAGGTCCCGATCAGTTCCCGTTCTGTCGGACTCAGTCCGACATGATCCCGCAGTAATATTTCTGCCAGCGCGCTGAGTGGTTCAGCAGTTTCAGGGCGGAAAGCCATTAAGGATCTGATACCGGGAAGATTTTTGTCTACATCTATATAAGGCATTGTTAGGTTTTTAGTGATGAACAAACACATTTCCATATTTTCATATTCTCATACTAGTTTTTGAGTCCCGCCTGCGAATACCCGTCCCTGGCCCGCATGGGGGCACGATCTATATACACCTGCCTGTCTTCCGGCGCCCAGGTATTGAGCCCATCCACATAGCGGTTGAACATGCAGAAGGCTGCGGCAATTAAAACCGTATCGTGAATTTCCCGGTCCGTGGCGCCCAGCTTTTTTGCATTTTCTATTTGATCCTGCGTTACGTTTTTGCCTCCTTTCTGAACGCTGCCCGCAATGGTTAACAGGGATTTCAGTTTTTCAGAAATATCAGCAGCGTGAAAATCTTTCTTAATGTTGTCAATAAAGGAAGTATCACTTTGGTAATAATGCTGGGCCATGGCTCCGTGTACGTGCTGACAGAAATAACAATCGTTCTCCGACGATACATAAGCGCCGATCATTTCACGATCCCCCCGGCTCAGCGAATTATTTTCGTCGTGCAGCAAGGCTTCTGCCAGATCATTCAAGATCGCTCCGGTGTCCGGACGATAAATCATCGGGCCGCGGATACCCGGTAAATCATTCTGCAAATCAATCCATGCCATTTTGTTGTTTTTTATAATTCTTAAATATGATATCCTTTTTCACACATTCTTTTTCCCATTTCTTCATAAGCCGCTTCGCCCGTCGGGGTATAACTGGCGAGGCCGTCCACATAGCGGTTAAACAACGAGAAAGCCGCTGCAATCAAAACCGTGTCGTGTATATCGGCATCAGCTGCGCCTGCATTTCTTGCCGCATCAATATCATCGGGTGTTACGGATCTGCCGTTGTTTTGCACTTTTCCTGCAATCAGTAAAAGAGCCTTCATTTTTTGTGAAAGTGAACCGGCATTTTGTTCGCGCAGCAGTTCATCAACAATTTGTTTTTGATCGCCATGCCAGCAACGGGCAGCTGCTGCGTGACTATTCATACAAAACATACAGCCGTTTCTGTGCGACACATAAGCGGCGATCAATTCTCTTTCGCCGGAACTCAACGGTGATGGCCCACGGAGTAAGACTTCTGCGAGATTACATAATGGTTTTCCCGTTTCAGGCCTGAAATTAAACAGGCTTCTGATGCCCGGAACACCTTCTTCAACTTCTATATATGCCATGTGTAAGCTTAACGCTTAAAGCCAAAAGCTTAAAGCAATTTGTGATTTGAATATTCATCATGCCTTGTTTGTTTGTTAAATAGTGTGATAATAAAACCGATGAGAAAAACAAATGAAAAATAAAAAATCGCGTTTCCATATCCGCCGAGTATTTCCACCAGGGAGCCGATAAAGAAAACGGCAATCCCGGTAATGATGCGACCGAGGTTAAAACAAACGCCGGTAGCCGTTGCGCTTAGGGATACCGGGAAGAGTTCAGGAATGTACATGGAAAGAGCTCCCTGACTCATGCCAAAAAAGATGGTGATGAACGCAATCTGGAAATAAGCGGCTGCGGATAGTGTCGTCGTGAGTTTAAATAAAACAAAGGACAACAGGAAACTGGCTCCAAAACAAATGAGCAGGGTTCTTTTCAGACCCAGGGCATGGACCACCCACCCGGAAATAAATCCGCCGAGTAAACCACCACCTCCCATCAGCATCATGGCCAAGCCTCTTTCTTTTTGTCCGCTGGTTGCTGATACAAAATTTTGTATCCAGAATGGGAGCCATGAAAATGTGGCCCACAAACCAATCAGGGCAGCGCCAAAAACGAGCGATCCCATGACGAGGTTTTTTCGGTTTTCCTTATTAAATAGCTGGCTGAGATTATTGCGCGCTTCGTTATTTTTTTGCCTTGCGCTTATCCATTTTTCAGATTCGGTAAAAAAAACGGCAGCCATTCCCGACAGTAGCACGGGTAAAGCCCCAACCATAAAGGCCCATCTCCACTGCGAAACATAGTAGGTGAGTAAACCGGCAGAAAATATTCCCACAGGAATCGAAATGGATAATATGCCCAGTAAAACGGCTCTTTTTTTCTCCTGGTATCCTTCCGATATCAACATCGTTGTTGTCACCAGCACACCGCCTATTCCAAATCCCGAAAGAAAGCGGCAGATTACCACCAGGAACCAGGTGGGTGCCAGACCGGTCATCATGGTAAATAATCCATAACACAGGGTCGCATAAATGAATGTTTTCTTTCTGCCTAGCGTGTCACAAAAAATACCCCAGATCATTCCGCCTGCTGCCCATCCAAAAATGAATATGGAATTGATGGTCGCGCTGATATTGTCAATATGCTGGGCACTGGAATTTTGTAGCAGATCCTGGATTGCGTCCGGCAGGTAAACTGACATCAGGGTGGATACCGTTCCACCAAACAGGCTGCTGAAAAAACAAATGAAAAATAATGCCCGTTTATATTTCTGGTAACCGGTCGGTCTTACTAAAGTCATTTCTGCTGATACGTCCATAATTCCTATTTGTAATTTTCTTCACCCTTTCTTGCCAGGCCATCTTTCGGTCTGTCGTATCCGATAGTAACCAGTCTGGAGGCCAGCTTTTGATAATATGCCGGATCCTCCGGGCAATATGTTCCCATGCCGTCTACATAGCGGTTATACAGGCAAAAAAGCGCGGCAATCAGTACCGTGTCGTGAATCTCCTGATCCGTTGCGCCGGCATTTTTTGCCCTTGTAATATTTTCCGGACGAACGGATTTACCATTCTCCTGAACTTTGGAGGCGATAACCAGTAAGGCTTTCATCTTTTCTGAAACGGGCGCATTTTCCAGGTCATGATAAACTTTATCAAGTAATTCCCCGCTGCCACCCAGCGCGATCACCGTGGCCGCGTGTGCATGAGTGCAATAGCGGCACTGATTCCTGAACGAGACGATCGTAGCGACCAGCTCTCTTTCCATTTCCGACAGACTATTTTCTCCGCGTAAAAGAATTTGCGTGAGTTCGCGGATCGGGGCGGCTGTATCAACACGATTTTCCAGCAATCCGGTGATACCGGGCAATGGATTATTCAGATGGATGTATGCCATGATTTTATGGTTTGTATTGAGTCGTATTTGGGTGAAATTGTTGCCAGGAATGCCAGAATTCCTGGTATGCCGGTAATATGTCCAGTTGAGAATCTTTTAAAGAGCCGCCAATGCAAAGTCCATTCAGATTCCAGACTGAGTGCGTATTGGAATCCGTAAGCTGTTCATTCTCCCGGTTAGAGAGGAAATAAAGGGTTTGACCCTGGACTTTCCTGCTAAAAACATGAAAACTGCTCGTATCATGTTCGAGTACAAGTAATACGGGCTGAAGGCCGACGGTATCCTGGATGAAATCATTTTTTAACAGGTCGTTCCAATCGTAAGCTTTTTCAAATCCATTCGTTTTTACACCGACGACCCAGGATTTCATTTTCCAGGAAGCGGAGTCTCTCTTAGTAAGATGACCATGAGACAAACCTTTGTCAAAATTGGCCAGGTCGGCATATTCTTCTTTAAAGTTGCTGTCCGGCTGAAGTACGGTTGAATGGGGGTGAAGCTGAAGCCAGGAGGCGAGTGATGCCTGGTGAGAAGGGATCTCTTCCAGCCGGGAACCTTTTAATGGCCCTGCGATTGCAATACCTGTTGCCTGTTGCCACCAACTTTTCGTGGTTTCATCTTCAAACATGGCGTTAAAATGATCCATGCCGACGAGTCTGAATTTTTCCAGTTTTCCATTTACAATGGGACTGTACACCCGACCGGTACGGCAAACCGTACAATAGGTAATCATCACCGGCGTATTTCCCACCGTGTCTTTTACCTGGTGATGATAACCGATGAGCTGGATAGGGTAGGCCCTGGATTCCCCATTGATTTCAATTCCGATGATCAGTTTATTGCTGTCAATCGCGTTACCGTTAACTCCCGAAAAGTTTTTTATTGAGGGTTGGTAAAACATTTTATCCGCCTCAAATCTGAAATTGAAAAAGAAGAAAATAATAACATACAAAAGGACGGCTACGGAAAGGAGTATTTTCTGCCCCATCTTCTTTCCCGAAAACACCCGGTAAACTGGTCCGGCGATCAGCAGAAGACCAATAATACGCAGGAGCCATTTATACTTTTCAATCAAATAGGCCCAGTCAATGCTGTTGGATTGCTGACTGCCCGGGAAAGGCATGATAAAATAAACGCGCAATATTTCTGTAAGTAATAACAGAATAATGCCGATTATTAAAAATAACCGTGACATAAACAATATTTATTCTATGGGAAAAAGAGGGAACCGCAAAACGAGGGTCAGGCCATGAATCGGGGTGGCTTACCGGGAGGCGCCATGAGCGGATCCGTAAAAAGGTCTTCTATGAATGTACTATGAACAAGAAATGAATTGGCACATCGGCACATTAGCACATTGGCAAATTGATCAATGTAGTCACTTCCATTAAAACTCTTTTGTAATCCGGATTTGGAAGATCCTTTACTGGGGCTTTGCAGATCATTTGCCATAACCCCGAATTCAGTTTTTACTTTCTTCAATACCGTTTTATGAGCATCGGGAATACAAATTAAGATCAGGTTGCCATTGGACACCCTGCGCTTTACATATTTAAAGGATTTACCCTGGAAACTGATTTCACCATTCACCCGCTCAAAGGCCTTTTGTTCGAGCAGGTAGGGATTGTCAAGCGGGATGGAGAGAGATACCAGGTCATTTTCGTCATACTGGTTTTTGTCCAACCTGGCCTCCATGGCTGCGTCCGACTGCCTTTCGGCATAGTAGAACCAGGTGCGGTATCCTATCATATTGAACAACAGGATTAAAATAAGAATTATCGAGGCGGACTTTCTCAATGGCAAATGTTAGTGCGTAAATATAGGAATATTCCAGAAATTAAAATTTTCCGCATTTATATTACTCAGGAGTCATCCTTTATTCATTATGCTGCATTTCTTCCAAAACAATTTTATCATTTACTCTCTGGGACCCTGGAGAAGGAGGGGCTTGTGGGGGTTGTTTTCCGGCAGCGGGATTTCCAGGGGGCGGACCGCCCGGACCACCACCAGAACCACCGGCAACATAAATACGATTATTACACACTGCGGCAGCCATTCCATTTCTTGCTTTTTGCAGGCTATCCATTTCTTTCCAGCCTTTGTCTATTGCAGGATCCAGCCAGTATACATTTTTCCGGGGAGCATTATGTTCAGCGGCCGTGGCTCTTTCACCACCCATATAATATAAGATGTTTTTATAATTCACTACAGCTCCGCCGCCACTGCCTTGTGGTAATTTGGAATCAAGGACCGTCCATTGGCCGGTTTTGAAATCATAACAATCAACAGCTGTTTCAGTATGTGAAAAAAAAGCCATGAAGTTATCCGGTTCATGATAGCTGGTGTTTCTTCCGCCCACCACGTATAATTTATTATTTATAACTGCTGCGGAACAATGATCCCGGATATGCGGCGCATCCGGCAGGGATTTCCATGTGTCGGTGGCAGGATCATATTCGTCAAACATATTGGTCGTACCGCTGGAATGTCCATGGGTTATACCTGCAACAAGAAACAATTTATCCTGGTATACCGCGGCGCCTGCGCCGGCTCTTCTTCTGCCCGCAGGAAGTCCCGCCCCGCGCCGCCAGCTATTTGAAGCCGCATCATAAACCGCAGTCTGTTCCATGGGATCCTGGTTAGGAAATCCGCCTTTGTCAAAAGCCTCCAGGACATAAATTTTATTTTGATAGGCCACCGCCTGGAAATGGTGCATAACGGAAGGAGCGATGGCCAGGGTTGTCCAGTTCCTGGTTTGCGGATCATAACATTCCACGGCCTTTGCTTCTCCGACATCTCCTCCGATCAAATATAATTTCCCGTTCACCGCGGCCATGCCGCATTCACTCCGGTTGGCAGGCGCATTATTTGATTGCACGATGATCCAGGAATCCGGGGGAAAATAAGACGGAACAAATAAGAAGCAACAGAACAGGATCAGCTTGCTTATGAATAATAACTTCATATCTAAATTTACTAACTTTATTTACTATGGAAATAAATTCCGCTGCCGGTAAACCGGCCGATCCTTCCATTCTGGTGAATATTCCGCGTCTCATTACCGCCTATTATGCACAACAGCCGGATGTTTCTGTCGCTGCGCAAAAAGTTGCCTTTGGCACGTCGGGCCACCGGGGTTCTTCTTTTTCAAATTCATTTAATGAATGGCATATCCTCGCCATTACACAGGCCATCTGCCTGTACAGAAAACATCAAAAAATCGAGGGCCCGCTGTTTCTCGGAATTGATACCCACGCACTTTCAGAACCCGCGGCGGTTACCGCGTTGGAAGTGTTGGCTGCAAACGAGGTACAGGTGATGATTGCAGAAAATAATGAATATACGCCAACACCCGCGGTATCACATGCCATTCTAACCTATAATAAGGACCGGAAAGAAGGCCTGGCAGATGGCATTGTCATCACACCCTCGCATAATCCCCCCGACGACGGGGGTTTCAAATACAATCCGACAAACGGCGGTCCCGCCGGGACGGAGATCACGCAATGGGTGGAGAAAAAAGCGAATGAATTTCTTGAAAACAAGTTGCAGGGTGTAAAAAGAATGCTGTATGAAAAAGCACTTCGCGTTTCCACAACCCACCGTTTCGATTATCTCAATCATTATGTGAATGATTTAAAAAATGTTCTCAACCTGGATATTATCCGGGATTCAAAGATCCTTATCGGCGCGGATCCGCTGGGAGGCGCCGGCGTCCATTACTGGGGGCCAATCGCGGACCGGTATAAATTAAATTTGAAAGTAGTCAGTGATATCGTCGATCCGACCTTCCGTTTTATGTCGGTTGACTGGGATGGAAAAATAAGAATGGATCCTTCTTCTCCCTATGCTATGCAACGTTTGATCGGCATGAAAGACAAGTATGATATTTCGGTTGCCTGCGATACGGATCATGACCGCCATAGTATCGTTACAAAAAGTGTTGGCCTGATGCCACCCAATCATTACCTGGCGACCTGTATTTTTTATTTGCTGCAACACAGGCCTGCCTGGAAATCGAATGTGGCGATAGGAAAAACAGTGGTAAGCAGCCGCATGATCGACCGGGTGACAAAAAAATTGAATCATGCCTTATACGAAGTTCCGGTCGGATTTAAGTGGTTTGTTGACGGACTTATAGACGGCTCGCTGGGGTTCGTTGGCGAGGAAAGTGCGGGCGCCAGCTTTATCCGGTTGAATGGAGAAGTTTGGACGACTGATAAAGACGGATTTATACCGGCGCTGCTTGCTGCCGAGATGACGGCTACATTGAACAAGGATCCGGGTGAAATATATAAAGGACTGGCTGCTGAACTGGGCGAATCTACCTATGACCGCGTCGAAGCAGCTGCTACGCCGGAGCAAAAAGCCAAACTCAGCAAACTGAATCCTGATCAGATCACCCAGAAAACGATGGCCGGAGAAAAAATTACCGGCGTACTCACCAGAGCGCCGGGTAACCAGGCACCCATCGGTGGGCTCAAACTTGAAACGGAAAACGGCTGGATCGCTGCCCGGCCATCAGGTACAGAGAATATTTATAAAATTTATGCTGAAAGTTTTTTAGGCAGGGATCATCTGAACCTGATGCTGCAGGAAGCGCAGGCAATTGTGGATGCAGCGTTGAAATAATTGTCAATTGTCAATTGTTAATTGTTAACGTGTTAGTTGTTAACGCTGAAAAGTGGTGAAATAGATAATTGGAGGTTTTTGGAAATGATCATTGACAATTAACAATTGACAATTAATATTGCTCCCCGAAATGAAATATCTGAAAGTCCTATACATACAAGTTCTCATCGGCATTTTTCTGGGTATTCTATGCGGCTGGCTTTTCCCCTCTTTTGCAAATACGGCCAAACTGATCAGCGATACATTTATCAATATGATCCGCATGATCATCGCCCCGGTGATTTTCTGCAGCATCGTTACGGGGATTGCCGGTGCGGGCAGTATGAAAAAAGTAGGCAGACTGGGAATCAAGGCCCTGATTTATTTTGAAGTGGTTTCATCGTTGGCGCTGGTCATCGGTTTAGTCGTAGCCAACCTGATCAAACCCGGCGCCGGAATAGCGCACACTACAAATCAAACTAACCAGGTATCTGAAATTGCAAAGCAGGCAGAGTCGTTTGGATGGGGAGATTTCTTTTCTCATATCGTGCCTTCCAACATTGTGGATGCATTTGCAAAAGGCGATATCCTGCAGATATTATTTTTCAGCATTCTTTTTGCCGTCGGGCTGAAACAATTGGGTCCCTCCGGAAAAAATATCATTGAGGGGCTTAATAAAATCAACCAGGTCATTTTCAATATTCTGAAGTTCATTATGAAACTCAGTCCGGTCGGCGCTTTTGGCGGCATGGCTTTTACCATCGGGAAATTCGGATTTTCCAGTCTTTTTGTATTGGGAAAACTGATGCTGTGTTATTATCTCACCTGCCTGCTTTTTATTTTTGTCGTGCTCAATGCCATCTGCAGATATTTTGGATTTAGTTTCTGGAAACTGCTCTTATATATCAAGGAAGAAATACTCATTGTTTTAGGAGCCAGCAGCAGTGAAGCCGCCTTTCCATCGATCATACAAAAACTGGAAGCGGCGGGTTGCGAAAAAGAAAGTGTGGGTTTAATTATTCCAACGGGTTATAGTTTTAACCTAGATGGTACAACCATCTACCTGAGTATGAGTGTGATTTTTTTAGCGCAGGTCTTTCAGATTGACCTGAGCCTCGGTCAGCAGTTGATTATTATTGGCATCCTGCTCATCACCAGCAAAGGCGCCGCAGGGGTTACCGGCAGCGGATTTATCGTATTGGCATCTACATTAACGGCCATGAAAGTAATACCCATTGAAGGGTTGGCCCTGCTGATCGGCGTCGACCGGTTTATGAGTGAAGGAAGGGCCGTCATAAATTTCATTGGTAACGCGGTTGCTACGGTTGTCATATCGAAATCCGAACATTCTATTGATGAGGAAACCTATCAGCGTATTGTGGAAAAAAATTTTCATCCTAAAATTGCTTCAGGAAATTAATTTTGGCAATGGCGTGATCATCCAATACCGACTTTGAGCCGATCGGATTAAACCCCTGGTGATTTAATATCAGGTATATATAAGACAGCGGCTGATACTCCCAGGAAAACCGGATATAATAATTTTGGGAACTGTTTTCGGTATTTCTCTGATAGAATGCTGTTAGTTGTACCCTGGGATTGAGTGAAAAACGACCCTGCAGTACAATCAGATCAACGGTTGAATAGGTTTTAAGTTCTCCCACACCAAAAAACCTGTTCCGGTCAAATTCTGCGGTAAGTGATATATAGGGAATAGGTGCAAACTGCAATTTCCAGTCTCCCGAATTCAACCTTCCATTATAATAGCCTCCCCAGTCATAAATGAACTGAAGGTTTAATATTTTGGACGGATTGGAACTAAACCAGATCGTCTGCTGGAGATAATGATATTCCCCGGTACCAATGGTAATACCCAGAGGCTGGAAAGGAGTGGTCAGGTTTTGATAATTTGGAAGAAGCCCATAGCCGATATATGCGCCACTTTTTAAATTAAACCATACCGGAAAAATATACCAGGTGGTTTGAATCCGTTTTCCGGTTGATGCCTGTATGTATATTTCAGGACTGATACTGGGCCCAAACTCCAGTAGATATTTTTTTAGCGGCAGTTTGTTGCCGCGATAGTAATAAAATATTCCGGGTGTTGTTGCAAACACGTCACCCCGTGAAACAAATCCCATTTCCGGGTTAAAATCCTTGGTAACCAGAGATTCCGTACACCAGATCTTCCATGTATTGGTAGAATAATAATATTGGGCCGCTCCGGCAAACCCCGATTTACCCGTTATGGTTGAGTAGGAATGCGTTAAAATGGTATTGAGTGAGTTAGCTTCCCCCATGCGAAAAAACCCATCGATGGTATTTTCGACGCTTGAACCCCGGGCTTCATTTTTTATGGTTGTCATCGCACCTATACGGTTCAGCTGTCCGAAATTTTCTGATAATCTTCCCACAAAAAAGTTGGAATACGGATAACCGTCTGCATTTCCCTGACGCATGACGATTGCGCCAAAGTTCAGTTTACTGGATCGATGAACCAGCCTGGCCCCGGCAATAATGGGTATCGGATTTCCGTTACTGTCCAGTCCGATCGTCCGGCTGTTGAATGGTTGTAACTGCATCAGACCGCCCGAACCATCCGGGGCTTGCTGCACGCTGACGCCAAACAGGGAAGCATTCTCAAGAAAGAATTGTCTTTTCTCAGGGAAAAAAACTGAAAACTGAGTTACATTATTTACCTGCTGATCCACATCGGCCTGTGCGAAATCAGTATTGGCTGTGAGATCCAATATGGTATGCGGATTAATGGCCCATTTCAGATCTGCGCCAACTTTGATAAAGGAATTTTCATAGTTTGAGCCTGGTATAATATTTTGTTCATGATCATACTGGGTAAGAAAATAGGGTTGAACCCGGATATTCGGCTTTGGTGGCGGAGGCTGAAGGTTGGTCAATTTACCGGCATAGTTCATCCGTTGGAAAGTGTAAGCGTGCGGAAATTCCGACAGTGCGCTCATTTCATTTGTCAGTCGGCGGTTGCGGAATACGTTGAATCCCCAGCTTTGCAAACTGTCCTTTGATTTTGGATACCGGAGTGTTTGCCAGGGGATGGCTATTTCGGCAGTCCAGCCGGAATCCGTTCTATTGGTTCTTACGCGCCAGAGACCATTCCAGTCCACATCATAATACAAATCATCAAATGAGAGAAGATCTCTCTGAACACCGTAGGCATTCGTCGTAAAGGACATCGCATTCCGGTGATCATTGAATCCGTCAAAAGCGAGGGCAACGAGATCATGCCGCAGTATATCAAAGTCACGGATGAAATCCGTAGCCATAATGGCTTTTTTGCCAAGTGTATCCAGGGCAATAATTCCAACATACAGATAAACCTGGTTATACAGTACCTTTATTTTTGTATCAAAATGAGCGGGCTTACCTTGTTCGGGATCAACCTGGATAAAATGCGGCGAAGCCGGCGCCAGCAGCCATTCCGGTTCATTCAGAATGCCATCTATATCCAGATTTCTTCCGATGCGGACGGCACTGATTATTTTTATTTCCGATTTCACGCGAACCCGGGCTGAATCAGTATGGATGAATGTTATCGTTGGATTTGGAGCAAGGATTGACGTGTCCTGGGAATAACCATTCAGCAGGGATGCGCAGACGAATAATATCATTAACAAAGACCTCATGAGTTGTAAAAAGGATAGGTATTGCAAAACCTGTTAACGGTAGCAAATAAATCATGGACTGATATTAAACCAGGGCTCTACAGATGAATATCTGCAGCATAATGAATGCCTGCTGCAGCGCGGATCCGATCCATCGTTTCCATTATAAGCAGGGTATCCGCATGGGTCATCATGGGACTTTCTGTTAGCCCTTTCCGGAGGCATTCGCCCACGTGCCGGGCTTCATACTGATAACCAGCGCCGGATTCCAATTGTACAGGGACGACCTGTTTACTATCCTCTCTTCCGGTAAATAATTCTATTGTAGCGCTCGGTGCATAAAAACGAGCGGTAAGCCGTATCCTGCTCTTCGTGCCACTGATATCTGCTTCTGTTCCCAGGTTGGATGATAAGGAGGAGAAAAGCTGCGCCATCGCGCCACTTTTATATTTGAATAAAGCGGCGCATTGCTCATCAACGCCTTCGGGAGTCGCTGTCATGGAAGCTTCAATAGCATCGGGCCTGCCCAGAACGGAAAGCACCAAAAAAACATTATAAATACCTATGTCCAGCAAGCTGCCGCCTCCAAGGGCGGGATCAAACAAGCGGGACGGCACGGGAGGCGGAGGAATAAATCCGAAATTGACGAGCACGCTTTTAATCTCGCCCAATTGGCCGGAATTTATCAGATCCTGCATTTTTTGGTATTGGGGAAGGAACTTTGACCATATGGCTTCCATTAAAAAAATCTTCCCGGAACGGGCGGTCTCAACCATTTCTTCTGCCTGTCGCAGGTTTAGGGCAAAAGCCTTTTCACACAACACTGCTTTTTTATGGTGCAAACACAAAAGAGTATGTTCATGATGGAGGGCATGCGGAGACGCAACATAGATCACATCCACCGTGGGATCCGAAACCAGATCCTCATAACTGCCATGCACATGCGAAACAGGAAACTCGGCTGCAAAAGCCTTTGCACTCTCCAGATGCCGCGCACCCACTGCGGTGAGTCTGGCATCCGGCACATATTTCAGGTCGGCGGCGAATTTTCTTGCGATACGCCCGCAACCCAGGATTCCCCATCGAATGATATCCATCTTAAAATTTGATACAAGATAGGCGATTCGGGAAATTATTTCTGTTCGGAAATCTACGAACGGTAGTGAATTTCGAATTACCGGCACGTTAAATCGGGCTACCTTTGCAGGCTTTATAAAATATATGAGCAACTGGAAGGAAACGGAAGTATACAAAACCATTTTATTGGCCATTCCCATCATTATGGGGGAACTGGCTCAAATGTCGCTGCACCTGATTGATACGGCCATGGTCGGGTCCATCAGCTACAGACATCTGGCGGCGGCCTCTCTGGTCATGACGGCTGCCAATATTCCTTTTGTGATTGGTATTGGCATGACCATTTCGGTTTCCCAGATGGTCTCCATGGCCAACGGTCGTCGCGACCATCTACTGATTTCACACTATCTATTCAACGGGTTTCTCCTGTGCACCATATTTGCTCTATTCATTTCCGGGTCGTTGGTATTTGGAAGAAATCTATTAAAACACCTGGACCAGGATCCGCAGGTCGTGGCCCTGGCCCTGCCTTTTATGACCCTGGTCGGCCTTTCGATTATTCCCATGTTGCTCTTTATGACCCTGAAGCAGTTTACTGACGGTCTCGAGTATACGAAAACGGCCATGATGCTCTCAATCGCCGCCATGCCCGTGAATATTTTCCTGAACTGGCTGCTCATTTACGGGAACTGGGGATTTCCCAGGATGGAACTGGTCGGGGCAGGATGGGCCACCCTGATTACGCGTACCCTGATATTTGTCGTGCTCGCCTGGATCGTACTGAAGCACAAAACCTTCAGCCGGTTCATAGCCGTGCGTAAAAATCAATGGAAATATAATTTGAAAACCATCCGGGAACTGTTGCGTATCGGTATACCCAGCAGCATTCAACTCGGTGTGGAAATCGGGGCTTTCGCAGTTTCCGGGATTCTTATCGGCACCATCAGTGCCGTATCCCAGGCCGCCCACCAGATTGCCCTTAGCTGTGCATCATTTACGTTTATGGTTTCCATGGGGTTATCACAGGCGGGATCCATACGGGTCAGTAATGCATTCGGAAGAGGGGACTGGAACAGTATCCGGGTAATCGGTAAAACCACATTCGTTACCGCATTGCTTTATGGAAGTTTCTGCGCTGTTTGTTTTATCATTTTCCGATGGCAGCTGCCACTGATTTTTAATGAAAACCCGGACGTGGTTCACCTGTCCGCCCTATTGTTATTATTTGCCGCCGTGTTTCAGATTTCCGACGCAACTCAGGCGACCGGCGCGGGACTCCTGCGCGGGATCAAAGACGTGAAACTACCCACGATACTGATCACAATCGCCTATTGGATAATCGGACTGCCGGTCGGATGGCTCTTTGCGTTTCATTACCGGATGGGCGCGGCGGGCATGTGGCTTGGATTAATCATCGGCCTGACGCTGGCTTCCCTTTTTCTTGGAAGCCGTTTTCGGAATATGGCCATGAAAAGTATTTAACCACTTACACCCGTGGCGTCAGGATTTTATTTTATCAAATCCTTTGGAGAGGTCTTCGATCAGGTCGTCGATATATTCTATGCCGATCGAAAGTCTCAATAGATTCGCCGGACTTCTCGGCGCATTTCCTTCTGCCGACCTGCGATGTTCAATTAAACTTTCAACACCCCCGAGGCTGGTCGCGTGCTTGAATAGGTTCATGCTCCCGGCAAATTGTAGTGATTGGTTTTCGCCTCCTTTCATACCGATGGAAATCATGGATCCAAACCGGCCATGCATCTGGCGTTTCGCAACTTCGTGGTTTGGATGGTCCCGAAAACCCGGATAAAAAACCTTTTCAATCATGGGCTGTGTTTTAAGAAAATCCGCAATGGCTTCGGCATTCTTTATCTGACGTTCCAGCCGGAGTGAAAGTGTAGCAAGACTTCTGTTTAGTAACCAGCAGTCAAAGGGAGCAGGCACCGATCCGCCGACAACCTGAAATTCCCGGATCCTTACCGCCATTTCATTTTTATTTTTAACTATGATACAGCCACCCAACACATCCGAGTGACCTCCGAAAAATTTAGTGGAAGAATGAAAGACCATATCCGCGCCCAGTTCAAGCGGTCTTTGAATCAATGGCGTGGTCCACGTATTGTCACAGGCTACCAGGATATTTTTTAATTTGACCAGTTTGCAAATTCCTTCGATATCCGATATCTTCAGCATGGGATTGGAAGGCGTTTCCACAATGATCAGCCGTGTGTTTTTTTTTATTGCATTTTCAATTGCACTCGCATCCGCCATATCAACTTCGGTAAAAGCTACTTTCCATCTGGGCATCATGGATTTGATCAGCCACGAAACCCCGTGATAACAATCGTCCGGGATGATAATATGTGCATCCGGTTCCAGAACTGCCTGCACGAGGGCCATTGCAGCGGCCATTCCCGACGGGAAGGCAAAGGCTTCTTCGCCTCCTTCCAACAAAGCGAGTTTGATTTCGAGGCTGTGCCGGTTAGGATTATCCCAACGGGTGTATACATATCCTTTCCCACCGATAGTACCGGCCTCATCGCGTTCAAAAGTTGTCGTCACGTGAATCGGACTCATGACGGACCCGATCTGATCATCCAAATGTCCGGCATGTACAGAGAGCGTATCGAAATGCATTGATTGTTTTTGTTAAAGATAAACAATCAGGGATTACAGCCTGGGCATAGTGTGGCAAATATGCAATTACATATTTGGCACACTATACGCTAGATCCTTTCCGGTAAGCTGATGATAAATGTGGAACCTTTTGTATTTGTTTTCTTTATGTCAATTTCCAGGTCGGAGATGATATCGGATAATATTTCATTCATGTAGATCAGTTCAAAGTGGTCCACGGTTTGCATATGAAGTGAATAACTGAGCAGGTCATTAATAAGCAATTGCATCCGGCCGGTGGCTTTATTTATTTTTTCCAAATGGTTCCGGATCTTTCCCAGGTCCTCGCTGATCAGACTATTAAATAAAAGTATTTTACGCAGGGGTTCCTGGTCCCGACGGGGTATTGTTCCGGGTAAAAGATTCCCGAAGATTAACGGTGACCCGTAAAAGGAGTATCAGGACAGCCCCGCCTTGCCCGTTTTTTATTTACATTTGTGTGCATAAAACCACTGTATGCCTGCCACACCTTCTGCCATGAGTCTTCATCTCCGGTACAGACTATGGATTGCCGGGTTGAATTTCGATATTAATGTCCTGCGTATTTTGGGGGATGATCTGACCGAATTAAGGGTCAAACGGAAAGAGGGCGAATTCCGGGCGAAGAGCGATTATTTTGAGCAGCAGTTCAAGGGGCTGAGAACGGAAATTGATGAGTTGCGTCATGAATTGCAGCTTGGAAAAATGAAGCTCGGCGCTTTTTCACGGGATACCAAGCCTTTCGATTTCAAAATATTTAACAAGGAAAATCAGGCCCCGATAAAAAAACGGCTTTCGCTTTACAAGGCCAGTTTCAAAAAAATCAATGCGGAGTTTAGCGGTTTTGAAGGGCTTTCATAAAAAAATCCATCCCGATAAACAAGGATGGATTTTTTTTTGCTTAGAGCGTAAAGACCAAACGAAATTTGGAAATTTGGAAATTTGGAAATTTGAAGGTTCGGTTAACCGCCAACCGCCAACCGCCAACTGCCAACTGCCAACTACTTAACAGAAACCGGTACTTTCAGTTTATCCCAGCTAAGTGCAAAGCCCTTATCAAATTCCTTATCTGAAATGGTATAGATCAGTTTTTCCTGAACGTCTTTAAGATCCTTAGGTTTTACATTAACCTGCAATACCGTTTTACTGGGATTCATATTCGCGTCGCCGGAATTTGTATCACCCCACTGGCCGGTTTCTGAATTGAAAAAAACCGTCCATTCCTTTTCACCGGGCGTCATGAACAGACTGTATTTTCCGGCTGGTAGTTTTTTGCCTTCTACTTCAATGTCTTTGTCCGTCGAAAAAATGGTGGCCTCATTGGCTCCGGCTCTCCAGACTTTATTATATGGTTCCAGGCCGCCCCAGATCTTTCTCCCCTTTACAGACGGGCTGCTGTAATCGATGGTTATGGTAGCGTCTTTTATCTTTCCGGTTGCAGTAGCCGGAGGACTTGGCCTTTTACTCTTATCTGTCTGCGCCCATAAATGTCCCGAAAGCAAAACACCGGCGAATGCCAGAATGGCTATCCTGGCAAGAACTGTTTTTTTCATATGAATTTGTTGAGTTAAAAAATAATTGATTTAAAATGGGCGTCAAGATAATCAATTCGGGAATCCAATTCTGCTTTCATTTTGCAATTTTTTATTATTGGGTAAATCTTTTCCCAAATTATTTTTTACGCCCCTGTCCGGATTTTTTCCTCTAAAATAGCGACCTTACCTGGCTGTATACGTTTATTCTTTAATTAAAATATAACAAATGAAACGGTTTGCTTCCATTTTCTTTCCCCTTTGGGTAGTCTGTATTGCATACGGTTGTAATGGTTCACAATCACCATCCGCAATCACCGATACCAGTGCTGTGAAGTCAGACAGCAGTTCTGCAAAGCTGGATTCTTCTTCAGGATCAACGGCTGGTTTTAAATTAGGCGTTCAGATGTGGACATTTCGTATGTTTTCATTTTCCGACGCGCTGGATAAGGTTGACAGTTCCGGAATAAAAAACATAGAAGCCTTTATTGGCCAGAAGCTCGGAGGAGATATGCAGGGATCTTACGGCTTGGATATGTCAAAAGAAACTCGTGATAAATTGAAGAACTTATTACAGAAGAAAGGTATCCGGATCGTGGCCATGGGTGTCATCGTTCCAAAAAACAAACAGGAATGGATCAAGACCTTCGAGCTCGCCCGGGATCTGGGGTTGAGTTATATTACGGCTGAACCCATAAAAACTCAATGGGATATCGTGGATAGTCTGGCGGGGGTATACGGAATTCCGGTGGCCATTCACGACCATCCCAAACCCAATATGTACTGGAGTCCGGATTCCGTGCTGGCCGCCATTCAGGGACATTCGCATATCGGCTCATGTGCTGACGTCGGACATTGGGCCAGGAATGGCTTGAATCCGGTTGACTGCCTCAAAAAATTACAGGGGCATATTATTGGCGTTCACCTCAAGGACATCGTAAAATTCGGGGATACGCATGCTGCCGATACGGTGGTAAGCAGGGGTGTGGTCGATTTTCCTGCCGTGCTGGCCGAATTAAAGAGGCAGAATTTCAAGGGTATGCTTTCCATTGAACACGAATCCAACTGGTATCATAATCTCCCGGATGTCATTTTTACCAGGAATTATTATGATTCGCTGGTGCAGAAATTGCAATAAATTCTAAGGCCTAAAGCCTAAAGCTTAAAGCTCAAAGCCTAAAACTAAACACTGATTGTTTGTGATAAGAGAATAGCCGTTTGTTAATGAATTTTAAAACAACCTGCCATTCATCATAAATAATAATCAGAAACGTTCAGTTTTAGGCTTTGAGCTTTAAGCTTTAGGCTTTTTAAACTAAATCAACTTAATCCAGTCAAACGAAAAACGAGTATTATGAAGAAACTACTATCGGGCTTTTTTGTCTTTGCTCTTTTAACAATCGGAATTCATTTATCGGCTGGTGCCCAGCAGATATACGTAAAGATCAGACCTGCACCCCCGGTGGTTGTCAGGACGGTTGCGCCAGGTCCCCATCATGTATGGGTTGCGGAAGAATGGAAACCCAGCGGGAACACGTATGTTTATGCCGGTGGCTATTGGGCTGAACCGCCGCACCCAGGATGGGTCTGGGTTCCCGGTCATTGGAAACATCATGAACGTGGTGAATATTGGGTTACCGGCCATTGGCGGAAGCATTGATCGGCGCAAGGCTTAAAGCGTACGTCCTAAGCATAAGCCATAAGGAATAAAGCATATGGCCTAAAGCATAAGAAAAAATTTTTTTTCGGAATTCGGCAACGCCGGTTAGGGAACCGAAGGATATCCTTTCGAAATCCAGTCTGTTTTGATATTGTGTTCCAGGTTCAGGAGCCGGGCGTTGGTGAATTTCATTTCATTTAATAAAGAAAAAGCCGGACGGATATTCGGACAATGCTCAAACGGACAGCATCCGCAATAGATAACGATGTCTGCGTCTTTTGGCAACGGGTTAAGTTGCCGTTTTAATTTTTCCAGATTTTCTTTTTCATGCGCTGGGCCCATATCAATGGAACCTCTGATCGAAGCCCCGGGACCTACGCAAAAAATGATCAGCTTTTTTGTGCCCGGATGATTGATCGCCGATGCGAGTTCTGCCGGCGACAATAGTTGTTTTGCCGTCCACGGCTCCGGCTCGCCGACACGTCTTTCGGGGTTCCCGGTGAAACTTGCCAACATGATACAAACCAGGATAAATGCAATCCGACACTTCATCTTCAGTAATTTATAATGTTTGACGGGTATTTAAAATTAAACAATATTCCGTTCGTAAACCGATCCATCACCCATCAATGGATATCACATAATTTATTTTTTTAGTTCTTGTTTACTAAAATATTTAGTAAATTCGTGCCGGGCAGATGGTTTAAATACGGTTCACCATGGAGCTATTATATTATGAAACGGCCGTGGCCGCGGGTTTTCCGTCCCCGGCCCTTGACTATAGGGAGGAGCGGATTGACCTGAGCCGTGAACTGATCCATCACCCGCTCTCCACTTTTATTGTGGAGTGCACCGGAGATTCCATGATGGGTGCTTTTATTCCGCCGAAGGCCCGGTTACTGGTCGACCGGTCGCTTACTGCTGTGAATGGAAATATCGTCGTCGCGGTTTTGAACGGCGAGTTTACTGTGAAGTTTATTCGGAAGAACGATCATGCCTGCTGGCTCGTACCCGCTAACAGCAAGTACCCGGAAATAAAAATCACGGCGGAAATGGACATGCAGGTCTGGGGCGTAGTCACTCATATCATTACAGACACCCAGGACCTGAGAACATGTATGCGTTGATTGATCGTAATAATTCGCAGGACCTGAGAACAGGTATGCGTTGGTTGATCGTAATAATTCGCAGGACCTGAGAACAGGTATGCGTTGGTTGATCGTAATAATTCGCGGGACCTGAGAACAGGTATGCGTTGGTTGATCGTAATAATTCGCAGGACCTGAGAACGTGTATTTGGTGATTGATTACAATAATTCTCAAGCTCGGGAACATGTATGCGTTGATTGATTGTAATAATTTTTATTGCTCTTGTGAAAGAGTCTTTAATCCCCGGCTGGAAGGTCGTCCCGTGATCGTTCTTTCAAATAATGACGGGTGCGCCATTTCCAGAAGCGAAGAAGCAAAAGCGCTCGGAATTGCCATGGCGGCGCCTGTATTTATGATGAAAAAATTG
>Ga0080027_10000172_pt1 | contig 29530 bp, 20 predicted proteins | sample OrgsoiDNA2013046_FD_70962 | JGI IMG/M metagenome (GOLD analysis project Ga0080027, IMG submission 70962) | Permafrost soil microbial communities from the Arctic, to analyse light accelerated degradation of dissolved organic matter (DOM) -... | ecosystem: Environmental > Terrestrial > Soil >... | reverse complement strand
GACGCTCAGTTGCCCAATGCGCTCCAACCCGGGCAATCGATCGTGGTCTCGGTGGTCGCCGACACTCCGAACACGAGCGCCATCTACCCCTGGCCGACGTCTGCGCAGAATGACCCCATTGGCGACGGCCCAGAGGGGGAGGATTCTCCTGACGCCCTGTTCGCCCTCGTTGGCAGCCAGCCGCAGATCGCAGTCGGCATCCCCGACCACCTCGCGTTTGTGACGCAGCCGACCGATGTGCAAGTCACCGGCAGCGGCCCGGCGTCGTACATCTGCCCGGCGCCGAGCGTGCAGGCAGTCACCGCCGACGGTCAGATCGTCACGTCGGGTACCGCGGCCGTCACCCTGCTCGCCAACACCGCATTCGGTGACCCGAGTCTTGGTGGCACCACGTTGGCGACGAGCGTCGCCGGGTTGGCCACGTTCGGAGTGGCAGGCTGCACATCAGGTGTCGACGCAACAAATCTCGGCGAAGGGTTCAAGCTCAAGGCGGCCGGCACCTGGACTCTCGGCAGCCTGAGCAAGTCCCTTGCAACAACCACCGACTCGAGCGCGTTCAACGTCTCGCAGGTGGTCGTCACCTGCGCCGCCAGCCACACCTGCACTGGGTCGACCGTGGGCACGCACACCGCGGTGACGGTCACGACGACGTCGGCGACGACAACGGATCAACTCGAGGTCGCGGTCGGCGTCGACTCGTTCGCGAACACCACCTGCCACCCGTTCTTCCAGCCGACCGGCGTTCAGGTCACCCGGGTGGTGGCAAACAACCGCGGAAAGACCGTCACGCTGACGTTCGACAAGTCGATCGTGATCCAGAAGCCGCTCTACCTCATCCTCTTGTTCCCGATCTGCTTCTCGGCGACCTGGAGCAACTGGGTCACCGACACCCTCCACGCGCCAACGTTGAACCCGACGACGCTCGAGTATGAAGGGCTGCTGCCGATCTGCTTCCCGCGGTTCTTGCCGGCCGGTAACCCGTGCGTGTCCTCGCGAATCCTGCAGCGCAACGGCAGCGAAGTCGTGACCGTGCAGATCCCGTTCCAGGCCGGCCGCGGCGACCCGAAGCTTTGGTAAGCAAAGCCCACACCGGCCACGAAACGCAGCGGTAACACGACAGGTCCATCCTGTCGCCGATGATCACTAAGACGACGGCTGGGCGCCTGCCCAGTCGCCAGCGCGAGAGTGCTGCGCCCGGGCCTATCGAGGCGCTTCTCGACGAGGTCTGGCTCGAGGCAGAACAGCAACGATCCGGGGCCGTGGCGACCTACATCCCTGAGCTCGCGCGCGCCGACCCGTCGACGTTCGGGTTGGCGCTCGCATCGCTCGACGGTCGGGTCTACTCGACAGGCCGCATCGACGAGTTCACGATTCAGTCGGTCTCGAAGCCGTTCGTCTATGCGTTGGCACTCGCCGATCGCGGCATCGACACCGTACTCAAGCGCGTGGGTGTCGAGCCAAGCGGCAATCCGTTCAACACCATCAGCGTCGATGACCAGGGGCGCCCGTTCAATCCGATGGTCAATGCGGGCGCCATCGTCACGACGTCGCTGATCGCGGGCAACAACCAGGATGAGCAGTTCCGGCGGGTCATCGACGGGTTGTCGGCATTCGCCGGCCGCCCGCTGGACGTCGACGAGCAGGTGTTCGCATCGGAACGCGACACCGGCGATCGTAACCGCGCGATCGGCTTTCTGCTCAAGTCGGTTGGCGCGCTCGAGCACGACGTCGATGCTGTGCTGTCGGTGTATTTCCGGCAGTGCGCGGTGCTCGTCGATGCACGCGACCTCGCCGTCATGGCCGCCACGCTCGCTAACGGCGGCGTGAATCCGTTGACGGGTGACGTGGTCGTATCGGCCGCCGTCGTGAGCAGAGTGCTCACCGTGATGGCGACCTGCGGCATGTACGACTTCGCCGGCGAGTGGCTCTACCGCGTCGGCCTGCCAGCCAAGAGCGGCGTCAGTGGCGGCATCGCCGCGGTTCAGCCGGGCCGCCTCGGCTTCGGTGCACACAGCCCGCTACTCGATGGCCGCGGCAACAGCGTGCGCGGCATCGCTGCGTATGAACTGCTGTCGCAGCGACTCGATCTCCATCTGTTCGCCGCCAACGGCCCGGAACTTGGGCGTAACTACCGCCGAACCCGCGGTAACGTGATGCGCTCGAAGCGGGTGCGGCTGAGTGCCGAAACAGCGATTCTGGACGCCGAGGGCAGCCGCATCGTCGTCAATGAACTGAGCGGTGCCCAAGATGCCGCGAGCATCGAGCGGGTGGCGAACGCCGTCATCGACGACGCCGAGCCCAGTGGCTGGCAGGTCTTCGACCTACGCCGAGTAACCCACGCTGAGCCCGCGTCGGTCGGCTTGCTGTTGCGCCTCACCGAACATTTGCGAGCTGATGGCGCCGAGGTTGTTGTCGTGCCGCCACGCCTGGTCACTGCCCGCCGCGCGATCGGGCCACTGGTGGCCGCCACGAGCGCCCACATCGCCGATGCCGACGACGCGTTGCGCTGGTGCGAAGACGCCTTGCTGCGTGAACACGGAATCTCGTCGGAGCCGGCGGAGTCGTTGGTGGCGATAGCCGAGCAAGACTTGCTCGTGGGTCTGAGCGACGTGACCGTCTCCACGCTGGAGGCGGCCACCGTTACGCGCGTCTTTCCTGCCGGCTCGACGATATTCGCCGAAGGCGCGGTCGCCGACGCGCTGTATTTTGTGGCAGCCGGGCAGGTGAGCGCCGTGGTGAAAAGTGGGGGCTCGTTTCGGCGCCTGAGCACGATGGGGCCGGGATCGTCGTTCGGAGAACTCGCCCTCATCGAGGGCGGCCTGCGATCAGCCACCATCGTTGCCGATGATGCGACGCTCTGTCACACGCTGACTCTCGACGCGTTCGCGAAGCTGGTCGACGAAGATCCGGTCGTCGGTGCCGAGCTGCATCGGGCGATCGCTCGGAGTTTGGCCACCCGGCTGCGGCAAGCGACGAAAGAAGCCACCGTTATGGACCGGCGAGACTGAGTTCCGGCCAAGACTGAGTCACCCGCGCCGCCCGGCGGCGGGGCGAGGCCCGGGTAGCCTAAGGGTGCGGGTCGACTAAGAGACCTGAGGAGGGTGCGCAATGGACGCCTCCGAACGGTTGCGACCCTTCATCGCGGGCTTCGTCGTCGACTGGCTGCGCGAGACTCCGGCCGAACGACACCGCGTCGCGCACGGCACCCTCGTGTTCGTCGACATCTCCGGATTCACCAGGCTGACCGAACGTCTCGCGAGTAAAGGCAAAATCGGCGCCGAGGAAATGAGCGATCTCCTCGACGTCACGTTCGCTTCCTTGCTCGCGGTCGCCTACGACCACGGCGCGTGGCTGGTGAAATGGGGCGGCGACGCCGTGCTGCTGTTGTTCGAGGGCGAGCAGCACGTCGAGCGCGCCTGCACGGCGGCGCATGAGATGCGGCTGACCATGCGCCGGGTCGGAAAACTGCACACGTCGGTTGGCGAGATTCGGCTTCGGGTGTCGATCGGCGTGCACACCGGGGATTTCGAGTTCTACCTCGTCGGCAGCCTGCACCGTGAGTTGGTGATCAGTGGTGCCGCCGCATCGCACACCGTGGCGATGGAGACCGCCGCCGACGCTGGTCAAATCGTCGTCAGCGCGACGACCGCGTCCCTGCTGAGGTCGCGACACGTCGGTGCGCCCAAGGGCGACGGCTTCCTGCTCACTCGCTCGCCCGCCACACCGCCGCGGCTTGAGCTGCGCAGCCGAGATCTCGCCGACGTCGATCTCGAATCGTGCCTCCCCGAGATCACCCGTAGCCATCTGCTGGCCGGCGCGACCGATGGCGAACACCGGCAGGTGGCGGTGGGCTTCATCGAATTCTCGGGCATGGCGACCGTGCTCGCGAGGGGCGGAACGGCCGCCGTTGCCGATGCGGTCGACTACGTCGTCCGCATGTGTCAGGAAGCGGCGACCCGACACGAGGTGACGTTCTGGGAAACCGACGTGGGCATCGACGGTGGCAAGGTCATGTTGGTGAGTGGGGCACCACGCAGCGCCGGTCACGACGACGATCGGATGCTGGCCGTAACGCGCGAAGTCATCGACGCCGGCGGCGAACTCAGCCTGCGGGCCGGTGTCAACAGCGGGCGGGTCTACGCCGGTGAGTTCGGACCACCCTTTCGCCGCACCTACTCGGTGAAGGGCGACGCGGTGAACCTCGCAGCGCGGCTCATGTCGAAGGCAGGCCCGGGCGAGATCTACGCAGCCGAAGCGGTAATTTCCCGTGCCCGCGGCACTTTTGCGACCGACGTGCTTGCCCCGATTGCAGTCAAGGGCAAGACGCGCCCCGTCTTGGCCCATCGCGTCCGACATGCACAAGACGCTGACGCCGAAACACCGCGCGTCGACTTGCGGTTCGGCGGGCGCGACGAAGAACTGGCCGCTCTGCTGGCGGCGCTGGCCGCATCGCGCGAGGGCGCGGGTCAGGTGTGGGAGGTCTCGGGCGAAGCAGGCATCGGGAAGTCGCGGCTCATCTCCGAAGTCGTCGCGCGCGCCGAAGCCGTCACCGTCGTGTCGGTGGTGTGCGATCAGTACCACTCCAGCACCCCGTATGCACCCTTTCGCCGGTTGCTGCGTCGGTTGGCAGGCATCGCTGAAGACGCGGGGCCGGTGGTCGCCGGCCGTGGTCTCGTCGAGGTCATCACGCGTGCGGCTCCAAGCCTCCTTCCCTGGACGCCGCTGCTTGCTGCGGTGCTGGCCGCGCAGGTCGACCCGACTCCGGAAGCCGACGCGCTCGAAGCCAAGTTCCGCAAGGTGCGGCAGGAAGAAGAGGCCGCGCGGTTACTCGCAGCACTCGTGCCGGGTGCGCTGCTGCTCGTCGTCGAGGATGCCCACCTGATGGACGACGCCTCACTTGATCTCCTGCGTCACCTCGCCGAGCTCGCCGATGCGCGACCGTGGCTCATTGTCGCGACGACGGTGCCTCGCCCTGATGCCGGAGGGGTTTTCGACTCGGCGACGACGCCGCACCAGATGCCGCTCGCAACCTTGCGTGCCGACGCCGTCGACATGATGATCAAGTTCGCGACCGAAGATCGGCCGCTGCCGCCGCATGAGATCGCGCTGCTGAACCAGCGGGCGGGTGGCAATCCGCTGTTCGTCCAGGAATTGCTGGGCGCGACCCGCGATGGCGGCACCGTGTCGGCACTTCCTGATTCGGTCGAGGGGTTGCTGGCTGTGCAGATCGATCGGTTGAAGCCGCGCGAGCGCCGCATGCTGCGCATCGCCTCCGTGCTTGGTGTGCGGGTCAATCGGCAGGTGCTCGACGAGATGCTGCGCATCGAAGACGTCGAAATCGATGCCACCCGAGGTGTGCTCGCAGACTTTTTCGAACCCGACGGTGAAGGATTGCGTTTTCGGCACGCGCTCGCCCGTGACGCCGCCTACGAGGGTCTGCCGTTCAGCCGACGGCAGCTCCTGCACGGCCTGGCCGGCGAGGTCATCGAGCGAGTCGCGGGCGAACGACCCGACGATGTCGCCGACGTGTTGTCGCTGCATTTCCTCCAGGCTCGAAACTTCGGTGCCGCCTGGCGATACGCGCGGGTTGCTGGTGACCGGGCGCGCGACATTCACGCCCAGGTCGAGGCCGCGGAATTCTATGAACGCGCTCTCGATGCCGCCCAGCGATTCGATGCTCGCACCGAGACCCACGCTGACGGAGACGTCGTCACCGCAACGGGCGACGTCGCCGCCGTGGCCGAAGCGCTCGCTGACGCCCGCTACAAACTCGGGGAGTTCGGCCACGCGGCGCGGGCTTACGGGTCGGCCAGAACACTGACCGAACGCGACCTCGATCGGGCCCGCCTGTCGTACAAATCGTCGTTGGTAGCCGACCGCACGGGTCAGCTCCAAAGCGCACTGCGGTGGTTGACGCGAGCTCGCACCTTGCTGTCGACGATCAGCGGCGACGATGCTCTTCGGCTGCGGGCAGAATGCAGCGCCCAGTACGGCCTGATCCGGCATTGGCAGGGGCATGACACCGACGCGATTGCGTCGTTACGCGACGCCGTCCAGCTTGCTGAAACCGCGGGCGCCGACGACGCGCTGGCCACTGCGCTGGTCTGGCTCGACAACTGCGAGATGACGGTGGGCGGGTCGGGCACCGGCGAGCACGCGCATCGGGCGCTCACGATCTGGAAGCGGCTCGGCAATCGGCCGTGGGAAGAAGCGCGCGCACTGAACCAGCTCGGTATCCGCGCGTACTTCGAAGGTCGGTGGGATGTCGCGGTCGAATTTTACCGGGAATCGAAGCTCGCCTGCGACCGTGCGGGTGACCAGTTCACCGGAGCGGTCGAGATGGGCAACATGGCCGAGGTGCTCTCTGACCAAGGTCGACTCGTTGAGGCAGAGCCGTTGCTGCGCGATGCGTTGCACGTGTGGCGCGCCGCGTCGGCGCCGTCGTTTATCGCGTTCGGCAAGAGTCAGCTCGGCCGGCTGGCGGCTCGCTCCGGTCGATTCGACGAGGCCCTTTCGCTGTTGGGGTCTGCACGCGATGACTACGTGCGAGACGGTGAGCAGGCTGAGGTGCTCGAAACTGATGCGCGGCTCGCGGAGTGCCTCGCGCTCCAAGGGGAGTTTGGCGCAGCGCTGGCCGCCGTCGACGACGCGCTTGCGCGTGCTTCATCAAATGCGGCTGTACTCACCCAGATTCCCTTGCTGCAAAGGGTTCGCGGCCTCGCACTCGCGGGCATGGGCGATCTCGATGCTGCTCTGAGCGCACTCGAAGCCAGCTTGTCAGGTGCGCACGAACGGCGTGCCGAACATGAAGTCGCCTGGAGCTTGCACGCCGTGATTGGGGTGCGGCGCGCAGCGGGTATGCCGCCCGACGACGCCATCATCGCGGAGCAGAGCGAGCTGTTCGAGCAGCTCGGCATCGTCGATGTCGCTGAACCGATGACGATGATCTAACGCGCCGACCTCAGCATGAAGGTGACCGGCGGGCAGGTGCCCGATTGCGCCGCTCCAGTGACGTCGAAGCCGTATCGTCGGTAGAACGACTGGTTGCGTGGGTTCGGTGTCTCGAGGTATGCGGGCAGATGGGTCGCGTCGACGATCTGAAGGCACCGCGCCATCAACGTCGCGCCGAGCCCCTTGCCCTGAAACTGCGCGTCGACCCCGATCCACGGCAGGTACCAGTGCGGATAGGTCGGATGCGCGACGTCCATCTGCTCAAGTACCGAGAACAAGTCGGCATGCTTCTCCGCCGCGACAGTCTCGCTGAGCACGCTGATGATCAGGTCGCCGTCGGGCGCGGTGTCCGGAGCCAACCACAAGGCGACCGCGGCGCAGTTGTCGATGCTCCAGGCGGTGTGAGCGTCGAAGGAGCGGCCACCGAACGCGGCGAGAAATTTAGGGAAGTGCGCGAGATAGCTCTCGTCGGCTGGGTAGAGCCACCGCTCGACCGGGTCAGCCGTGAAGGCCGAGACGAGCGTCGCTACGGCGTTCGCTCGTTCGGTGTCGGGCACTACTGAGAACGACGGAGAGAGCACCGTTGTGACGATACGCCGTACGATTCTGACGCGGTCAGCCGGCGACGATCAGACCGATGTAGCTGCCCGGATGGGTCGCGCCGCTCTGGCAGTCATCGACACTGCCGCCGAGCCACGGCAGTTGTACCGAGGTGGTCTCGTCGGGCGGCGTGATGGTCAGCGTCGCGGGTGTCCACGGTCCGCCGGAATCGCACGTCGGGTCAGGACCGGCCAGGTAGGTGAGGTTCGCATGCGCCTGGCTGTCCGGCGCGAGGATGACACGCGCCGGTGTGCCTGCCGCCCGCCGCAATGACAACGGAAGGGTGCCGGCCGCGTCGAGATCGGCGCCGGGAAAGCCGAGCAATGAGCATGGTGCCGATCCGATGTTGGTGAACACGATCGGCAGCTGATACTGCGTCGCGGCGGTGGGAGTGGTGGGTTCGACTGTCACCGCGAGCGATGTTGTCGCGCACCGTGGCGCGGCGGTCGTTGGTGCCGACGCCGCTGCCGGCGCGGCTGGTGTCGGGATCGGAACGGGTGCAGCGACGCTCGCCCCCAACGCGCTCAGGTTCGATCGCACATCGCTCCACGGAACCATCACGTCGAAGGTCCCGCATGCGTGCGCGGCAACTTGCGAATCCGACAGCCCGATCAACAATCCCGCTGCGGTTACTGCGGTCGCGACATAGTTCTCGGTCTTTGCTGCGGTGCCGTCGATGAGTTCGGAGTCGTCGCCACTCGTGCAGCCGATGGCCGTGAGCTTGGCTCGCGCGATCGGCAATGTTGCGGCGGCGAGCGTGATGAGGCTGTTGCCGGCAAACAATTGAGCTGGTTTGATCGTGGCCCCGTCGCTTGCGTTCACGATGACTGACGTGAGTTGCGTCGACGGGTGTGCGGCGCCCGGAAAGAACGTCAGGATGGTCCAGGTGCCCGACACGAACGCGGCATCGGCGCGATCGGTGGTGAAGTCAGCCTGAAAGTCGCCGTTGGTGCACGTCGGGGCGCTGCACGGCGACGAGGTGACGTATGTCGTGTAGTCGGCGAGAGCGGCGGCGACCGGCGCTTGCAGGGCCGCCGACACGGCCGCCGGCAGGCCAACGACGGAGAGCTGATCGATATCGACGGTGCCGACGTTGCCCTTCACGACTCGGTGCGATCGCGTGAGCCGCACCGAAACGGAACTCGCGACGTCCGGCTTCGTGGAGCTTGAAGCAGGAGGACTCGACGGTGCTGCCTCAGAGGATGTCGGTGCGGATGGCGATGGCGTAGCTGACGCGCTCCCCGCCGCGCTCGCCGCCACGGAGGAGGCGACCGCACTCGACGGCACCGCTGAACCCGACGTGGCCGGCTTCGGGGCGCTGCTACCACAGGCCGCCACCAGCGAGACCGCCATGGCAACGGTGATGAGACGGCTGACGGTCAGACGGGCGGACGACGACTGCACAGGTCTCCTCTTCGGTGGCGCGGCTCCACCAAAAGACGCCCACCCGGCCGACTTGGTTGTGCGGTCAGGTGGGCAGGCCAGGTGCGGGGAAGTCGCTGGTCATTTCCCTGACCTCGGCCTCGACTCGATCGGTGGTTGCATTCACGGCATCTTCGTCGCCCTTGGCCACCGCTGCCACGACTTCGTCGATCCAGGCGCCGATCTGCCGCATCTCAGCTGCGCCCATGCCGCGGCTGGTTACCGCGGGCGTGCCAATACGAATGCCCGACGGGTCGAACGGCTTGCGGGTGTCGTAGGGCACGGTGTTGTAGTTGACGACGAGCCCGGCACGGTCAAGTGCTTTCGCAACCGGCTTTCCCGCGACATCGTGCGGGGTCAAGTCGATCAGGATCAGGTGGTTGTCGGTGCCGCCCGACACCAGGTCGAACCCGCGGGCCGACAACTCCTCGGCAAGCGCTTTCGCATTCGTGACGATCGCTGCGGCGTAGTCGCGAAAAGACGGCTGTTGCGCTTCGTGTAGCGCGACCGCGATAGCTGCCGTCGTGTGGTTGTGCGGGCCACCCTGAAGACCCGGGAACACCGCCTTGTCGATGGCGTTCGCGTATTGCTCGTCACACATCAGCATCGCGCCGCGCGGCCCGCGCAGCGTCTTGTGCGTCGTCGTGGAGATGACACCTGCGTACCCAACCGGCGACGGGTGCGCCCCGCCCGCGATCAAGCCGGCAATATGGGCAATGTCGGCGACCAACACGGCGTCGACATCGCGGGCGATCTCGGCGAACGCAGGGAAGTCGATCGTTCGGGGGATCGCGGTGCCGCCGGCGAAGATGATTTTGGGCCGCTCACGTAAGGCAATTTCGCGAACTTCATCCATGTCGACCCGACCGCTTTCACGGCCAACGCCGTAGCGCACCGAGTGGAACCAGATGCCGGTCGCCGAGACCGACCAGCCGTGCGTGAGATGGCCGCCCATCGGCAGCGCCATGCCCATAACGGTGTCGCCGGCATTCGCCAGCGCGAGGTAGACCGCGAGGTTGGCCGGCGACCCCGAGTAGGGCTGCACGTTCGCATGGTCGACGCCGAAGACGGCCTTCGCGCGATCGATTGCCAACGTTTCAACCTGGTCGATGACCTGCTGGCCTTCGTAGTAGCGCTTGCCCGGGTAACCCTCGGAGTACTTGTTCGTCAGCACGCTGCCGGTCGCTTCGAGCACTGCGGCCGACACGTAGTTCTCCGACGCGATCAGCCGCACTTTCTCGGCCTGCAACGACTCTTCGGCACGTATCAAAGCGGCGATCTCAGGGTCGGTCTCGTCGAGCGCGGCAAGATGGTGGTCGGGCACGGCGTCTCCTCGGGCGGACACCCAGGCGCACGGCGTCCGCGTCGATCGCTCCCCGGTGGTTGGCCCACCATCTATGCGCCAGTCGCGACCCCTAGATGGTAGCCCGACCTCGGGTCGAGAGGGTCGCAGCCAGGACCGCTCAGCCCATGCATTCGATGCTGTCGACCCGGAACTGCTCGGCGGCATCGACGAGAAGCGCGTGACAGAAGTGGCAGTGGGTCTCGCCGGTTGCCGGGGCACCACAGTTCGGGCAAGCGATCGGCGGCGGCGGTGTCGTAACCCCCGCGGGCCGAGAAAGGCGCCAGGTCTCGAACCACGACCGCTGGGGCAGCGCAGCGAGCTGAGTCGCAGGCGGGACGTCGCCGGTCAGGGCGACTGGTCCCATCCGGCCGACCACGTCGTATCTCACCACGCACATGAGGTCACCGTTGCTGAGCGGCTCCGCGCCGCGAAGGGTCGGGGTCACCTGGTCGATCGAACTCATCGTCAGCTGGTGAGCGGCGCTGACCGCGTACTGGAGTTGCTTGCCGTTCATCGCGGTCAGCTCAGGAGAGAGTCGGCCGGCAATCGGGTCGATGCTGCCGGCGCTCAACGCGGCGCGCACGTCGAGAAACAGCGCCTGCGCTCCGACGAGAAACAATGCTGGGTCGAACGCCGGATCGATCTTTTGCACCCCCGCCACGTCAACGTCGTTACCCGATGCTGGTGCCGCTACGGCCGGTAGCACGAACGTCTGCAAGCGGGTGGCCTCGTTCTCACGTGACCGGAATAGGCTCACGACGCGGGCAGTACCGCGGTGCCGCACGCCGCACAGAACCGGGCCCCTTCGGGCAGCCGCTGGCCGCAATGAGAGCAATAGGCCGCCGCCGGCGTCGCAACGACCGCCGAGGGCTCGGGAGCGAGCGCAGGTGCTGGCGTAGGTGCGGGTGCCGGCGCGGCGGGCCCTCGCCCGTTCGCGATGCCGAACCCGCCGACAATGCCGCCGCCAACGCCGAGCGCGGCGACCGCGAGCGCCTCGGTGCCGGCGCCCTGGCTGTGGGCCATTCCTTCGCCCGCACCAAGGAGTGCCTCACCTTGTGCGTAGGCACCGAACGAACCAGCGAGTGCGGTGTAGGCGGTGGCGCGGGCGAGATCACGCAACTGATCGGCGTCCTCGTCGGAAACATTGATGGTGAGGTTGCCGAGCCGGGTGACCTGGAGCCCGTAGCCGCCAACGGCCGCGTTCGCCGCGGGCAGAACCTCGGCCTCGATGCTGGGCGTCCGCGCGGCGAGGCCGAGCACTGGCCATTGGTCGGCGACGACGTGCCCGGTGACGATAGTGCGAGTCGCCTTGAACACCTGCTCGGAGACCCAGTGCACGACCGCGGCAGGATCGGCGAGATCGACGGTGCCGCTCAGGTTCGTGATCAACGCGGCCGCGTCGACGACGCGAAGCGAGTACTCACCGAAGCCGCGCAGCTGCACGACAAGCTTGGTCTCCGGGTCGCGGACCGAATCGACAGGCCCGCCGAACGCTAGATCAGGAAATTCGCGGGTGGTCGCGAAAAAGAGCTCCGAGTCGTAAGCCTTGTCGCCACTGAGCTTGTCGAGGAGGTCACCGAGAAACGGCAGCTCGCCGGCATCGATGTCGTGGCGCCCGGGTGGCAGGGTGCCGACGACCCGGCCCTGGGTGACGAAGAGGGCGACCTCATCGATGTCGACGATGGCCTTCGACCAGCGCCGGATCTGATGATCGGGCCACTTGTAGAGCAGTTGGCCCTTGGCGCCGTCGGGCACCTCGATGAACTCGCGACTGATATCGCTGCTAAAGCCCACGATGTCCTCCCGTGCCGAGGCAGGCGTCGCCGCTCGACGCCTACTCGTTGCGCTTCGGCGTCCAATAGCGGCGCCTTGAGGCGCTTGCGACCTGCGAGACTGGCTTTCTCATGCCTGAACCCGGACTCCTGGTCTTCGCCGCGCCCCGCCGCGCGAAGCCGCCGACGCACCTCGCCGACCTCGATCCGGCGCAGCGCAGGGCCGCGGTGGTCGACCTCGGCCAGCCCGCATTTCGGGCCACCCAGCTCTCGACGCACTACTTCACCCGCCTCGTCGACTCCGCTGCCGTGATGACCGACGTGCCCGCGGCGTCGCGCTCGGCGCTCGCTTCGGCGCTCATGCCGACCCTCCTGACCCAGGTGCGCGAGGTGTCGTGCGACGACGGCGCGACCCGTAAGACCGTCTGGAAGCTGTTCGACGGCACCCTCGTCGAGTCGGTGCTGATGCGCTATTTCGGTGCGCTCGCGACCGGCCGAGCCGAGCTTGGTGATGAGGCGGACGGCGACGAGCCGGCGTCCGTGTCGTCGCCGACCGTTGCACCGACGACGCGCGGCCGCGACCGGGTCACGATCTGCGTGTCGAGCCAGGCCGGCTGCGGCATGAACTGCCCGTTCTGCGCAACTGGCCAAGCAGGCTTGACGCGCAACCTGTCGGCCGCCGAGATCGTCGAGCAGGTGGTCGCGGGCGCGCGTGCGATGGCGCGTGGCGAGATCCCCGGCGGTGCGGGACGCATCTCCAATGTGGTGTTCATGGGCATGGGTGAACCGTTGGCGAACTACAACGCGGTCCTCGGCGCCGTCCGCCGTATTACTGACCCGGCACCTGACGGATTGGGTATCTCACAACGCGGCATCACCGTCTCGACGGTTGGTCTTGTGCCGGCGATCGACAAGCTCACCGCCGAAGGTCTGAACGTCACTCTTGCCGTGTCCTTGCATGCACCGGACGACGAGTTGCGCGACACGTTGGTACCGATCAACACTCGCTGGAAAGTTGCTGAAGTTCTCGACGCAGCAGCACGCTATGCGGCTGCGACAAAGCGACGGGTGTCGATCGAGTATGCGTTGATCCGCGACATCAACGATCAGGCCTGGCGTGCAGACATGCTCGGGCGGCTGTTGCGGGAACGTCTCGGCCACATGGTGCACGTAAACCTCATCCCGCTTAATCCCACAGCGGGCTCGATCTGGACGGCGTCACGTTCGAAGGACGAGAAGGGCTTTGTGCGAGCGTTGGAGAATCAGGGCGTGCCAGTCACGGTTCGTGACACGCGCGGTCGCGAGATCGAAGGCGCATGCGGCCAGTTGGCGACGGACACGCAGCCGACCGCGTCGTCGTCGGCTGAAGGAGATTGACGCGGCGTTAGCCGTCGCTGGTCATCCTGCGAACGAAGGCATGACCGATCCTGGCTGGTCGCAGCAGGCTGGGCGCCGCTACGGTGAGCGACGTGTCCGCCGTCGGTGTTGAGGTCTATCGTTCGTCGTTTGCTCGCCGCAGTGCCGCGATGTCGAACGCCGATCAAACGGTGTTGGCTCAGCCGGGGATTTGCGGCGTGCTCGGTTCGTCCCAACATCCCGGTGGCCGGTTGCTGATCACTGACGATCGCGCCGCGCCTCCGCTGGAGGCGTTGTTGTCCGACCTGACGGTGCGCATCGTCACCGTGTTCGCCGAAGCAGTGCGGTGTCGGGACCTGATCGAACAGGCGGGGCGCTGGCGGGGCGAGGAAGTTACCGCCATGATCTGCCGGGATCTGACGATGCTTCCGACTGCGCCGGCACCGTCAGGCCTTACGATCCGCCCGGTCTGTCGCGCGCCCGGTGACCCGGTCGACGGTGTACCTCTTGAGCAAGCTGCGCAGGCCTGCTTGCACGCAGACCCGCATGCTGCAGACCTCCCGGTGCCGGGATTCATCGCCTTCCTGCAGTCGTTGCCGCCCAGCACTCGTTTGCTCGCGGCGGTAGACGACCAGAACATGGTCCGTGGAACTGCCGGCGCGAGCGCGCTTGGGGCCGACGCGAATGCGTACTTCGTCAGCACCGACCAACATTGGCGTCACCAAGGTCTGGCCACCGCTATGACAGCGGCCGCACTGGTATGGGCGCGCGAGGCCGGCGCACGGGAAGCGTGCCTGGACGCCAGCCCGGCGGGATTGTCGATCTACGTCCGGCTCGGATTCGACGCAGTCAGCGCCGCGACGGTATTCGCCCGGTTTGGCTAAGCCTCGATCCGTGGCGGTTGACGTGATCGCCGATGGGTCTAGCCGCCAAGCAGCCGGCTGAACGCCGCGGCTGACCGTGAGGGCTTGCCGCTGCGATCTTCTGCGGCGTCGGCTGTCGACATGATGTGCAGCCCCGCATTGACACCGAGCCATCGCAACGGTTCGGGCTCCCACGAGCGCGAGTGATGGTTGACCCACGGCAGTGCCGTGAGTTCGGTCTCGCGGTTCAGAATGAGGTCGGCCAGCGTTCGCCCCGCGAGGTTCGACGTCGCCACGCCGTCACCGACATAACCACCGGCCCATGCGAGCCCGGTGGCCCGATCGATGCCGACCGACGCAAACCAATCACGCGGGACGCCGAGTGGTCCGCCCCAGGTGTGCGTGACCGATACATGAGTCAGGGCAGGGAAAAGCTCGACAAGAATCTGTCGCAATGAGTCGAACACTTCGGGCTCGCGGTCGAACGCGGGCTCGACACGCGACCCGAAGTGGTACGGCGCACCGCGGCCGCCAAAAGCGAAACGGCCATCAGCTGTGCGCTGGCCGTAAATGATGAGATGCCGAAGGTCGTTGAACGTCTCGCGATGCGGCAACCCGGCGTCGTCCCAAAACGAGTCGGGCAGCGGCTCGGTGGCGAGCATGAGCGAGTACACCGGCGCGAGTGCACGCCGATACCCACGAATCGTCGGCGTGTACCCCTCGGTGGCGCGCACCACGATGTCGGCGCGCACGATGCCATGGCGGGTGTCGACCCGGTGCGGCGTTATGGCGGTCGCTGCGGTGCCTTCGTAGATCGTTGCGCCGCCTCGTTCGACGAGGTTGGCGAGCCCGCGGACGAGCTTGGCGGGGTGGATGGCCGCGCAGTGCGGAGTGAACAACGAGCCGAGCACCTGAGTGGCCCGCATATGCTCAGCCGTCTCGGTGGCGTCGAGCAGGCGCAGGTCGTCGTCGGATTCGCCCCATGCTCGTGCGCGTTCGAGTGCGTCCCTGGCCCGGGCGACCTGGGCAGGACTGCGGATCAACGACAGCGTCCCGCCCTTGACGTAGCTGCAGTCGATTCGCTGTTTCGCTGCGACCGTGCCGACCTCGTCGACGCTGTCCTTCATCGCGCGCCGCATCGCGAGTGCCGCATCGTGCGACGAGTGCGCTGCAACCTTTTCCATCGATGCCGGGAACAGCGCACTGCACCAGCCACCATTGCGCCCGGATGCGCCGAAGCCGGCGATCTCCTTTTCTACCAGCGCAATTCGCAGGGTCGGATCGTGTTCGAGCAGGTAGTAGGCCGTCCATAGTCCGGTGTATCCGGCACCGACGATTGCGACATCGGCGTCGCGCGCTCCCGGTAGAGCTGGTCGCTGACTCAGGTCGGCGCCTGTTCCCGCGATGTCGTCGAGCCAGAAGCTGCGCGTGTGTGGGTCGGTGGTCGTCACGGCGTCCATCGCGCGAGGTAATGCGGCACATCGTGGGGATGCTGGAGATCGGGTGCCGGGCGCGGCACACCGAACGCGGATTCAAGAGGGAGGACGCCTGCCCAGACCGGCTCGTGCAGATCCTCGATCGGATCGTCGGGCCACGAGTCGCTCACCTTCACAGACCACTCGACGAGCGGAAGCCGCAATAACGTCGTGGCTGCGAGTTCCTTGGGGGTGGGTGCCCGCAGTTCAGACCATCGACCCGGCATCAAATGTTCAGTCAGTACTTCGAGACAACGCAATGTGTCGTCGGCGGGCACGACCTCGCACGAGCCCAGCACCATGGCGCTGCGGTAATGCATCGACGATTCGAACGCCGACCGCGCAAGCACCAGCCCGTCGATGACGGTGACCGTCAGACACGTCGGTGCGCCGGCGGCGAGCGCGCGAAACAATCGGCTGCCCGTGGAGCCGTGCACGATGACGTGATCACCGTCGCGACCGTAGGCCACTGGCAGTACGTAGAGCTGCCCGTCAGCGTCAGCGGTCGCTACATGCGCAACTCGGCTGGCGTCGAGAACGGAGTAGAGCGCACCGCGATCGGTGACCTCTTTCTCGGGCAGTCGCCTGACCTGGGTCCGCTCGCGACCGTGGTAGGGCGCAGCGGTCACAGGATCGACCAGGCCTCCGTCAGCACCGAACGCAGCGTTTGCTCGATGAAGTCGAACTCCGGCTGACCGATGATCAGCGGGGGAGCCAGCTGAATGACCGGGTCACCGCGATCATCCGCGCGGCAGATCAGGCCAGCCTCAAACAATGCGCCCGACAAGAAACCGCGCAGCAGCCGCTCGGATTCGTCGTCGTCGAAGGTTTCACGTGTCTTCTTGTCCTTCACGAGTTCGATGCCGTAGAAGTAGCCATCGCCGCGGATCTCGCCCACGATCGGCAGGTCGTTGAGCTTGCTCAGCGTTGCTCTGAAGGCCCCCTCGTTGGCCCGCACGTGGCCGAGTAGATCCTCTTTCTCAAAAACATCGAGGTTCGCGAGGGCAACTGCGCAACTGACCGGGTGGCCAGCAAAAGTAATGCCGTGCAGGAACGTCGCGGTGTCTTTGAGAAATGGCTCGATGACTCTGTCTGACACGATCATGGCGCCGATCGGTGCGTAGCCCGAGGTCATACCCTTAGCAACCGTGATGATGTCGGGCTGATAGCCGTAACGATCGGCTCCGAAGTAGTAACCGAGCCGACCAAACGCGCAGATGACTTCGTCGGAAACGAGCAAGACGCCGTGCCGGTCGCAGATTTCGCGTACCCGCTGGAAATATCCGGGCGGGGGCGGGAAACAGCCGCCAGAGTTCTGTACCGGCTCAAGGTAGACGGCCGCCACAGATTCAGGGCCTTCTCGCAGGATGGCCCGCTCGATCTCGTCGGCGGCCCATCGGCCGAATGCTTCGTGATCGTCGCCGTGCTCTGGTGCCCGGTAGAAGTTGGTGTTCGGGACGCGCACCGATCCGGGCACCAGCGGTTCGAAAGCAGCCTTGATGGCAGGAAGACCGGTGATGGAAAGTGCGCCCATCGTCGCGCCGTGATACGCGATGTCGCGGCTGATCACCTTGTACCTGCCGGGTTGGCCGATCGCGCGGAAGTACTGGCGAGCCAGCTTCCAAGCAGACTCGACGGCCTCCGAGCCGCCAGTCGTGAAGAACACCCGGTTCAAGTCTCCCGGCGCGAGATTGGCGAGCCGTTCGGCGAGTTCGATCGCCCGCGGGTGCGCGTAGCTCCACAACGGGAAGTACGCGAGTTCCTTCGCCTGCCGCGCAGCAGCGTCGGCGATCTCGGTACGCCCGTGGCCCACCATGCTGACGAAGAGACCCGCGAGTCCGTCGAGGTAGCGGCGGCCCTTGCTGTCGTAGACATAAGCGCCCTCACCTCGCACGATCACCGGCACGTCGTGGTCGGCGTACGACGACATGCGGGTGAAGTGCATCCACAGGTGGCGGCGGGCCGCCTCTTGCAGACTGGTGTCACTGGCAACGCCGTCCGAGTGAACGTCTTGTGGCGTAGTCATCGGGTCCCCCACGTATATGTCTGCTTGCGAAGCTTGAGATAGACGAACGTCTCTGTACTGCGAACGGTCGGGATGGCCCGGATTCGCCCATTGAGAAGCTCGAGCAGGTGGTCGTCGTCTTCACAGACGGCTTCGACCAAGAGATCGAACGAGCCCGCGGTCACGACGACGTAGTCGACTTCGGGAAACTTTTCGATCTGATCGGCCACCGCTTCAATGTCACCCTCGACCCGGATGCCGATCATTGCCTGCCGCGGGAACCCGAGCTGGAGCGGATCTGTCACGGCCACGATCTGTATGACACCGGTCTTGAGCAACCGCTGTACCCGCTGTCGAACCGCCGCTTCGGAGAGCCCGACCGCGTGCGCGATCGTGGCGTAGGAGCGCCGCCCGTCCTGCTGCAACTGCTCGATGATGGACTTAGAAACCTCGTCGAGGATGCCGGCTGGTCCCGGTGCGCGCTCGCGAAGATTCATGCGGCCATCATGGCCCCGGGTCTGACTGCGGTGCAAGCGATTCCGCGGCCTGGGCGGGTGAGCTCCACGGATTCGATGGCTCAGGATGGATATCACTGATCTTCTCGTCTCCCGCAACCGCTCTCGTCGAGCTACGCTGACGGCACCGTCTCCTGCTCCGAAGGAGACGGTCATGCAGGCGTCTGAAGGAGAAGGTCATGACCGCTGCGTCCGATGGTCGCGCGACATCCGCCCGCGTGCTGCGCAACTTTGTCGACGGCAGCTACGTCGACACTGTCGAGGGCCGCACGAGCGATCTCATCGACCCGAGCACCGGCGAGGTGTTTGCCTCGGCGCCGGTCTCCGGACCCGAGGACATCGATCGGGCGATGGAGGCTGCGAGCCGGGCGTTCGAGGGTTGGCGCGACGCGACGCCATCGGTGCGACAACGTGCGCTGCTGCGTATCGCCGATGCGATGGAGGCGCGGGCCGACGAGATCGTGGCAGCCGAGTCGGAGAACACAGGAAAGCCAATTGCGCTTACTGCGTCAGATGAATTTCCGCCGATGATCGATCAGATCCGGTTCTTTGCGGGCGCGGCACGAGTGCTCGAGGGGCGCGCTGCAGGCGAGTACCTCGCGGGCCATACCTCGTTCATTCGGCGCGAGCCGATCGGTGTCTGTGCGCAGGTAACGCCATGGAACTACCCAATGATGATGGCGGTCTGGAAGTGGGCGCCGGCGATCGCGGCTGGCAACGCCGTCGTGCTGAAGCCGTCTGACACCACCCCGGTGACGACTGTGCTGATGGCCGAGATCCTTGCCGAGTTCTTGCCGCCCGGCGTTTTCAACGTCGTGTGCGGAGATCGCGACAGCGGCCGGTTGCTCGTCGAACACCGCACGCCGAGCATGGTCTCGATCACCGGCAGCGTGCGAGCCGGCATGGAGGTCGCCGGCGCGGCGGCGAAGGATCTCAAGCGCGTGCACCTCGAGCTCGGCGGCAAGGCACCGGTCGTCGTGTTCGACGACGCCGACCTCGAGAAGACCGCGGAAGGCATCGCGATCGGCGGGTACTTCAACGCGGGGCAGGATTGCACAGCCGCGACGCGGGTCTTAGTCGCTCCGGGAATCCACGACGAATTCGTCGCGGCATTGACCGAGCAGGCGCGCAATACGGTCGTGGGGCCGCCCTCGAACACCGATGCGGTCTATGGGCCGGTCAACAATGCGAATCAGCTTGCCCGGGTCGCGGGCTTTGTCGATCGGTTGCCCGACCACGCCCAGCTTGCTGCGGGCGGGCACCGCGTCGGTGACCGCGGTTACTTCTACGAGCCCACCGTCGTCGCTGGGCTGCGCCAGGGCGACGAGATCGTGCGCGACGAGGTATTCGGGCCGGTCATCACCGTGCAGCGATTCACCGACGAAGACGAAGCGGTGCGGTGGGCCAATGGCGTGGAGTACGGACTGGCGTCGTCGGTCTGGACCCGCGATCACGGTCGCGCAATGCGGATGGCCAAGCGTCTCGATTTCGGCTGCGTGTGGATCAATACGCACATTCCTCTTGTCGCCGAGATGCCGCACGGCGGCTTCAAGCACAGCGGCTACGGCAAAGACCTATCGATGTACGGCTTCGAGGATTACACCCGCATCAAGCACGTCATGACGAACCTCGACGCCTGAGCCATTCGACCGCACTGCCGAGCGGGCGGACCCGCGGAGCCGCCCGCTCGGCAGGTCCGCCCGCAGTGCAGTGCGGTTCAGTTGTCGCGCAGGGTCTCCGCAAGCTCGGGTGCCGGTGACATGACCTCGCCGCGGAAGAACGGCCGGTACGTCGGCAGTGCGAGCAGCAGGAGGACAACTCCAAAGATCGCCGTCAGGCTGCCGATGAGGAAGATCCCACCAATCGCCCAGTGCGGTGCGAACTGCATGCTCCAACTGGTGTAGCCGGTGATCGGCTTCCAGTCGTAGTAGGCAGCGACGAGAAGTGCAACGAACAGCATTACGCCGCCAAGCGACGGGAGAATGCCCTTCATCCACAAATCGCGTGCGCTGCGGTTGAGTTCGCGCCGGTAATACCACGTGCACGCGAACCCGGTGAGCCCGTAGTAGAAGGCGATGAACCAGCCAATGGCGGTGACCGAGTCAGGAATGATGTTGCCCGCAGCCACGAAGTTGAACAGCATGTAGAGCAGGATCGAGACGCCGCCCATTGCGAGCGTCGACACCGTTGGTGTCAGGTAGCGCGGGTGGATCTTCGAGAACGCCTTCGGGATCGACTTGTACGCCGCCATCGACAGCGTGGTGCGTGCGGTGGGCAGGATCGTCGTCTGCGTCGATGCTGCAGCCGACGACAACACCATCAGGGTCAGCAACTTCGAGAACACCAGACCCACACCGTGCGAGCCGAACACTGCGCCGCCGAGGATCGTGATCACGTCACTGGAGTTGTCCGGGTTCGCGAGACCGACCCCGGTGGTTCCGACACCTGCGAAGGCGACGGTTGCGACGGAGACCAAGGCGTAGATCAGGAGCAGGAGTACGGTCGAGATGACCGCCGCGCGCCCCGGGGTCCTTGTGCGGTCCTTGGTCTCTTCGTTCACCGAAACGGCGCTATCCCAGCCCCAGTAGATGAAGAGCATCAGCAGGATGCCTTGGGCGAAGTTGGTGATGCCGATGTGCGCCGGGTTGAACCACGACAAGCTGATGTGGCTCGAGCCTGCGGTGCCCTTGTTCGAGTAGACCTTCACGAGGGCGGTGATCGCGTAGACCGCCAGCATCACGACCTCGATCGTGAGCAACACCTTCTGGAAGTTCGCGGAGATCTCGATACCGACATAACAAATGGCGGTCATCACGACGATCCACATGATGCCGACGAGGAGCACCCAGCCGCTTGTAGAGTTGCCGCCGATGCCATGCGCACCGAAGAGGTCGAAGCCGTATTGGCCGGCGACCTGCGCGAGACTGGCCATGACCAGGATGTCGGCGGCGATAATCCCCCAGCCGCCGAGCCAGCCGGTCTTCGGGCCGAACGCTTTGGTCGCCCACGTGAACGTTGTGCCGCAGTCAGGCTCGCGGCGGTTGAGCTCTTTGTAGCCGAGCGATACGAGGAAGATCGGCACGAAGGCGAGGATCGACACGATCACCGATTGGGTACCCGCGAGCAGGACGACGAAGCCGAGGGTGGCCGCGAGACTGTACGCGGGTGCCGTTGAGGCAACGCCGATCACGATGCTGGAGACCAGACCGAGGGCACCCGTTTTGAGGCCTTTCTCCATCACCTCGCCTGACTCGTAATGAACGGTGGTGGGAGCGGCCATGAGAGCACCTCGGGGGCGGAGGAGGGGCGGGGGACAACAGCCAACTGCGCGCTTCAGGTTTTGAGCACTCCGGTTATCGCATTGATTTCGTCTCTTGACAAGGGATTCCGTGGTCGAGATCTGATCGCGCCACCGGATCGGTGGTAGCGTCCGCGCATGCTGGTGTCATGGGCTGACCGAGGCACTGATGTTCGCTGTCATGAGACTGTGAGTAAATGACCCGGTATGGGGCGATGTTCGGTCCCGATGTGACGTTCCTCGGAGTCGATCGGTGCGACCTCGCAGACCCGACATCCCTCGATGGCGCAGATGTCGTGATCGTCGGTGCACCCTTCGACGGCGGGACGTCGCATCGTCCGGGCACCAGGTTCGGCCCGCAGGCAATCAGGTCAACCGACTACCTGCCGCACGACGGATCCCGGCCGCACCTTGCCCTGCGCGTTGATGCTTTGCGCGATCTGCGGGTGCTCGATGCGGGCGACGTCGAGATGCCGCCGGGCAATATCGAACAGGCGCTGGCGAACCTCGAGACCGCGGTGGCGGTCGTGGCGGCGACGGGAGCGATCCCGGTCATGCTCGGCGGCGACCACTCGATCGCGCTCCCAGATGTCACGGGCGTGGCGCGATACCACGGGTTCGGCCGGGTCTCGGTGCTGCACTTTGACGCGCATGCCGACACGGGTGACATCCAGTTCGGCTCGCTATACGGGCACGGGCAGCCCATGCGCCGGCTTATCGAATCGGGCGCCGTTCGCGGCGACCGGTTCGTCCAGATCGGGCTGCGCGGCTACTGGCCAGAGCCCGAGACTCTCGACTGGATGGCGGCCCAGGGCATGCGCTCCTACGAGATGACAGAGATTGGCGCGCGTGGGCTGGCCGCAGTGCTCGACGAGGCCTTCACGATCGCGCTCGACGACTGCGACGCGGTCTTCTTGTCGGTTGACATCGATGTCTGCGACCCGGCTCATGCACCCGGCACCGGCACCCCCGAGCCAGGTGGTTTGACCGCTCGCGAACTGCTCGACGCCGTCCGCCGAATCTGCTGTGAGCTGCCCATTGCCGGCGTCGACGTCGTCGAGGTGTCGCCGCCTTATGACCACGCAGACATCACCGCACTGCTCGCCAACCGGGTGGTGCTCGAGGCGTTGTCTGGTATCGCCGCCCGCCGCCGCGAGGCGGCTTCGGCACTCAGGTTTGATCCAGCGACGCCCTTGCTCGCAGGGCGCCCAGCCCGTCCGGCACGTGACATCGCAACTGAGGGGGCACGCTCATGAGAATCCTGCTTGTCGGTGCTGGCGGTGTCGGCGGCGCGATCACCGGCATTGCCGCGCGGCGTCCGTTCTTCGACGCAATGATCGTCGCCGACTATGACGAATCGAAGGCGCAGCGAGCGGCGGCCCGTACGGGCGATCCGCGCTTCTCCGCGATCGGTATCGACGCCACCGACGAGGTGGCGGTCGCGGCGGCGCTGCGCAAGCACAAGTGTGACGTTCTCCTGAACGCCACCGATCCACGTTTCGTGATGCCGCTGTTCAGGGCCGCCTTGGCGGGGGGTGCGCATTACCTTGACATGGCGATGTCACTGTCGCGGCCGCACGCCGAGCAGCCCTATGCGCTGACGGGCGTCAAGCTCGGCGACGAGCAATTCGCCATGATCATGCAGTGGGAGCTGGCCGGCCGACTCGCGCTGGTCGGGATCGGCGTCGAGCCTGGTTTGTCCGACATCTTCGCGCGGTACGCCGCCGACCACCTGTTCTCGGAGATCGACGAGGTGGGCATCCGCGACGGTGCCAACCTGACGGTCGACGGCTACGACTTCGCACCGACCTTCTCTATCTGGACCACGATCGAGGAGTGCCTCAACCCGCCGGTGGTGTGGGAAAAGGACCGTGGCTGGTTTACGACCGAGCCGTTCAGTGAGCCCGAGGTTTTCGATTTTCCCGGAGGAATCGGGCCAGTCGAGTGCGTCAACGTCGAGCACGAAGAGGTGCTGCTCGTGCCGCGCTGGGTCGATGCCAAGCGGGTCACCTTCAAGTACGGCCTGGGTGATGAATTCATCGGCGTCCTGAAGACGTTGCATAAGTTGGGTCTTGATCGCGTCGAGAAGATTCGCGTCGGCGGTGTTGAGGTTTCGCCGCGCGACGTCGTAGCGGCTTGCCTGCCCGATCCAGCGACGCTAGGCGACAAGATGCGCGGCAAAACCTGCGCCGGCACCTATGTCACGGGCCTCGGCAAGGACGGGCAGCCCCGCTCGACGTACCTGTACCACGTGGTCGACAACGAGTGGACGATGCGCGAATACGGCTCGCAGGCCGTGGTGTGGCAGACCGCGATCAACCCGGTCGTGGCGCTGGAGTTGCTCGCCACCGGCGCGTGGAAAGGCGCCGGAGTGCTCGGCCCTGAGGCGTTCGACGCGCAGCCGTTCCTCGACCTGCTCGTCGCCTACGGCTCGCCGTGGGGCATGCGCGACCAGTGAGCCCACCCTGCCCCTCGCCGTCCCGCCCACGCACTTCGCATCCCTGGTGGTCGTGGAATCAGGTTTTTGGGGCCTATCAGCAACCACCAGGGATGCGAAGTAGCGTGATCTAGCCGAATAAAGGAGTGTTTGACGATGACCGAGATCACCACCACGCACGCCGACCTGCTCGGGCGGCACAAGTACGTGATGCCATCGTGGCTGTCGCTCTACTACGACGAGCCGATCGAGATCGTTTCCGGCTCTGGCCGCCGCGTCACCGACGGCGAGGGTCGCGAGTATCTCGATTTCTTCGCCGGCATTCTGACCAACATGCTGGGCTACGGCGTGCCCGAGGTGCGCGACGCGATCAAGGCGCAGGCAGATAAGGGCATCCTGCACACGTCGACGCTCTATCTCATTCGGCAGCAGATCGAGCTAGCCGAAAAGATTGCCCGCCTGTCAGGTATCCCCGACGCCAAGGTGTTCTTCACCTCATCGGGCACCGAAGCGAACGAGGCGGCCTTGTTGCTCGCCACGCAATTTCGGCGCAGCAACCAGGTACTTGCCCTGCGCAACAGCTACCACGGGCGATCGTTCGCGGCCATGTCGATCACCGGCAACCGCGGCTGGAGCGCGTCGAGTCTCTCGCCGGTGCACGTCAGTTACGTGCACAGCGGTTACCGCTACCGCAGTCCCTTCGGCCACCTCCCGGATGCCGAATTTATCCGTGCGTGTGCCGACGATCTGCGCGACGTCATCACCACGATGACCTCGGGCGACGTTGCCTGCATAATTGCCGAGCCGATTCAAGGCGTCGGCGGCTTCACCGTTCCACCTGACGGAATGTTCGCCGCGTTCAAGGAAATTCTTGACGAATACGGCATCTTGTACATCTCCGACGAGGTGCAAACCGGATGGGGCCGCACCGGCGAGCACTTCTGGGGCATCGAGGCCCACGGGGTGGTGCCCGATGCGATGACATTCGCCAAGGGCCTCGGCAACGGGACGTCGATCGGCGGCGTGGTCGCGCGCGCTGAGCTGATGGACTGCGTGAATGCCAACTCGATCTCGACGTTCGGCGGCAACCCACTCGTCACGTCGGCGGCTAACGCGACACTCGACTATGTGCTCTCGCATGATCTTCAGGCCAACGCGGCCAAGCTCGGCACCATGCTGATCGAAAGCATCCGCGGCCTCCAGCACCAGCACTCGTTCATCGGTGACGTGCGGGGTAAGGGTTTGATGATTGGCGTCGAACTCGTGGTGCCCGGCTCGAAGACTCCCGACGCCGCGGCTGCCGCCCGCATGATGGAGTTGACCAAGGCGGCCGGTTTGTTGGTTGGCAAGGGCGGTATGAACGGCAACGTGCTGCGGATCGCGCCACCCCTGACTTTGACCGAGGCAGAAGCGGCGGAGGGCATTGCCGTGCTGGCCGATGCGTTCGCGGCCATCGAAGGGGGAAGCACGACGTGAGCGACCTGCGCAGGATCACGCACTGGATTGGCGGCAAGCCCTACGCCGGCGACGCCGAGCGCCACGGTGACGTGTTCGACCCCGCGACCGGGCAACTGACCGGCCAAGTCGACTTCGCGTCGTCCGATGTTGTCGATCAAGCCGTCGCGACAGCCGTCGATGCGTCGCGGAGTTGGCGAACGGCGTCGTTGTCCAAGCGCACGTCCGTGATGTTCGCGGTGCGTGAGTTGTTGCATACACGGGTCGACGAGGTTGCCGCGGTCGTGACCGCCGAGCACGGCAAAGTTCTCGCCGACGCGGCTGGTGAGGTGTCGCGTGCGCTTGAGGTCGTCGAGTTCGCGTGTGGGGTGCCGCATCTGCTCAAGGGCGGCTACTCAGAGAACGTGTCAACAAAGATCGACGTCTACTCGATTCGGCAGCCGCTTGGCGTTGTCGGTGTCATATCGCCGTTCAATTTCCCTGCGATGGTTCCGATGTGGTTCGTGCCGATCGCGATCGCTTGCGGTAACGCGGTGGTGCTGAAGCCGAGTGAGAAAGATCCGTCGGCCGCAAACTTGATGGCCGAGATCTTTGCCGAAGCCGGGCTGCCCGACGGCGTTTTCAATGTCGTGCATGGTGACAAGGTCGCGGTCGATGCGTTGCTCTACCACCGTGACATCGAATCGATCTCCTTTGTCGGATCGACACCGATCGCCCGTTACATCTATGAGACCGCGACCAAGAACGGCAAACGCGTGCAAGCTCTTGGCGGCGCGAAGAACCACATGGTCGTCTTGCCCGACGCCGATCTCGACCTCGCTGCCGATGCTGCGGTCAATGCGGGTTTCGGTTCCGCCGGTGAGCGCTGCATGGCAATCTCGGCCGTCGTCGCAGTCGATCCGGTCGGCGACGAGCTCGTCGCGAAGATCCGCACCCGAATGGCGACCTTGCGCGTCGGCGACGGTCGACGCGGCTGCGACATGGGTCCACTCGTCACCCGACCGCACCGCGACAAGGTCGCGTCCTACCTCGACGCGGGCGTCGAAGCAGGGGCGTCGCTCGTCGTCGACGGTCGCGATACCGCCATCGACGGCGATGCCGATGGTTTCTGGCTCGGCCCGTCGTTGCTCGATCACGTGACGCCGGCGATGTCGTGCTACATCGACGAGATCTTCGGGCCGGTGCTGTCGGTACTGCGCTCGACGAGCTACGACGAGGCACTCGCTCTTGTCAACGCCAGCCCTTATGGCAATGGCACCGCGATCTTCACGAATGATGGTGGCGCAGCCCGCAGATTTCAGAACGAGGTCACCGTCGGCATGGTCGGCATCAACGTGCCCATCCCGGTACCGATGGCCTATTACTCCTTCGGCGGCTGGAAGTCGTCGCTGTTTGGCGACTCCCACGCCCATGGCCTTGAAGGGGTGCATTTCTTCACGCGGGGAAAGGTGGTCACGTCTCGGTGGCTCGACCCGAGCCACGGTGGTCTGAATCTGGGCTTCCCGACCAACGGTTGACCTGGGAGTTCCTTCTCAGGAGGCCTATCGCGGTGCCGATAGGGCGCTGGCGGCGCTCCCGTGATCGTGCACGGGAGCTTCAGACTTCCATTGGACGGCGACCCGTGGCCACGACGGCGAGACCGAAGGACCGCACCGCGAGCTCCGCTCTGCCGGTCAGCGCCCTCCTCGCCCAATCGCTCCACGTGGTCATCGGAACAATCAGGTTTGCCTCCGCCCCGGCCATCGCCACCCCGCGGGTGATGGCCAAGACAGCTGGCCTCCTGTACCTCTGCGGTGGCACGTTGTCGTTGATCGGGCTCGCGCTACCGCAGATGCCGGGTGTGCACCGGGTGCCACTCGTCGTGATCGCAGCGATCTCTGGTGGCGTGGGCGTCTGCATGCTTGCCGCGGGTCACCGCTGGCCACGCTGGTGCTACCACCTGCTGATCCTCACCGGGAACATCTTCATCGGGCTCGGCATGTACGAGGCCGGCGGCGGCCGGACGTCGATCGCGTACGCATCGCTTTACATGTTCGTGGCCGTCGACTGCTTCTTCTTCTTTGCGTGGCCTTCAGCGTGCGTCCATCTCGCCGTCGCCGTCGCCGCGTGCTACGGCTCCCTCGCCCTCGTCCACGACGCCGGGTTCGGGCAGATGTTGATTTTGCCGGGCAGCCTTATCGTCGTCGCTGCCACGGTCGGCTGGTTGGTTCGCGCTGCCGATGCTGCGGAGTTCGATACGTTGACTGGCCTCCCGAACCGTCGCGGGCTTGACCGTCACCTGACGGCCGCAGTTGCAGCCGCCGCAGTCGGAGCTCACCCGCTGACCTTGGTATTCCTTGACGTCGACCATTTCCGGTCGGTCAACCAAGATGAAGGGCAAGGCGGGGGTGACCGACTGCTGCGGACGATCGCGGCGGCCTGGCGTCCGCTGATGCGCCAGGGCGAAATGCTGGCGCGCAACGGCGGCGACGAGTTCGCGATGCTGCTGACCGATGCGCAGGCCGGTGGCGCAGTGGCGGCAGCCACTCGGCTGCGCGCCGCGATGCCAGCCGGCCACACCTGTTCGGCGGGCGTCGCTGACTGGGAACCTGGCGACACGGTCTCGTTGCTGAGCGCCCGCGCCGACACGGCGCTCTACGCGTCGAAGCGCAACGGCCGAAACCGAGTCACCCACCACGACAGCGGTCGGGGCGTCGAGAGCGCCGAGATCACCCGAGCTGTCCTTGATGGCGAGATCGTCGCCTACTACCAGCCGATCGTCGAACTCAGCACCGGCATCGTCACCGGCTTCGAAGCTCTTGCGCGCTGGATCCGCCCGGGTCGCGAGATGGTGCCCCCAGACATGTTCATTCCGCAGGCGGAGGCAAGTGGGGCGATCGATGACATCGGCCGGCTGATGCTGGTGAGCGCCTGCCGGCAGACCGCAGTGTGGTCGAAAGCCCATGGCAGGCCGTTCGTTGCCAACGTCAACGTGTGTGGCCGCGAGTTGCGCAACCCCGGCTACGTCGCGCAGGTGAAAGCGATTCTCGCGGACGCCGACCTGCCGGCGTCGCAGTTACTGCTCGAGTTGACCGAGACGGCGTTCGACGGCGACGCCGAGCCGGTCATCCTGGCGCTCGAGGAATTGCACGCACACGGCATCCGCATCGCCATCGACGACTTCGGGACGGGCTACTCGAGTCTCAGTCGGCTCGACCGGCTGCCTGTTGATGTGGTCAAGATCGACCGGTCGTTCGTGAGCACCCTGCGGCCTGACGCAACTCGGGCGCCGCTGGTCGCCGCGATCACCGCGATGGCGCGCGCACTCGGGCTGCACGTCGTCGCCGAGGGGATCGAGCACCCGTACCAGGCTGCGCTGATGCTCGCCTTGGGTTGTGACAAGGGCCAGGGCTACTGGTACGACCGACCGTGCCCGCCGGAGCAGATCGATCTGTCCCCCCGCACGTCGGTCACCGCTGCGACCACTTCGGGTGCTGCCGACTCGCTACAGGTCGACCGACCGCACGTCCTGCGCATCGTGGGCTAACTGACCCCGGCCCGCCTGGTGGCGAGTCGATGCGGATCAATCGGTTGCTGCTCGTAGGCTCGCACCCGACGTGAGTGACGATGAGTTTCGCGACAGCGGATTGCCGGTCGACCCTGACATCGACGTGCGTCCGGCTCATCTGAGCGTCGCCGTCGCAGTATTCCTTGGCGGCTGCGCCGGTGGATTCTCGCGCTATGAGATCGGTCGCCAGTGGCCCTCCGCGGCCGGGCATTTCCCGTGGGACACGTTCTGGATCAACCTGTCCGGCGCCTTCGCCCTCGCCGTCTTAGTCACGCTGTTGGCCGGATCCCCGCGTCCGCGCTGGTTCCTCCGGCCTGCGGTTGGCACCGGCTTTATCGGTGCATACACGACATTCTCCGCTTTAGTGACCTCCACTGATCTGTTGGCCGTACACGGACATGTCGCCGTGGCTGTGGCATATTCGATCGGCAGCATCGTGTTCGGCTCGGCGTCGGTACTTTTGGGATTTCAGTTGGCACGATGGATCGC
>Ga0080027_10000170_pt1 | contig 30048 bp, 22 predicted proteins | sample OrgsoiDNA2013046_FD_70962 | JGI IMG/M metagenome (GOLD analysis project Ga0080027, IMG submission 70962) | Permafrost soil microbial communities from the Arctic, to analyse light accelerated degradation of dissolved organic matter (DOM) -... | ecosystem: Environmental > Terrestrial > Soil >... | reverse complement strand
TTTCCAAGGGCCGCACGGCAAGTTTTGACCTGTTTGATCAGGACAACTACAACGTGGCCCACTCTTATGAGCCGGGGCCATACGACGAGTGGAACGAGAACCTCGACAGCTACCATGCCCGCAACTTCCACCACGCAAACAATGAAACCCAGTACGCATATGGCTTTAGCGATCTGAACTATTACGGCAGCTACATCTCTGACCCGGGCTTCGGGAGTTGCTGGCGCCCGTACTTCGCCGGCTATGGGTGGGACCCATTCACGGCGGGCACATGGGTTTGGTACCCCGGCTTCGGAAACACCTGGGTTTCTTCCTATCCTTGGGGATGGGCTCCGTATCGGTACGGCAGCTGGAATTTCGCACAGACGAGCGGGTGGTGCTGGCAGCCGGGCGCGTCGAACCAGTGGGTCTCGATCCCAACGATCGGACGCCCACCGCTGGGCTATAAGCCCCCAGTACCGCCGACAGGGAGCGGACGTGTCCCGCGGATTCATCAAGAGCCCGCGGCGAGCGCAGCAGGATCGAGGTTTGGCGATCCTTCAAGGCGTGTCGTCCGAGAAGGCGTCGGCGGCGGGATCATTTCCTCGAATCGCAGCGGGGAAGCCGGGCTGGGCGTGCCGCGAGGTCATATCAATCTGCGGACTCTGGAATCACCGCCGTTATCGGGCGCACGCGGCTTTGTCGGCGACCAGCGTGATGGCGGACGAGCCACGGGAGGTACTACTTCGACGGCTTCTGGCCAGCAAGGGCGTTCTTCTGGAGCATCGGGCGGACAACGGTCCTCCCCGGCTCCTCGAATGTCACCACCACCGCCTCCGCCCTCGCACGCGCCAGCGCCCGCACCTCGTGGCGGCAAAGGCCTCTAGTGCAGCAAGGCAGGTTCGCTTTTGCGGCGGCGATACTCGCCTTCCGCAGAGTCGTTCCCGATTCTGCGTCGCGGGGCTAAAATACCCGAATGCCTGCAACGCCTCTGACCACGGAACATGCGCGTCTCCAGGAGGCGCGCGACCTGAAATCGCCCTGGAAAAAATGGGGTCCATATCTCAGCGAACGGCAGTGGGGAACGGTTCGTGAGGACTACAGCCCGGACGGGGCTGCCTGGGACTACTTCCCGCACGACCATGCCCGCTCCCGCACCTATCGCTGGGGAGAAGACGGTCTGGCCGGGTTTTCCGATGAAAAACAAAGGCTGTGCTTCTCGGTAGCGCTCTGGAACGGGAAAGATCCGATTCTCAAGGAACGCCTCTTCGGCCTCACGAACCGCGAGGGCAATCACGGCGAGGACGTGAAGGAAGTCTACTTCTACTTGGATTCAACGCCGACGCATTCGTTCATGAAGTATCTCTACAAGTATCCGCATGCGGCTTTTCCGTACGACGACTTAGTAAGCACCAACCGCAACCGCGGGCGAACCGAGCCCGAGTATGAACTGCTCGATACGGGCGTTTTCGAGGGCGACCGTTACTTCGACGTGTTCGTCGAATTCGCGAAACAGGACGCCGAGGATATTCTCATCCGTATCACGGTCTGCAATCGCGGGCCGGAAGCGGCCCAGTTGCAGGTCTTGCCCCACTTGTGGTTTCGGAACAGCTGGTACGACTCCAAGCGGCCCGTGATTCCGACGCTGAGCGCAATGCACGGCACCGGCAACGTGACCCTGGCGGAGGCCAGCCACCACGATCTCGGCGACTGGCTCTTTCATTGTGATGGCGACGTGCCCCTGCTGTTCACCAACAACGAAACCAATCGGGCCAGATTTTTGCAGCAACCCAATTCCGCGCCCTATGTAAAAGACGCTTTCCACCGGTACATCATCGGCGGGGAAACCGACGCCATCAATCCCGCTGGCACGGGAACCAAAATGGCGGCGCAATATAAGATCACGGTTCCGGCGCACGATAAGAAGGTGATCCGCCTGCGCCTGACGCGCGCAGTTCTCGCCAACCACGTTGGAGCGCCGTTTTCGAGCAACTACGATGCGGTATTTTCGCTGCGCTTGAACGAGGCGGACGAATTTTACCAGGCGATCACCCCGACCGCGGCCTCGGAGGACGAACGCAACGTCTACCGGCAAGCGCTTTCGGGCCTACTGTGGAGCAAACAATATTACTTCTTCGATCTGGAAAAGTGGCTGGCGGATCACGGACATAACCCACTCCTGGGCACCCGCAATCCCGGAACCCGCAACGCTAACTGGTTTCATATGCTGAGCGATGACGTGATCTCGATGCCGGATAAGTGGGAGTATCCGTGGTTTGCAGCCTGGGACTTGGCGTTCCAATCCCTGGCATTGAACGAGGTAGATCCCGATTTTGCGAAGAGTCAATTGCTGATGCTGTTACGCGAAGTTTATCTCCATCCCAACGGCCAGATTCCGGCCTATGAGTGGAGGTTCGGCGATGTCAATCCGCCGGTACAGGCCTTTGTCGCCCTCACGATGTACACGAACGACAAGCAGAAGTATGGGACGGGGGACAAGTCATTTCTCAAGCTCGTGTTCCAGAAACTTCTCCTGAACTTCAGTTGGTGGGCCAATCGCAAAGACCCATCGGGAAGAAATTTGTTCGAAGGCGGCTTTCTGGGGCTGGATAACATCGGCGTCTTTGACCGCAGCCAACCGCTACCCACCGGTGGCTACCTGGAGCAGGCGGACGGCACGGCATGGATGGCTCTCTACTGCCAGAACATGCTGGAGATTTCTCTTGAGTTAGCCATGGACGACCCAACCTACGAGCCTATGGCTCTGAAGTTCATGGAACACTTCCTCTGGATCGCCGGGAGTATGGACCGAATCGGTGAAAATCAGGACGAGTTGTGGGACGAAGAGGACGGCTTTTTTTACGACTTGCTCCATTTGCCCGATGGAACGGCCGGACGCCTCAAAGTGCGTTCGATGGTGGGGCTCTTGCCGCTGTGCGCGACTTCAATTACCTCGCGCGATCGAATTGAGAAGTTCCCGCGGCTGCGGCAGAAGGTGGCGCAGTTCGTACAGAAGCATCCCGAACTGACCGCCAATATTTTCCCGCCGGATCGGGCCGGACGGGATGGCGGGTATCTGCTTGCAGTCGTTACAGAGCAGAAATTGCGGCGCATTCTCGCGCACATGCTGGATGAAAGCGGGTTCCTGAGCCCTTATGGGATTCGCTCGCTGGCCCGCGTTCATCTGCAAAGTCCTTACGAGTTTGATGTGCATGGGGTTGAATACACGGTGCGGTACGAGCCAGCGGAGTCCCAGACTGGTTTGTTCGGTGGAAACTCGAACTGGCGCGGGCCGGTGTGGTTCCCCATCAACGTCCTCATCATTCGAGCCCTACTGGGCTTTTACCGCTATTTTGGCGACGACTTCCTAGTCGAGTGCCCGACAGGATCCGGCAAGTTGATGACCCTTCACGAGATCGCCGTCGAACTAAGCCAGCGGCTGACCCGAATCTTCCTGAAGGATGGGAACGGGCGGCGACCGGTCTACGGAGCCACCGAGAAGTTTCAACGCGACCCATTCTGGAGGGATAACATCCTTTTCTTCGAATACTTCCACGGGGACAATGGCGCAGGGTTAGGTGCAAGCCACCAGACCGGATGGACGGCCACGGTGGCGAGGATCCTAGCTCTGGCGCACATGAAGCCGGATGAGTATTTTTCCGCCGGAGTCGCGAAAAGCGGTGTCGTGGGTAGGAAAGCGTAGCCCGTTACGTCAACCAGTAGGATGACAATCTTCGATGGCGCGGCAAGTTCCAGGTCATTCATCTTTCAATGCAACAGGCCGCACACGCTTCGCGACGTGGCGCATTACCGGCATCGGCAGTGCGCCCTTGCGGTCCCGCCAGAGAATGGCATTGAGGACTTTGTTGTCGGCGGCATCGGCGTGAGAAAAATCCAGCTTCGCAGATTCTCTTGCGCCAGGATCGCTTGGCGCATTGGCGCGATAGATCAATCCGTTCTTCTGATTGCGGTAGTCGGCGGAGAAGGGCGTCTGGTCGCCTTTTCCTGAAAAAAAGCCGGTCATAAGAGGCGCGTAAGCATCGTTCACGTTCATTGGCGGTAATCCCACCAAGGCCTCGAGCGTATGCACCAAACTCAGTGTGGTGAAGAATTCGTGGTGGACGACAGGATGCTCCACAGACCCAGGCGCATATTTGCTGACGACGTAGGCGGTGCTGCGGTGGGCGTCGACGTGGTCGGCTCCATCCTGCGCGTCATCTTCCACGATGAAAATCGCAGTGTCGTCCCAGTACGGACTGTGAGAGATGGCGTCCACGACGCGACCTACCGCTAAGTCATTGTCGGCGACGGATGCAGCCGGGGTCGGGGAGTTTGCCTTCTTCCCCGCCGTATGGTCGTTGGGCAGGCGCAGGAACACGTAGTTGGGCAATTCCTGATCGCGCTTGCCGCGATTGCGAATGAAACCGTCGAATTCGTTCAGAAATTCATCCACGCGTAGCTGGTCGGGGTAGTTGGTCTCGAAATCGGCGAATTTGGGATCGAAGTGATCGCGAAGTTCCGCTTTCGTCGCCACATCGAGTTTTATAATTGGAATCGGCCAACGATAGGGACTCGGCGAACCCTTGGGTTGACCCAGATCTGGAAACAAAGGTTCACCAAAGGAAATCGAGGTCTTCGGGCATTCGCTTCCAGGAGGAGAAGGCGTCCCGGCCTTGGGCGACCAAGAGCCTGCGGCGTGCTTTTTTTCGCACCACTCGGTGGCCACAAACTCTCCGTAGTGGCGATAAGTGAGACCGTGAGCGGCTGCATTGCTGAAGAGGTATTTCGATTGCGGCTCGTTCACGTCAGGCAGGTTGTACTGGAGCGGGTATTCGTCGGCCACCAACCCTTCGTAGTCGTAGGTGCGCTCATGACCGCGATAGCTGATCTGCCAGGTCTTCTCGTTGTAGTCCGATGTGGTCGCTGCCAGAGACCACATGTGGCCATCACCAGACACTTCGCCGGAATCATAGAAATTGTCGACGATGCCGAATTGTCGGGCCAGCCTGTGCTGGTTAGGAGTAATCTCCTCGCCGTAGAGGACGAGGGAAGGATCGCCATTGCCGGGCTTGAGGTCGCCGAGAATCTGATCGTAGGTGCGGTTTTCCTTCACGATGTAGATGACGTGGCGGAAGGGGTTGTGCCCGCCGGCAAAGGGAAAACTCGCAGCTTCAGCGAGCAGGAGATTTTGTTCCTGCGCGGCGCGCGTGAACTCGGCGAGTTTTTTCCGCGTGTCCGTGACTTCAAGCCGCGCAAAAGATCCATGCAGTAATGTCGGAATATAAGGAAAATCACGCCGTCGCTTGGAGTGATTGTCAGGGGCGTTCCGTTGCGCATTCGGCCCGGTGCCACGGCCTTTGCCGGAAGCAATCCAGAGATTGTCTCCGCTCGCTGCGACGGCGGTAGGGTACCACTCGGTGGGAATAAAGCCCAGCGCTGGTTGAGGCGTGTCCGATCCGCTGGATTCGTCTGTTTCGAAAACGGCAATCGAGTTTGTGCCTGCATTCGCGGAAAATAAGAGCCTACCATCCCCGGAGAGTGCGATCCCATTGGGAATGCTGCCTCCCGACATTTGCCCCGGAAGGAGCGTCGAAAACCACCGGACCGGCCGGCCCTGAGCCGTGCCGATGGCAGCCACGAGGTCAGCGTTAGCCAGAGCTACATAGAGAGTCGCGCCGTCCGGAGCCAGCGCCATAGCCGTGGGATGCGAACCGGGATCCGTGGCCAGGCCGGGCTCCCGCAGAGGAATCGTTCGAACTACTTTCCCGGTGACTAGATCCAATTCCGCGACTCTGGATGCATTCCACAAACTGCACCAAGCGTGCTTACCATCGTGAGCAACGACAACGGTGTAAGGAAATTCGGCAGGAATCAAGCGATGAGCGCTGAGGTCAAAGCGCTGGAGTTCACTGCCCGTCTCAGCGTCTATGAGGATGACATTGTCGGAAAGATTGTTGGCAATCAGCAGTTCATCATGCCCTTCGTGCGGAATGACCGCGATGCCCGCTGGATACGGAATCGCCTGGCCGCGACCGAGTTTGAAAACACCTTGCGCGATGAACTTCTCGTTGCCAACCGCTTGGGGAGCGATCTTGAGAAATCGTTCCGGTATGATTTTGCCTTGTTCAAAGCGATAGACGGCAATGCCGTTGCCCGTGCTGCCCGGCTTGGCTCCGTTGGGGTCCGTAATGGAACCAATCGACGCATAGAGGCGGGCACCGTCGGTCGAAAATGCGAGTCCAAGGAAGTAGCTCTGCAAAGCGCTTTCCCCGAGGCGGTCATCCGGGAAATCGGTGACCCGATTGGTGCCGAGATCGACGATGGCAATGGACTGTTTGGTGCCGGAGTCGGCGGCACCGTAGCCGTTGTTCAGGAGCGCGGCATAGTGGCCAGTTGGATCGAGAGCGATGGCTGTGGGAAGCCCGTTAGTCTTTTGCGGGTCGCCCGGCAATTTCTGCGGCAGCGTCCGCCCCGACGGAAGAGGGGTCGCGTCCTGCGGCTGCGGTGGCTTCCCGGCAATGGACGATGCAAGAAGTATGGCGGAAACAAGGATTAATGCGGGACAAGTACCAGGATGCATCCGAGGCCTCCGTGGAAAGCCGGGGCCAGTATAGATGGTCCGGACTTCTCGCAGTGCTGCGCTCGATCTTAAATAGTATTCGTCTGAGGTTCAGGTTCCGGTGGTTGGTTGAGGAGCAGGTTCAGGACTCACGTTGTGGCGAACGTCGTCGCCGCGCACCCAGAAGATGACGTCTTCGGCGATGTTCGTGGCGTGATCGGCAACGCGCTCGAGGTTGCGCGCGATCAGCAGGGCGTCCAGGGCCTGACGCGTGGCGTCAGGATTCGTGTTCATATTCTTGACGAGGACGATGAAGGCTTCGTCGCGCATGCGGTCGACAACGTTATCCATTTCGAGAACGGCTTGTGCGAGTTCGGCTTTGCCTTCAACAAACGATTCCAGCGACCGCCGCACCATCGCCGAAACGGCCGTCGCCATGCGCGGGATATCGACCGGCAACTCCACGGCTGGGAGCTCGACCATGTCCATGACGCGCTCGGCAATGTTGACGGCCTGGTCGCCGACGCGCTCCAGGTCGGCGTTGATTTTGACGACCGCGAGCAAAAAGCGAAGGTCCACGGCCATGGGCTGCTGCATCGCCATAAGATCGAAAGCCGCTTCGTCGATCTCGCGCTCGGCGGCGTTGATGATCGTCTCATTCTCCAGTACCTGGTGGCAGCGGTTGAGATCACGGTCCTTATAAGCCTGGCAGGCGCGTTCCACCGCCTGCTCCGCCAATCCGCCCATGCGGAGCAGCTTCTCCCGTAGATCCTCGAGACCTTGCTGGAAACGCGTGCGCATTATCCGAACCTGCCTGTGATGTAGTCTTCCGTCCGCTTGTCGGAAGGGTTGGTAAAAATCTTCGTAGTCTTATCGAACTCGATCAGCTTGCCTAACAGGAAAAATCCAGTGTACTCCGCCACGCGGGCGGCCTGTTGCATATTGTGCGTCACGATGACGATCGTGTAATGCTCTTTTAGCTGGAAGATCAGGTCTTCGATTTTGCTGGTCGAGATCGGATCGAGCGCCGAGCAAGGCTCGTCCATGAGCAGGACCTCGGGCTCAACGGCCAGAGCGCGCGCGATGCAGAGCCTCTGCTGCTGCCCACCGGACAGGCTGGCGCCGGATTTCTTCTTCAGGTCGTCTTTGACTTCGTCCCACAAGGCGGAGTTCTTGAGCGAGCGTTCGACAATCTCATCCAGCTGCTTCGCGCCGCTGAATCCGTTCAACTTGAGGCCGGACGCGACATTGTCATAAACCGACATCGTCGGAAAAGGATTCGGTTTTTGGAACACCATGCCCACGCGGCGGCGCAATTGCGTCGAGGACGTCCCGTTGTAGGCGTCGACCTCTCCAATCATGATGCTGCCCTCGGCGCGGGCTTCGGGAATCGTCTCGTGCATCCTGTTAATACAGCGCACGAACGTCGACTTGCCGCAGCCAGAGGGCCCAATCACCGCGGTGCAATGATTTGCCAGAGCCGTCATGTTGATGTCGTACAAGGCCTGTTTCTTGCCAAACCAGGCGTTCAAGCTCTTAACTTGGATCCCCACACCCATAATTAACGAGCTCCCCTGAGGTTGCCCCGGCTCACTGCAACGCGCACGGCCGAAACCGAAAATACAATCATGACAATGAGTACAAGAGCTCCAGCCCAGGCTTGCCGGTGCCACTCGTCGAACGGGGAATTTGCATAAGTGAAAATCTGCAAAGGGAGAGCCGCCGTGGGCTCATTCAGATTCAAACTCCAATACTGGTTGCCGAGCGCTGTAAACAACAGGGGCGCCGTCTCACCTGCAACGCGCGCGAATGCCAGCATCACACCGGTAATAACCCCAGACAGCGCCGTTCGCAGAGTGATGGAAAGGGTGGTGCGCCACTGCGAAATCCCTAGACCAAAAGCCGCTTCGCGTATTTGCGTGGGCACAAGCAGCAACATCTCTTCCGTCGTGCGGGTGATGGTGGGAATCATCATGATCGCGAGCGCGACCCCGCCGGCCAACGCTGAAAAGTGCTTCTGCCGAATCACAACGATGGCATAGGCCACGATGCCGATCACAATCGACGGGACGCCATTCAAAACGTCCGCGGTAAAGCGGACGACCGCGCCAAACCGGCCACCTCGCCCATACTCCGCGAGATAAATGCCCGCTCCGATTCCGACAGGAACACCCAGCAGACTCGCGATCCCCAGAATCAGGGCAGATCCTGCGATGGCATTGGCCATACCCCCGCCTGCCTCGCCAACGGGCTTCGGCATTTTCGTCAGCAGATTCCAGTCGAGCGACCCAATGCCCTTGTAGACCAGGTAACCGAAGATGGCAAACAGCGGCGCGATCACCAGGATAACTGCGAGTACGGAAAGGCCGGTCATCACGTGATCTTTGATCCGCCGACCCATACTGGCGTTGGGCATCTGCGCTGACTTGGAACGAGCCATGGCTAGCTTCGAGGGATCAGACATTGCCCCTCGCAGACTGCCCCTTGGTCACGGACCAAACTAGAAGCTGGGCCAGGGCATTCACCACGATGGTCACCAGAAACAATGCCAGGCCGATTTCGATGAGGGCGCTGGTGTACAGGTCCCCCGTCGCCTCACTGAATTCGTTGGCGATGACCGAAGCCATGGTATAGCCCGGAGCAAACAGGGACTTCGCGATCTCCGGTCGGTTCCCGATCACCATCGTGACCGCCATGGTCTCGCCGAGCGCTCGGCCCAGCCCCAAAATGATGGCCCCCACGATGCCCGTGCGAGCGTTCCGCAGCACGCCCAAGCGGATCATTTCCCAGCGCGTCGAACCCAGCGCGAGAACCCCTTCGCGTTGGTGCGACGGTACCACCGACATCACTTCCCTGGTGAGGGACGAAATTACCGGGATGATCATGATCGCCAGCACTACGCCAGCAGCGAGCATTCCTATGCCAAAGGGTGGCCCTTCGAACAAACCTGTCCAACCCAGCGTGCTTGCCAGGAACGGCTGGACATACAGCCGGAGGATGGGAACCAGGATAAAAATCGCCCATAAGCCGTAGATAACACTAGGGATAGCTGCCAACAGCTCGGTGAAGAACGAAACCGGCCCGCGCAACCAGACCGGGCACATTTCCGTGAGAAACACTGCCGTGCCAATGGATAGCGGGACCGCGATTAACAATGCCAGGAAGGATGAAACGAGCGTCCCATAGATAAACGGCAGTGCCCCGAAGTGGTCCTGAACCGGATCCCATTCCTGGCCACCGAAAAACTTAAAGCCAAATGCATGCCAGGACAGGCGGGAGTTGAGGATGAGTTCGTAAACAATCAGGCCAAGGATAACCAGCACAAATGCCGCGCATGCCCACATGGCATAGCGAAACAACTCATCCGGCCAACTCGCATGGCGGGCGTGCGCCAGGGGCGACGGGCGTCTCTGAATCGGGGCCGCAAGTTGAGGTCCGGCGGCGGGCAGCTCTTGGAAAGATCCGGACATAGGAAAGGCAGGGTCTGCCATCGCGGGATACTAGCACGGGAGTGTTACAAGGGTGTTAAAAACCTCCGGCAATGCGGCACTTTCAAGCACAAATCGACTTTTCTCAGTCCCTCTCCCGGTACAATTCAGACCGGAACACCCTGCCGTCAATTAAGACCCTATGCCTGTCTTTGCCGCCGTCGACATCGGCTCCAATTCTGTTCGCCTGAAAATCTCCCGCCTTCAAGGCAGCAAACTCATTGATCTCCACGAAGACCGTGCGGTCACGCGCCTTGGCGAGTTGGCGTTTCGCACCGGCTACCTGGCACCCGACGCCATGGCCGACACAGTCAAGATCTTGCGCCGCTTTCACAAATCGGCCCAGCGCCTGGGAGCGGATCGGGTTCGCGTTGTCGGAACAAGCGCCATGCGGGATGCCCGCAATTCGCAGGCATTTCTGGAATGGATCCGGTCCGCGACAGGATGGACTGTCGAGATCATCTCTGGGCAGGAAGAGGGCCGGCTGATTCACCTGGGGCTAGTTTCTAATCTGCGGCTCCCGGCGACTCCGGTGCTCATGATGGACCTGGGCGGCGGAAGTTGCGAACTTACGATTTCAAAGCAAGGACACATTAAGGAAACTACGAGTCTGCCGCTCGGCGCCGTCCGCCTTACGAACGAGTTTCTGCGACATGATCCTCCCCGCAACGGGGAGTTAGAACGTCTGCGCGGCTTCATCACGCGCTATGTCGGGCGCGTGGCAAGACACATTTCCGCCGCCGGTGTAAAGGTGGCCATTGCGACTTCGGGCACGGCGGCGGCATTGGCGGCCCTGAGCGAGGCCACAGCGAAGCTCCCAAGAAGCGCGAAAAAGGGCCTTGTCACGCAACACTCGGCGCGTCGACTGGCTAAGATGCTGGCCCGTCAGGGCGTCGATGATCGCAAGAAGCTCGTGGGCATTGGCCCGCGCCGCGCCGAGATCATCATCGCCGGCGCAGCCGTGTACGCGGAGATTTTGGAACGCTGCAGGATTTCCGGATTTCGCTATTCCCCGCTGGGACTGCGTGACGGCTTACTGGCGCAAATGGCCGCCGAATACGACAGCCACACTCGCTCCGGCAAACAGATCGAGTCGGAGCGGTGGGATTCGGTGATGGCTGCGGTCCAGCACTACCGCATCGAAAAAGAACACGCCTTGCGCGTGCGTCAATTCACGCTGCAGCTCTTCGACGTCCTGAAATCGTCTCATCTCCTGCCCCCGGAATATCGTGAGCTTCTGGGGGCTTCGGCCATGTTGTACGAGGTTGGCGACTACATCAATCGCAACGGCCGCCATCGCCATACCCACTACATCCTTGCGAATTCGGAAATGGCCGGGTATACGCCGGAGCAGCGCTTTGTCATTGCCGCGATTGCCCGTTATATGGGCAAGACCCAACCCCTGCCTGCTGACGTCTTGATGAAATCGCTTCTACCCGCGGAACAGGAACATGTCCGCAAAGCCATCTGTTTATTGCGTTTGGCGCGAGCTTTGAACCTGGGGCGGAGCGACTCTGTGCGGTCGGTGCGAGTTTACGCGCGTGGAGCCAACGTCAAGCTCACTCTCGTGCCCAAGCGCGGCATGGGCGCCGATCTTGAGCTCTGGGCCATCGAGAAGGAACAAGTCTATTTTCGCGAACTCTTTGGACGCACGCTATCGGCCGCAGTGGAATAGAGAACCCGCAGGAGCCGGGGCGTCACACACCACAGCAATTCTCCCGAATTGCGCCGCAGTTCAACACGCGCCAACGCGCCCTTCTTCAGATCAATCGCCGCATCACACCCGGAGACACTAATCATCTTCCCGACAAATTCGCTCAGGTTCGGATTGTGTCCCACGACCATGATCGCTTCCTGCCGCCGATGCTTCTCCAGGACGGAACGAAACTCCGCGAAGGTCCCAGTTGGACGCAGAGCCGGCTCCATCTGGATTTTCCCGTCGTAGCCCATCTCATTCCCCACCAGGAAAGCCGTTTGGGCGGCGCGTTTCAGCGGACTGGAAATAATCGCCTCGACTTGTACATCGGCAGCCGCCAGGAAACGGCCCAGCAATCCGCACTGCGCAATGCCCTCTTGGTCGAGCCCGCGCTTCTCATCTTTCCGCGGAGTGTCAAAGGGTTGCCCGGCGCTGGCGTGCCGCAGGAAGTAGATGACCATGGACTCTTAACTCTCTTTCCCGATGCGGTCGCGAGTCCGACGGGTCTGCGGCGAGGGAATAGCATCGGGCGTGAGCTTCCCTTCCGCCAGCCCCATGAAAAATTCTTGCGCGTTAAAGCCGTCCTGCTTCTGGCGAATCTGGCCACGGCGAACGCGCCTAGTGTGAAGGTAAGTGCCGTCCCGCTGAAGCAGACGCGCCTTGCGGTTGTCTTGCAGAAGAGCATCCAGAATCTCGTGGCGAATGCGCTCGCGTATGAACTCATCCCGGACGGGAACCAGAACTTCCACTCGATCGGAAAGATTGCGTGGCATCCAGTCCGCACTTCCGATCCACGTCTCTCCTTCGCCGCCATTAGCAAAGTCGAATACGCGACTGTGTTCCAAATAACGACCGACGATGCTGCGCACGTGAATTCGGCTGCTGACTCCTCGAATGCCGGGCCGCAGTGAACAAATCCCGCGTACGATCAAGTCGATTTCCACGCCTGCCTGCGCGGCACGATACAAAGCCGTCACCATGTTCTTATCGAGCAGAGCGTTCATCTTCGCGATAATGCGAGCCGGGCGGCCAGCCATCGCATGTTCGGTCTCGCGGTCAATCAGAGCCAGACACTGCTCCGTCATATGCAATGGCGCCACGATGAGCGGATCGTAGTCCGGATGCTCAGCGTAGGCGGTCAGGAAACTGAATACTTTGTGAACCGCGCTCGTAATTTCGGGATCGGAGGTGAAAAGGCTGAAGTCCGTGTAGATTTTCGCAGTCGAAGGATTATAGTTCCCGGTCCCGATGTGGCAGTACCGTCGAGTAATGCCGTCCGGATCGCGCCGAACCAGCAGGCACAGCTTGCAGTGGGTCTTGAGACCTACCAATCCATGGAAAACCTGCACGCCCGCGTCCTCCATATCGCGTGCCCACCGGATATTCGAGGCCTCATCAAAACGAGCTTTCAGTTCCACGACAGCGGTGACTTCCTTAGTCTCTGCCGCGGCGATCAGCGCTTGCACAATCGGAGAATTGTCCCCGGTTCGATAAAGAGTTTGTTTGACCGCGAGAACACCCGGATCCGTGGCCGCCGATGCCACGAATGAAACGACCGCGTCATAAGAATCGTAGGGATGGTGCAACAGAATGTCGTGCTCACGCAATTCCTCGAACAGGTCTTTCGTTTTGCCGGTGAGACGCAACTCGCGCGGGCTGAACGGCCGGAACTTCAAATCAGGCATGTTCGTTTCGCCATAAATCGCGAAGAGCCGCGAAAGATTCACAGGGCCGTCAACGGAGAAGACCTGCCAGGGATCGAGTTCGAAGTTCATCCGCAAGCGATCGATGATCTCCGGATCGGCGCTAGCCTCGATTTCTAGCCGGACCGCATCGCCCTTGCGCCGATTGTGCAATTCCGCGCGGACCGACTCGAGTATGTTGCGCGACTCCTCTTCCTGCAAATATAGATTGCTGTTCCGCGTCACTCGGAAAGCCGCCGACGACACAATCTCATATCCGCGATACATCCGCGCCGCATGATGCGCCACCAGGTCGGCAAGGAATATGTAGTCGGCCGTGCCTTGCGCAGGCAATCGAATCAGGCGCGGCAGCGATCGTGGAACTGTAACCACGCCCACGTAGGTCATCGACGAGCGCCGGCGGCGGCGCAGCAGGAAGGCCATGCACAAAGCCTTGTTGATCACCCGCGGAAAAGGATGCGCCGGATCGACGGTGACCGGCGTCAGCAGAGGATCCAGCTCTTTCTCGCAGTACTCTTCCGCAAATGCCCGAGCCTCGGGATCGAGTTCGTCGATTCCCAGGACACGGATCCCATTCTCCATCAGCTCGGGTAGCAGGGTTTCATTCCAGCAGCGGTACTGCTCATCCACAAACTTCTTGGCTGTCTTGGCAATGAGCACGCGTTCTTCGGAAAGCGTAAGGCCGTCCGGGCCCCCCTGCGTGAAGCCGTCTTCAATCTGCTGCACCAGTCCAGCCACGCGAACTTCAAAAAATTCGTCGAGGTTATTGGCGGTGATGGCGAGAAACTTTACGCGTTCCAGAACAGGATTGCTTTCGTCTTCCGCTTCCTGCAAAACGCGGCGATTGAACTCCAGCCACGACGACTCACGGTTAATGAAATACGCCGGACTGTCGAGCGAGACGCGGGGCATGGGATTCGGATGTCAGTGTTTTTTCGCAGCGTCCGAATCCGGAGCCGAGGCTTTTTTCTTCTCTATATCCCAGCGCATCTCTGCGTCGGAATCGAGACATTGCACAAACAGGTGGCGGTGGTCCACTCGCACTTTCACCGCTTGTCCCGCCAGACATCCATCCGGAATTACTTCTGTCGAAGACTTCGGCTCGTACTCCACCGTGTAGACAAGTCCCGCTGAGTCAATCTCAGCTTCAAAGTAGGGTTCTTCCACGCCTACGGGAGTATTCACTACGTAATACTGCGTTCGCGACCGTGACTTCTTCTCGACCGAGAGCACCACTCCGGGCTGGGCACCTTTGGTCTTTTCAGCCGCGCGCAGGCCGGGCGCATAAACAACCAAAGCAACGGCGAAAAGCACTGTCCAACGGCGCATACGGCAACTCTCCTACCCCATCAGTATAAATGACCTTGAGAAACTGAGGATTGTTGACAAAAAGAGTGGGCGCCGGCTGGTCGGCCGACGCCCGGAGGGGGCTCCATTCGCGCTCTAGAAGCTGTAAATGATGTCAAACTGTAGACGGTTCAGATACTTGTCTTCTTGCCCTGCTTTGACGCCGGCCGGGAAGACCGCGTTTTGCAGCGCCGTATTCAACGTCCGGCCATGCCAGAACGTGAATCCAGCGGTCGTGTTCGGATTCAGACGGTATAACGCATAAAAGCGGTGTTGCAGGATGTTGGTCGGAGCCCGCTGATCGCTTTCCACGAACGAGGCGATTGCGGAATCCTGCTCTTGTCGCAACCAGGCATAGCCAACCTGGAAGTCGCCCTTGTGGAGGGTCTGGCCGACGCTTACATCCAGGGAGTAAGCCCGAGCCTGCTTGCCGATGTTTGTCAGGACCGGAACAACTCCTGTTACTGCATCGGGGTTGCCGAGAGGGTGGGCGATGGCGTCAAGATTGTCTTCGTATTCCGCCACAACGTTCAACGGCAGGCGCTTGAAGGGAGTCTTGAACTGGTTGTTCAGAATAAAATCTGCGTACAAGAAACCCGAGGCGAAGTGCGGGATGTTCTTCGAATCCAACACGAGCGCGTTGGTCATTCCGTTCGGAGCGAAGATACATGGTGGCGTGATGACGATCGTCGTAGCCGTAGGAGTCGCTCCACCCGTGGTTCCGACGGTTGCGCCCTTCGGACTATTGCAGCCCTGGCCTTCTCCCGGCACGTTGATGGTGATGGTGACTGGAGTCGTTATCGGCGGCGTTACCGGCACCGGAACGATCGGGATTTGGATCACCTTGCTTCCGGTCGTCGCTGCTACAGCAAAGGCGCTCGATTGCAAGATGGCATCCGGGCGATTCCACTTCGTGGCCGCGAACGAAGCCGTCGCCGTCCACCAGGGGAAAGGCTGGAGTTTCGCGGAGGCGTGCGCGCCCAAAGCGTAGGAATCCTGTCCCGCGGTTACTTCGTTGTAAGTCAACTGGTAAACGCCAGCGGTAAGGTTCTTAATGACCGGATTGTGCAGATCGAAGGAAAGTTTTTCGCTAAAGCCTTCGGGATTGAGATCGGGATCGAAGGTCATGCCGGTGCGGATCCACGGATAGGCGAACTTACCGCCGGTTAACTGCAGCGCCTTGAACTGGCTAGGATTGTACGTGACATACGCGCGGTCAAGACCAATCGTCTTGCGGTCAAAGTTATTTGTCAAAGTCTCGTTGGTCGAAGTCGGATCCCCCAAAGAGCCCGACGCAATGGACAAGCCTCCCGTGAAGTCGCCGAGTTTGCCCTCGAAGCCGAAGCGGGCACGAATACGGGCGCGGTTGCGATCTTGCGTAGTTTCCTGATTGAAATTCTCACCACGGACGCGGATGTCGCCGGTAAATTTGAACCGGCCCAGCGCGGTTTCGAAAGCGCTCAAGCGCTTCTGATCTTCGACCGTCGTCAGCGCGCTGCTGGTCAGCGTGGTTTTCACATCCGCCATGTCGTTGGTCAGATGGTTGTACGCTTCGCGGTCCTGGGCCGCGCCCGCTTCCACGGCAGCAGCCCTCGATTGAGCTTCCGCAGCGGCTGCTTGCGCTGCCTGCAGTTTCTGTTGCGAATCCTGCCAGTTTTGATCGCGCTGTTGCAGTTGGCCCTTCAGGGCTTCAATGGCCTGCTGTTGCGCCGCCATCGTATCTTTCAGGGACTGCACATCGGCCTGGGTTACCGCCGGCTCAGCCGGCTTGGCGGCGACAGCTTTATGGGCTTTCTTCTTCTTTGGAGCGGTTTGGGCGGTGATATTTCCAGCGAGCAAACCCGCCAGGGCCAGCATCACTCCCAATTTCGTCACGGTAGTCATTGAATCTCCTCGGCCCCCATGCAGGAAGGCTCAAATTGTCTTGCTGTCGAAACGGAAACTACTTCACTTGCTTGATAGCGCCTTTGACTTTTTCCGCCACATTGTCCGGCAAGGGCGCGTATGAAAGGTCGGCCACCATCTTCTGACCGTCATTCACCATCCAGGTCAGAAAGTCGGCCAGGATTTTGCCCTTCTGCGCATCTTTGCTCGTCTGCGGAATCAGCAACCACGTAAAGCTGGAGATCGGGTAAGCGTCTTTTCCGGGTGCGTCCGTGATCGAAACGCGAAAATCCGCCGGCATGCTCTTCGATGAAGCGGCTGCGGCCGTCGTGCTCTCCAGGCTGGCCTTCATGAAGACGCCGGAAGAATTTTTCACGCTGCCGTAGGGAATCTTGTTCTGGACGGCGTAAATCAGCTCGACATAACCGATCGAACCGGGAAGCTGGCGGACGGAACCGGCAACGCCTTCATTGCCTTTGCCTCCCAGACCAACCGGCCAGTGCGGCGACGTTCCCTTCCCCACAGTGTCTTTCCACTCCGAACTGACCTTGGAAAGGTAGTCGGTGAAGATGTAGGTGGTTCCGCTGCCGTCCGAACGATGAACGACAATGATGGGCTGGTCCGGAAACTTGACGCCAGCATTCGCCTTGGCGATTAACGGAGAGTTCCAGTTCGCGATCTTTCCCAGAAATATTCCCGCCAGAACATCGGGCGTGAACTTGATCTCTCCGGTGACACCGGGGACGTTGTACGCCGGCACAACCGAACCCAGAACGGTGGGAAAGTGCAGAATCTTGGTCTTGGCCGCGCCAAGCTGCTCATCGCTCATCGGGCCATCACTGGCGCCAAAATCTACGGTTCCTTCCGACACCTGGCGAATCCCGCCGCCGCTCCCGATGGATTGATAGTTGATCTGCACATCGGAGTGCGCTTTGCTGTATTCGCTGAACCATTTCTGGTAAATCGGGTTGGGAAACGTTGCGCCTGCGCCGGTCAGCTTGGTCTGGCTGAAGGCCGGGATGGCGAGAAATACGCAGAGGAGTAGCGCGATTCGACGCATGACTCTATTTGCTCCTGGGGAGTCTTGAAGTTTGCCTGCCGGAATGCAACTCGGAGTCTAGTGAGGAAATGTTACGAATACGTTACAAAACCGTTACGGAGTGGTGAATTTGAGGAAGGGTTCCGCCGATTGCGGGTTCGACGAGGATGAATTGGAAGGTATTGCGAAGGCATTCCCAAAGCAAAATCTTAGTGGCTGGCGCCCGGCGAGGAACCGGGTTGCAGTCGTTGCAATTCGCGTACAAAGAGTCCGTTTTCGGGAAAGTCGTCATGGAGCGACGCTAGGATCGTGCGCGCCTGACCCTTGTCCTTGTCGCGCACGCAAGCAATCGCGAGGAGAATGCGCGCAAAAGGCGCGAAGTAGCGGCCGTGTGCAGCGGTCAGCTTTACGTCCGCCAACCCTTCTTCCTTATTGCCGTCCACACCGCCCAGATGCAGCAGCCAGCGGAAGGGGGCGAACAGACTTCCGATAATGTAACGGCTCAGCCCACGCGCCAAATAGGCATCGTAGGCGTTTGGGTCCACAGCCAACAATTGCTGCGCCCAGGTTGTGCCCTGCTTGGTGTAACCCAGAGAGGCAAAATTGCGTTTCTCGATGAGCCCCGAATAGTCGGCCTGGAGGCCATTAACCATCACCATGGCGAGCAAAGCGTCATGGTCCTTCGGATCTTTGGCGAGGCGCGCCTTGGCCAGCCCTTCGGCCCGGTCCAGCGCCGCTTGGAAACGGCCGCGAACTGCTGAATCCGGAGAGAGTTTCTTGCGATCGACAAAGGCCTTGTCATCTTCAAAGAATTGAGACTCGAGTATCCCCAATCTGTCCAACTCGGAGAATAGGAGACCAGCCCCTTCGCTGGCCGGACCCATGGGATCCCCCGGATTTTGCTGCTGCCATTGGCTGAAGCTCTGTTGGGCTTCGTTGAACTTCAAACTGTATAGCAGGCTAAAACCATGATCGAGAGTCGGCGCAGCCACGCTCGGAGCAGCCGAACTGGAAACCGCAGACAGCAAAGCGATGACCACCAGGCAATACCCCGTTCTGATTCGCCCGAATAACCGATCTCTGCTCATAAATCTTTCGAAGACCACCCACCCTCGTGCTTGGATGCTCTTCCAGCGCGCCAAATAAGCATACTGCGAAACGATTTCACGAATCCATCCATTCGTTCGTGTACTTCTGAGGGTTACTTACCGTTGTGACAGCGCTAGCAAGATTATATCTATCAATAACTTAGACCCTAGAGTCGAAGCTCAGGCAATCTTCGTCGCCGATTGGGATTTGGCCCGAGAGAAGTAAGCTTCGATCTCCTCCAGAGTCTTTCCCTTCGTCTCGGGCAAGAAAAATGCCGCCGTGACGAAATAGACAACCGTGCAAGCCGCAAAAGCGAAGAACATCGTCGAATATCCATATTTGCCGACCGTGGGCAAGAAGATGGCGGCGATGGTCGTGGATACCGCTTGATTGATGAGCAGCGCGATACTCATGCCGTTCGAGCGAATGCGCGTTGGCATCAACTCGGAAAGAGCCAGCCAGACGCAAACCCCGGGACCGATGGCGTAGAACACCATAAAGACGAACAGACTGATTGCCACCAGCCAGCCCTCGTGGGTGTTGGGTACGGGAGTGATCAGAGCGTTCTCAATATGCAACGGAGCAAGGCGCGCTGCGTCCAGATTCCCAAACGGATTCGAGAAAAACGCGACCACCTTGTTGGCGGGAACGCAACCCTCGCGTGTGATCTCGATGGGCTTGGCGGCGGCGTCATCGGACCGTGCGACTTTGCTGGCGGCACGAAAATCGCCATAGGAATAAATAACGATCAGAGACGTATTCCCCGCTCCGATCTCCGCCGGATGGCTCCCGCTCAATAGGGAGTTCGCCAGTTGCGGACTGTACGCAAGCGTGAGCTTCGAGTCCGGACCGCCCGCCACCAAAGACTGGACGGAGCTGCTGACGTCAACGCGCCGCGTCTCCGTGTGCCGGAAGAGCAGCCCCGCATGCACCAGCGAAAAAATGATGCCCGCAGTGCCCAAAGACAGCAGGAACTTCCGGCCTTTTCGATCCACCAATACAACAGCTCCCCACGTAGCCAGGAAGTTGATCGCGGTGAACATCACGTAACCCAAATGCGAAGCCACGTCGGACAGGCCGCTCTGCAAAAGAATATTCGTGTTGTAACCGATAATGGAGTTGATGCCCGTAGCCTGATTGCACGCCAGGATGATGCAGGCGAGAACAAATGGAATGACATACTTGCGCTGCAACAACGATTCGGAACTCTTGCCTTCGGACGATGATTTCGCCTTGTCCGCGGCGGCAGTCTCTTGCATTTCCCGAAGTTCCAGATCCGCTTGTTCCGGCGTTCTCGACCGCAGCAACGCGGCCCGGGCTGCATCCGTCCGGCCCCGGCGGAACAGCCACCGCGGCGACTCCGCCACCAGAAAACTGCCAGCCACGAATAACAGACCCGGCGGCAACGAGACCCAGAAAATGCTGCGCCATGCCGTCTCTTTGAACGCAAGGAGCTTGACGGTATCACCCAGGCTCGCCACCTGATCTACTCGCCAACTGAAGTAGTAGCCCACCACGGCGGCGGCAAAAATCCCCAGTGTGAGAAGCCATTGAAAAATGCCCGTCCCCTTGCCTCGCTGCGAGGCCACCAGACATTCCGCAAGATACAGCGGAATCACGACGCCGATCAGCCCACCGCTCATGCCTTGCAGGAGGCGCCCGAACACCAGGTATCCGTAACTCTGAGAAAGAGCGATGACGGGAATGCTGAAAACGAACAGGCACCCGCTCACAGTCATCAGGACCTTACGCCCCATCCAATCCGCGAGCAGGCCGGCAAACAACGTCGAGATGACGGTGCCGAGCAACACGGCCGCCACAACAAAAGAGAGCTGGCCGGCATTGAAGTGAGATGTAGCTTCCAAATACGGAAGTGCGCTGGCGATGATGCCAACATCGACGCCATAGAGCAGACCACCCAGACCAGCCACCAGAAGAAGCAACCGGTTGTAGGCAGCCCCAGAGAGATTCTGATTCATGTCGAGGAAGATCCCTTTCCTATCCTAAGGAGCCTCAAACTCACGCGAGCCGTTTAAGCCTTGCCATCATGCCAGTTTTTCAGTCACGGGAGAAGTCCGACGTGAGGTTACCGTAACCGAGGGCAAAACCAGAAGAAGAATGAGCAGGGTCACTGGCAACGACAAAGCCGCATAGTGCGGCAACTGCCAGGCCCGCTGCACAAATCCCTCGGTGCCGAACAGCATCTTGGCGCCAATCAAGGTCGCGCAGGCGAACCAAGGCCACACAACTAACGCCACCAAGAGGTTGCTCAGGGACCGCGCCAGCAAGCTGCCCGCTCCAGATGGCGCGCGATCCAGCCAAAAAAGCACTCCCGGGAGAAGAAGGACCTGATTGTACAGAGCCAAATTCGGGGACGTGCAGACAATCGCAACCAGTGCAAGGCAGAAAACGCGGCGGCTACCGGGAGCACTCGGATTTAAAGCCCGAACCCTCCACGCCAAATATAGGATCAATAAGACGATGAGTATCCAAACCGAACTGCTCCAGCGTGGCGACACCAGCCAGTCGAGGAAGGAAGTATTGGCCATATAGGCCTGGTATAGATGGACGGCGTTATAGAAGCGAAACAACCACCCCGGAAGAACGAATTCGGACGCTGCCAACCATACCGCCATCATGGACGCGAATCCCCAAAACCAGCGCTGCCGTGCCCTCCAGTCCGCCGAGACCCACAGAAGCATGACCGCCACCGGAAGGAACGCGACCTGTGGTTTGATCGTCGCCACGGCCAGAAGAACCCCTGATGAGACCAGCCATCCTGTTTGCCGCGCGACGCAAGAGCCAGCGAGCAGAAGTGCGACGAGCAAAATGGGCTGTTGCAATGAGACGCCTTCAATCAACGGATAGCTTCCGAGCAGCAAGAGCACGGTCGTCAGCGTGCGCCATCGTGAAAAAGGAATGTCCAAAGACTTTTCCCACAAGAGAACGCTGACTACAGTACAGACGGTCAGAAACCAAAAAGAGACCACTTTCACGGTCGCGAAAGTCATGAACACCGTCGGCGCCAGCAGGAAGACGACATAGACCGGGTACGCGAATCCGCTTTGGTCCCTGGGATCGTTGGGCCGCGACGGGTCCAGTTCACGCCCGTAATAGCCTTGCTGAATCTCTCGCGTAACCGCGGGGCTGTAGGGATCGCGTCCATGCAATAGAAGTTCCCGCGCACCCAGCCAGCGCGGGTACAGATCGGAGAGATTCCCGCGTGGTCGTTCCAGGCGAGCGCCCTCCGTCACCTGGTGAGGCACCGAGATGCGGCGCACGTAGTACCACATGCTGGTCGCCGCCAATAAGGCCAAGACGGGAGCGAGAATCTGACGACTCTTCCACATGACTAACATTCGCGGTGAACGGGTGGAGAAGATGTTACAACTATCCGTCCAGTATTGGGGCTTGTGGACGTTGACACCTACTCCGGCATGAAGTTGCGTCTGACCATCTCGATCGCGATCGGAATTCTTAGCGCCTCGTGGTGCGGCGCTATCCTCATTCGCAATCACCAGGGAGCGGCGGACTTTCAATGGAGCATACGCCTCGCCCAGCATCTGCTTTCCCGTCAACCTGCCTACGACACTCCCCTGGAGCAATATCCGCCCCCGGCTGCCCTGGCGGGATTGCCTTTCGTTGGAATGCGCGGTGAGATTGCCGGAGCCCTATTTTTTGGGATCAGCTCCGGACTTCTTGCCTTTGGCCTGACTCGTGACGGCTGCACACGTCTCCTCATTTTCCTCGCCTATCCCTACTGGGCGGCGATGGTGACCGCCCAGTGGTCCCCTCTCATCGCGGCCAGCGCATTTTTCTGGTGGCTCCTGCCTGTCGTTCTGATAAAACCGCCGATCGCCCTTCCCGTCGCCCTGACGCACCTATCGCGCCGCGGCATGATCGCCTGCGCGGCGCTATTGGCGGTCAGCATCGCTCTAACTCCTCGCTGGTTCCTTCAGTGGCCTTATCAGTTCGCCGAATACAGACACTTCATTCCGTTATTCGTTCTCCCGGGTATTTTGATCCTGCTGGCGTTTTTTAGAATTCGCGACAAGGACGCGCGCCTCCTGTTGTTTGCCGCCATTTTTCCGCAGCGGTGGTTTTACGATGCTTTCATTCTCTGGCTGATTCCTAAGTCCCGCCGCGAGATCATCTTGACCGTCGGCGCCAGTTGGCTGGTGGGACTGTGGCGCTGGTCGCACCCGCCGCTTAGCTTCAACCAAGTGGGACGATGGTCGGTTCTAGGGTTTTATCTGCCAATGCTCGCGACCATCCTGTTGCGGAGTGAAAAAGTTCAGCATTGGCTTGCGCCGCGGCCCAAATTTTGACGGCGCGGGCCAAACCCCACGCAAGACAAAGAAGAGGGATTGCCATCAGGTTCAGACGAGCGGCGCTAATGAGCAATAAGTAAAGCGGGGGGCACAGTAAGGCAGCGGCGCTGAATAACAATGCCCGTCGAGTGGTTCTGTCGAGGGAACCATCGTCACAGCCGGCCGTGGCTGCCAACAGGGCAATCGGAAATACCAAGCTCAAGTCGTACCCGAATTCATGGTACCCGGCCAGCAGTGTGGCAAGAAAGACGATTGCCAAACCTGCCAGGTAGACCTTCGACGTTCGGGCAGAGGATGTGGGCCATTGGCGCGCAGCCCAAAGCAAGAGCGCCAACGAAAGCGCCGCCGTTATCATTTCCAGACTGTGAATGGGTCGCAGGGGGTCCGTCCAACCCTGCACGAGTCCCCGCAAGCTAGGCATCACGCTCGGATAAATCGCGGCGGCGGCTCCCTTTTCATTCAGCCGCCACAAATATGCTGGATACGCCGAAAGACCCTTCACGCCAACGACCCACAAACTGACAGTGCCAAGGATGGCGGCCACCAACGAAAAACCAGCAAGCGCACGAAATTGCTTCTTCAAGAAAAGAATGAAGAGAAGAGGCAGCACCAGTTGGAATTTGATGAGGCTGAGTCCCAACCAGAAGCCGGCTCGAAGATCCTGGCCCTCCAGCAGTTTGACCGTGGCCAGGCCAAAGAGAAAAAAGACCAGGGCGGCATCTTGCCCCAAAATCAGGCCAAACACGATCGGATAGAAACTGAAACAGAGCGGACAATAGACCCACCACGGAGTGGCAGCCAAGCCCGGGATTCGAGAGCGCAAGTATGCGGCGGTAACGCCCACAAGGAACATACTCAGCACCACCCAGATTGCATAAGCGCGCGCGAAGGGAAAATGACACAACGGCACAAAGAGAAGCGCTTCGAACGGAGGACGCATGTAGGGTAAGGCCCGATTGCGCAGAGCGGAGGCTTCGGAAAACTCGTTTTGAACCTGGGTCTGTAACGCTAAGTCGTAAAGCTGCTTGCCCTGCCCTCTTTGGAGAATCTTGCCCGCTGTGTAGAAATTGGAAAAATCCCCATAACCGCGAGACATGCGGTCATAGGCTCGCGGAGCCATCCAGAGATAACTGAGGAGCACGCCCCAGGAAAATGTAGCGACCAAAATATGGAGTTTTTTGTACTGCGGCATCGGCGTAAATGCTCAAAAACCACGGGCCCGGTGTGGATGTTCGTGCTGCACAACCTATCACACCGGCGTTCGGCGGGGTCGAGGAATTTAGAAATCTTGGACGAAATCCACAGTTTATGGCCAACCTACGCTTGACGTTCGCCCCATAAATGGTGAAACTAGCAGGTATCGCCAGTTCGTCCACCAGTCAGAGTGGGTGTACGACAACCCCGGGGAGTGGCACCCCGCCTCCGCTTCAATGGAGGAAGCGTGCCGCAACTTCGCTGAGGAGCCGACAATAATGATGACGTTGAGCAGGTTTTGGAATGACGAACAGGGACAAGATATCGCCGAATATGCTGTCATGCTCGCTGTGATCCTGGTCATTGTGATTGGCACCGTTCGGTTGATTGGAAGCAATGCCACCACGGTGTTCTCGGAAGTAGCAAGCTCGGTCGGCTAAAAACAAGGGCGCGCTCAGCCGGGACTCGGATGCCAAGGGGTTAGTTTGCGCTAGTTGGCGCAAGTTTGCTCTGCGAGCAGCTTTTCGTAAGGAGGCTCGATGAGCCGTTCTCGCCTATTTATTCTCGGATTAGTGGCGTTGGCTTTTGGTGGCTTTCTTGCCATGCAAGTTTATCGAAACCTGCAGATCCGAACCAGCGCCGCAACTCCAGCCTCGACCGATGTCCTCGTCGCAGCCCGCGACATTCAAATTGGCACCAGAGTTGGCGACGGGGACGTCAGATCCGCTCGCTTCCCCTCCGCCGACCTTCCTGCCGGGTTTTACACCAGCAGAAGCAAGGTTGTAGGCCGCGGTGCCATTCTGCCCATCACCAAAGGCGAGTTTCTTCTCCCCAGCAAGCTGGCGGCGGAAAACAGCGGAACCGGGCTGCCCTCTCTTATTCCACCAGGCATGCGCGCGGTCTCGGTCCGCGTGAATGACGTGGTCTCGGTGGCAGGGTTCGTGATTCCTGGAACCCGCGTGGATGTTCTTCTCACAGGCACGCCCCCAGGGGGCAAGGAGCCGGTCACCACCACAGTGCTCGAGAACGCTCTGGTGCGCGCCGTAGGGCAGCGTATTGAAGGCATCTCGGGCGATCCGCAGACGGCCGCCGTCATCACGCTGCTTGTCAGCCCTGAGGATGCGCAAAAACTCACACTGGCTACTTCCGAAGGGAGAATTCAGCTATCCCTTCGCAATCTCATCGATTCGGAGCAGGAGAACCTGGAGTCCGTGCGCAATACCACGCTGTACCGGGGAGCCGCGCCTCTTCCCGACAACACACCCAGAGTTCACATCGCTAAAGCCAAAACTGTGGCCCCCGCTCCCGTTGTCCCTTATTCGATCGAGGTCATCCGGGGGCACGACGTGACGACCACGAAATTCTAGAAGCACCTCCCAAACGACTCAGATTCGGGTATGCTTTCTTGACCGTCTTCTATTGGAGAGCCAAGTATCATGCATGCTGGGATTAAGGTAGCTGCCTCTTTCGGGCTGCTCACCGCTGTGCTCTGTGGTTTCGCCGTTGCACAGAACGCTCCCCCGTCGACTCCACCCGCCGACGCCCCTCCAGCCACTGCTGCTGGAACTCCAGACACCGCCGCGACCACGTTGCCCCCCCAGGCGACCTCCCCTTCCGCCGAACCGCAAGGCTCCGCGCCTCTGCGCGTGATGGTCGGCAAGTCCCTGCTGATTAACACGAGTGAACGCCTCAAGCGCATCTCCGTCACCGACCCCGCGGTGGCCGACGCCCTGGTCGTCACCCCAACCCAGGTTCTCGTGCATGGTCGCACTCCCGGAGAAGTCTCTCTGCTCATCTGGGACGAACTCGAACGCTCCCGCGCCTTCGATCTGCGCGTTGACGTGGACGTTACTGCCGCCTCTGACGAGATTCATCGCATTTTCCCTGACGAAGTGATCACAGTCTCGCCTTCGCGCAACGCCATGGTTCTGAACGGTCATGTCTCGACCGAAGACGTTGCGAAACGCGCCGGACAGATCGGCGAGGCCTACTCCAAGAACGTAGTGAACGTGCTGACCTTCGGGCCCATGGGCGCCCAGGAGGTCTTGCTGGAAGTAAAGTTCGCCGAAGTCGACCGAAGTGCCCTGAACCAGATTGGTTTCAATCTTCTATCAACGGGGGCCGGCAACCTGCTGGGCAACATTACGACGGGCCAGTTTGGGTCCACTTCCATCAACCAAATCCAGGACACCATCGCCACGCGAGCCACACCGTACCCGGACATCCCTACGAAAACGACCGGACCCGGCGTCGGTGCTTTCACGAGCACGACCACCGTCGGCAACCTGTTGAACATGTTTCTCTTCAGCCCTGAGCTTCACTTGGGGGCAGTGGTTCAGGCGCTCCAGGCACGGAACCTGCTCCAGATCCTGGCTGAGCCGAATCTCATTGCCGTCAATGGCAAAGAAGCCAGCTTCCTGGCGGGCGGTGAATTTCCTTTCCCCGTTATTCAGCCGGCCAACGGCATCAACACTGTCACAGTCCAGTTCAAGCAGTTCGGCGTGCAGCTTAAGTTCACGCCAGTGATTACGCCCTCCGGGCTCATTCACCTCCACGTCGCCCCCGAAGTGAGCACTCTCGATTTTGCCAATGGGGTGCAGATTTCAGGGGTCAACATTCCCGCGCTCAGTACCCGCCGCGCGGAGACCGAATTTGAGTTGCAGGACGGCCAGAGTTTCGTCATCGCCGGACTCATGGACAATCGCGTCACCAGCGTGATCGACAAAGTCCCGGGCTTGGGCGACCTCCCAATTCTGGGGAATTTCTTCAAGAGCAAGAGCTATCAGAAGAACAACTCCGAATTGATCGTCCTGGTAACGGCACGGCGCATTTCGCCGACCACGGGCTTGGCCCCACTCCCCAAGTACCCAAAGCCTTTCCTCGACCACGACGAGTTCGACGGAAAACCGGACAAGAAGTCGGTCGTTCAACCTAAGCAGTAGCGAGGAGTACAGTGGTAGCCATGCCGGAGCTTTCGGTCGTCATCCTGGCCTCGGACAATGAGCAGCGCGCCGTGTTGCAGGTCCTTGTCGATGGCACCAGTGTGGCTCGGGTCAGTCATGCGGGCGCCCAACTGCCCGTCGCCTCCACGGATTCCAACCTCCGCCGACTGCAAGCTTTAGGGGCTGACGTCGTTCTAGTGGATATTGGCAGCGACAATTCCTTCCCCGCAATTCACGCCATCGAACTACTGCATCAGGAACTGCCGGATACGCCCATTTTTGCTTTTGGGCCGATTTCGCAGCCGCAACTGATCGTTAGCGCGATGCGTGCCGGCGCCCGCGAATTTATCGAGCGTCCTACGACCACTACGGAATTGCTGGAAGCCTTCGTCCGCTTGACCTCAGCCCAGCGAAAATCCCGCGGCGAAGCGCGGCGCGGCGGCAAGGTCTTCTCCATCATCAATGCCAAAGGCGGCAGCGGCGCAACCACAACCGCGGTCAACGTTGCGCTGGCGCTGCAAAGTTCTCTTGGCGGAACAGCATTGGTGGACCTGGCTCCTCTTGGCCACGCCGCTCTGCACCTGAACGCCAAGCCCCAGTTCACGATTGCCGATGCCCTGCGCAATCTGCACCGCCTGGATAGTTCCCTGCTCGAAAGCTTTATGACCCAGCAGGATAAGGGTCTTCACCTTTTGGCGGGCACGACCAATCCTAGCGGCGAGGGAACTTCAACCTCCGAACTGGCACGCTTGTTTGACCTTCTCGTCGGCCACTACCAGTACACCATCGTGGATTTTTCGACCCGTCTGGACGCCACGGCCCGCCTGATCTGTAACCTCTCGGAAACCGTGCTGATTGTCGCCCAAACCGACGTCGCCTCGCTCTGGAGCGCCGGCAGAATCGTACAGTTCCTCAGCGAGACTGGCGGACGCGAGCGCATCCGCCTCGTCCTCAACCGCTTCCGTAAGGTGCCCGGCTTCGAAGATCGCGATACGGAGAATGCGGTTGGGGCCAAAATCATGTGGAAGATCCCGAATAACTTCTTCGCCATCTCGGCGGCTATCGACCGCGGGAACCCTCCCAACCGGCAGGGCAGCTCGGAAGTAGCTCGTGCCTTCGCGGGACTTGCCAGCGCCCTCACGGAATACGATGATGTATCCAAGCGCTCTGCCAAATCCATGTTCCGGAGCCTCTAGGCTCCATGCGTAACTTCTGCAAGTCTCGCGGCATGTGCGATGATTAGCTAAGCGCTTGAGGCGCTGGATTTCGTAATCTCAGGACTCTCAATGCCCGACGTTAGATCCTTCGAGCGCACCGAATACCAGCAGGTCAAAGCCGACCTTCACCGCAAGATTCTGGACCGGCTCGATCTGGAGAAACTGGGGCGCACTCCAGGGGACGCCGCCCGCGAAGAGGTCCTCGCCCTCATCCGCAATGTTGTCAACAGCGAAGCGGTTCCACTCAGCTTCGCCGAACGTGAGCGCCTAGCCCGCGAAATTCTCGACGAGATCTTCGGCCTCGGCCCTCTCGAACCTCTGCTTAAAGACCCCACCGTCTCCGACATTCTGGTAAACCGCTTCGACCGGGTCTTTGTGGAGCGCGCCGGCAAGCTTGAAATAACGCCGCTTTCATTTAAGGATCCTGCTCACCTCATGCAGATCATCGACCGCATCGTCTCCCGCGTAGGACGCCGGGTGGATGAGTCCTCGCCTATGGTCGACGCCCGTCTGGCGGATGGCTCGCGCGTCAACGCCATCATCCCTCCGCTAGCGCTCGATGGAGCTTGCCTCTCCATCCGCCGCTTCGGCCGCGATCCGATAACCGCCCGCAACATGCTGGAGAACAAGACGCTCACCGAGCCGATGTTGGAATTGCTTTCTTCCATGGTGAAGGGCCGCCTCAATCTGCTCATCTCGGGTGGCACCGGCGCGGGCAAGACCACGCTTCTCAACGTGCTCTCCGGCTACATCCCCAGCACCGACCGCATCGTCACCATTGAAGACGCCGCCGAACTGCAGCTCAAGCAGGAGCACGTCGTTCGCCTGGAAACCCGCCCGCCCAACATTGAAGGCAAGGGCGCCGTCAAACAGCGCCAGCTCGTGATCAACAGTTTGCGTATGCGCCCCGACCGCATCGTCGTTGGTGAGGTCCGCGGCGAAGAAGCTTTCGACATGTTGCAGGCCATGAATACAGGCCATGAGGGCTCGTTGACCACGGTTCACGCCAACTCCACTCGTGACGCGTTGGCCCGTATCGAAAACATGGTGTCCATGGCCAACCTCAACATTCCGGAGCGAGCCGTCCGCCACCAGATTGTTTCGGCCATCCACGCCGTGATTCAAGTGGCTCGCCTTTCCGATGGCACACGTCGCGTTATTGCAATTTCCGAAGTCAGCGGTATGGAAGGCGACATCATTTCTTTGCAGGACATTTTCGTATTCGAGCGCCGCGGCATGGACGAAAACGGGCGAGTCCGCGGCACCTTTACACCCTCAGGGATTCGGCCCATGTTCGCCGAACGCCTTGCCGCCGCTGGCTACCGTCTGCGTCCCGGCCTCTTCGAAGCCCGGATGGAGGTCTAGCGGAAATATTCCGCGTTTCCTCATGGCAATTATTTTTGCGGTTCTCATTTTCCTGATCGTGGCGTTGGCCATCTTTCTGGGTGGCGCCTGGATTGAAGGCCGCAATGCGCAAGCCCGCATTTTGCGCGAACGTCTCGGTGGATCCCAGGAACAGTCCGCCACTGACAATCTGGAATTGCTGCGCGATGAAATGCTCAGCAAGATTCCGGCCTTCG
>Ga0080027_10000169_pt1 | contig 30225 bp, 33 predicted proteins | sample OrgsoiDNA2013046_FD_70962 | JGI IMG/M metagenome (GOLD analysis project Ga0080027, IMG submission 70962) | Permafrost soil microbial communities from the Arctic, to analyse light accelerated degradation of dissolved organic matter (DOM) -... | ecosystem: Environmental > Terrestrial > Soil >... | reverse complement strand
TGCCCGCCACTACGATCGATCCCATCTGGCAGTCGATCGGTTCCTCTGGCGTTGTGACCTTTTCTTCGAGGCCGGCGGCAATCGTGATGATCTTGAAGGTTGAACCTGGCTCGTAAGCGTCGCTGACCGCGTGGTTTTTCAGTTTCTCCGGGCGAATCTCTTTCGAAGCATTGGGGTTGAAGGTCGGACTGTTCGCCAGCGCCAGAATCTCGCCAGTGCGCGGATTCTGCACAATCACCGTGCCGGCGATGGCGTGTGTGTCCTGCATCGCTTGCGCTAGCTCCCGGTCGGCGATGTACTGGATTTTCTCGTCAATGGTCAGGACAACGTTCTCGCCGGGCTCGGGTTCTTGTTCCAGACGTGCAAACGTCTTACGGCGGGCGTCGACTGAGAGAGCCATCCGCCCGGGTTTGCCTCGCAGCCGTGCGTTGAACGAGCGCTCTACCCCGCTCAGGCCCTTGTCGTCCATGCCGACATAGCCTAGAACCTGTGCGGCTAAGTCCTTCTTGGGATAGAAGCGCTTCGATTCCTTTTGCGAGTACACCCCGCGCAGGTTCAAGCTTTGAATTCGACCGGCGACTTCGGGATCGGCTTTACGCGCCACCCAGCAGAAGCTTTTTGTCTTGAAACAGGCCAGCATCTCGCGTGGGTCGGTACCGGTAATACGCGAAAGCAGGCTGGCGGTGGTGGCGGGATCGGGAAGGTCGGCGGAGACGGCGTAGAAGGAATCGACCGCGGTGGTCATGGCCAGCTCCTTGCCGTTGCGGTCGTAGACCACGCCGCGGATGGGAGAGGTCTCAAAGGCGCGCTGCTGCTGGTGCTGGGCGCGGGCTTGGAATTCTCCGTAGGCAAAAATCTGGAGATAGACGAGGCGGGCGCAGATGGCGCAGACCCACAGTAGCAGGAGACTTCCTATCCAATAGAGCCTGGGCTTGGCGACGCTGTTTGCGCTGTTGGAAGCCACGGTGCCTTACCTCGCGTCGAGCTGTTGTTCCATTTTAAAAAGCTTCAGTCCGAGGCTTGCCAGCGAGACCTCGCGGGCGGGGGCGCCTGCGACTACACGATCGTCAGCGCGGTTGTCTGCACGATCTTCGACACAAGCGCCAGGCTTACCGTGCCGAAACTACCGAAACCGGAGCTACGCTCGCCATGACCTCGGCGCTCGAGTCGGCCATCGGGGTATACAGGTGCATGACCTGTCCGGCCTGCGGGCTCTGGAATCCCATCTTGCGGGCAATGGCATCGATGCGCTGGGGGTCGCGCAGGGAGGCCTCTTCCAATTGCAGGGCTCGGTTCATTTCGTACAAGCCATCGCGCTCGTTCTTCATCGAGGCGATCTTGTATCCATATTCGATGGACTTGAAGTGCTGCACGGCGTACGTCATGACGAACAGGAACAAGCAGCAAAGGGAAACCATGAGCATGCGCATCTCGCGCGCACGCACCGGGTCTTCCACCTTCACCAGGCGCGAGTTGTCGATCACCTTGTGAAAGTAGACTTCGGGGGTACCGGTCCAACTCCGCGCCCGCTGCGCCGAATTTGCCGCTGCCGTTTGCATTTAGGCGACACCCGCCCAGTTTTCCCACGCCGCTTTGGCGTTGCTCGCTACCAGGCTCAGGCCGGACGACGGCTCCGGCTTCAACAACTGCACCAGACTGGCGTGCTGTTCCACACGCTCTACTGTTGCGATCAGGTCGTCAATCGTCATTCCTGTAAACATGTTCAAACCTCCCCTGGTTTGATTCTTGCTAGTTTTCACTTCTGCAATCTAACTTCTGACTTGCGAAATTCATTTGCCCGGCGGACGCTCTTTCCCCCCGGGCGGTCTGGCTGTTTTTCCAGGCCAAACTTGCTAAATTTTGTGTGCCCGAAAATTACAAATCACAAATTTCAAATTCTTTCCGCTGCTCTCAGCTTCGCGCTGCGTGATCTTGGATTGCGATAGACCTCTGCGTTCGTCGCCGTCACTGGCTTTTTCGTCAGCACGTTGTAAACTCCCGCCTTACTTCCGTCCCGTAGCGCGTCTTTCACAATTCTGTCTTCCAGTGAGTGGAAGCTGATCACCACCACCCGCCCGCCTGGCTTCAGCAGCCTGGGAGCTGCACTCAGCAGCTCCCGCAGGTCGTCCAACTCACGGTTTACGAAGATTCGGATGCCTTGGAAAGTGAGCGTCGCTGGATGAATGCCGTGGCTTTTCATTGTCCGAGCCGCGACCGATACGACCTCTGCTAAATGTGCAGTGGACCGAATCGGCCGCGCTCGGACGATGGCTCTGGCGATTCTCCGCGACCTCCTTTCCTCACCGAATTCGTAAACCACATTGGCGAGTTCTTTTTCGCCCATGTGGTTTACCACTTGTTCGGCGGTGCGCTCGGACTCGGGATTCATCCGCATGTCCAAGGGCCCTTCCGCCTGAAAACTAAATCCGCGCTCCGGGTCGTTCAGTTGCAAGCTGCTCACTCCTACGTCGGCCAGCAGGCCGTCGATACTGCCCGCTGCCTGTTGTTGCACTTCCGAAAATGACGCGTGAATCAGCTCAACCTTCGGCCAGTCGCCTTCCCTTCCCGGCGGCGGCTGCAAGTTAACCCGTGCCCGTTCCAGCGCTGCTGGATCCTTATCGAAGCCAATCAAATGACCCGGTGCGCCGAGGAGCTTTGCGATTTCGCAACTGTGCCCCGCCAAACCCACCGTGGCGTCGATATAGGTCCCACCGCGCTTGACGGCTAAGAAATCGATCGCAATTTGTAAAAGAACCGGAACATGACCCATGCCATGCCCACCCCCCTGAGGGGCGTTTTGCTGCCAGTCCAAATCCGCGCCTTGCCCAACCACTAAATCCCCAGCTTGTTGAGCGTCTCTTCATCCTCAGTCGTGAACTTCTCTTCGACCATTTCGGTCTGGAGCGTTTCGATGTTGCGGACTTCCAGGTACGTCAAGTTGCCCATCACAGCAACCTCTCCCTTGATATCCGCCGACTGCCGTAAAAACTGTGGAATCAACAACCTGCCCTGCCCGTCCATCTCGACTTCCTGGCCGTAGAAGTTCACGCGGCTGAGAAACTTCTTCTTGGTTGGGTTGAAAGTAGAGAGCGAAGCCAGCTTCTGTTCGATCCGCTCCCATTCCTCGAAGGGATACAACTGGGCAACCTTCCCATCGAGACTGGTGATATAGAATTTGAGGCCGTACTTCTCGTCGATCACCCGCTTGAACTCGGCCGGAACCTTGAGTCGGCCCTTTTCGTCCATCCGAGTTGGGTGATTGCCGCGAAACATTCAATTTCCTTAGGGCCTCGAAGGAGGCAACAGCGATTACAAGAGCGACTAATTGCGTGTTTGAGCGGCTTTGGGGGTTGGTGTTTAGCCTTTTCACTCTTGCTCCTCGGCACCACACTCTTGACCACTGCTGCTTTACTTCACTCCCTTTTTGACCACTTTCACCCACAATCCTATCGTTAATCTCTTTCCTGTCAACAGGAATCTTGAGGGTCGTTTTCGGGGCTATTTGTCGCATTTTGAGTCACTTGCGGAAGTACGAGAGGTTGCGGTTCCCGACTCGCCAAGCCACAAGATGTAGTAGTTATTGCCTTGGTTCTGGCTCTCCGAGTCTCGAAATGAGAAAAATGTGCCTTGGCGACGACTGTGGATTTCCTGAGGAAAACAGGTCTAGTCCAAGGGAACTGTCAACACGAGAGAACTGGAATGAGCTCGTCAAGCGGATTTCGGACTGCCTTCGCGCAAACTACTTCCCTAATACCCGAAAGGGTGTAAACTTCCGCCGGCCTACGTTTTCCTCGTTTGTTGGGTCGTCTGCCGTAATCAATCCCTAGGGCTGTGAATTCCACTGTTTGGAGGCGCCGTATGAATGTGAACCGAGGACGTGTCTGGCTGGGTGGGTTGGCGGGTGGAGTGGTGTGGACCGCGTGGAGCTTTTTCATTGGCACACGCCTGATGCCGCACTACCAGGCAGCGATCAACGCGGGAGTTTTTCTGAAAAATCCGCGCTACTCTCTTTTCCCGGTGATGTGGATTGCGATGGTCTTTGTGCTATCAATCTTGTTGGCTCATCTGTATGTGTGGCTAAGGCCGACGCTCGGGCCTGGACCGATGACAGCTTTTAAGATCGGCGCGATCGTCGGCTTTTTCGCGGGCTTCCCCGGGAATTTCGGGCAAGCGGCTTTTACGACGGCTTCGCGTTATCTTCCACTCGGATGGATGCTCGATCTTTGGGGCGGGGCGATTTTGGCGACTTTGGTGGCGGGCTGGGTTTACAAGGAATAGAACAGGCACAAGGACTGGAGCCGACTTTGGAAGCCGAACTTGCGCGGGGGGGTACGCTGGCGCCTCCATAGCCTCTGTTCTGTGGTTAAATTCTGAGGTTATGCGAAAAGCTCTGAACCACCTCAGGAAGTGCGATCCAATTCTTTCTGCGATCATCGAGAAAGTCGGTCCATGCAAGATCGCGTACGGCGATCCTTCTTTTGAGAGCCTTGCCGAGGCAATCGTGTATCAGCAGCTCAACGGTAAAGCTGCACTGACCATCTTTAACCGCTTTGCCGATCTGGCGGGACGTCCCCTGACGCCTCAAGGCATCCTCAAGCTGACAGAACAGCAGATGCGATCGGCTGGACTCTCAAAGCAGAAACTCAGTTACATTCGCTCGCTGGCTGAACTGACGCAGAGCGGAGAGCTTGACTTTAGCCATCTGCCCGACTTGCCCGACGATCAGGTGATCGCGCACTTGACTGAGGTCAAAGGAGTCGGCACCTGGACGGCGCAAATGTTCCTGATGTTCTCGCTCCGCCGTCCTGACGTTCTGCCCACCGGAGATTTCGGAATTCAGTCTGCGATTCGCAAACACTACCGCAAACGCAAGATGCCCAAGCCCGCCGAAATGGAGAAGATCGCCAAACCTTGGTCGCCGTACCGGACGTTTGCGTGCTGGTATCTGTGGAGGAGCCTGGACCAGAAGCCGGAAGATTGAAGTGCGTATCCGGTCTTGAGCAAAGTTTACTTAGAACAAAGGCTTCGCTTCCGCAGACGCAGAAATCAACACTTGCCCTCCAATTTTTTCTTTCAATTTCCTGGCCGGGGGCGCGGAAGGATTTGCGGGATAAGTCTTTCCATCGAATGAGAGGGCGGCCTCGTAGGGCACGAAAATCCCGCCTCCCTGGACGCGCACACCCAGATCGAACCAGCCATTGGACTTGGTCGTCAAAACCCGGATGGGAAGCCGCGTAACAGTTGCTTTTGTCACCACCGTGTAGGCGGAGCCTTGTTGGCCCAGGATGAGCATCGTGCACCCGCCGCTTCCGCACCATACACCCGACGTCAGGTAGATGATCGCTTCCGGAACACCGTCCCCGCTGAGATCGGCAAATGCGGCGGAGTATTGCGTGGTCTGGTTGATTTTCGAGTTGCCTACATAGACGCGCAAGAAGCCTTTGAGAGCTTCCTCCTGCTGGGGATTCATCGAGACTGCTGACTGTGCAAATGAGACCGAGACCGTCAGGAGGGCAAAGACGGCGACGGCGAGAGTTGTAAGAAGTCGAGGGAAGATCTTCCCGACAGGCACTGGCTTCGGTTCCATGAAGGCCATTCTAGTCCTCCGCTCACTTCCCTAACCTTAGCGAGCATCCAGGACGTTGCATCATGCTTCCGTGGTGAATCCGGGCTTGTTGTGCTTAAATTGAGGTCGTATGACGTTGGACAGCAAGAGCGACCGAAAAATCCGCGTACTCGTGGCCAAGCCTGGACTGGATGGTCATGACCGCGGAGCCAAGGTGATTGCGCGGGCACTGCGCGACGCCGGGATGGAAGTGATCTATACCGGGCTGCGGCAGACACCGGAGATGATTGTGACGGCGTCACTCCAGGAAGATGTCGATGTGATTGGATTGTCGATTCTTTCGGGGGCGCACAACGCCATTGTCCCGCGCGTCATGGATCTTCTAAAGCAGTACAAAATGGACGACGTGATTGTGGTTGTGGGCGGCATTATTCCCGACCAGGATATTGACGGCCTGAAGAAGATTGGCGTTGGCGCGATTTTCCAGCCCGGAACGACGATGGATAACATTGTGCAGTTCATCCGCGGCAACGTGAAGCCGCGCGGCGTGCCTGCGGCCCTGTAGATGCCGAACGATGGTTCCACGGAAAGACCCTCTCAGAAATTCCGCCTACTGGCGGCGATTGAAAAATCGACGGGTCCCTCGCCGTGGTACTGGGCCACATTCCCTTCCGTAGGCAGCCATGCGCGGCAGAAGTTTGTTTGGACTTATCACGGGGACACGGGCGATCTGGCTTACCTGGTGACCTTGGCTTTGGAACAGGAGCCCCTTACTCCACGTCTGGCCTTGAATACGTTTTGCGTCCCGTTCTTGATATCTCCGAATCTCCTCGGTATCTGGTGCCCTGAACCCAGCGGGCTCCGCGTGATGTGTTTTGATCCGGACCAACTGGTTGCGTTCCCGATCGAAGAGATTGTGGGTTGGTTCAAGCAATCGAACGACCGCGTCTATTCGCATACAGCCCCGGTGGCCGAGTTTGAGGTAGGACGACGCTTTCCGGAAGGTACCCACAAAATCGAAGTGCCCGACGCATTCCACACAGTGGACGAAGTGATTGCAGTGGGATCGTATCCGGCACGGACTCGCGAGGATTCGGCGTGCGCCGTGTACGTGGTGTATCCGCAGGCGGGACTGGTGGAAGTGGTACCGCAAAAGTGGTTTACCGCCAGCCAATACGATGTGGGCCGCCAATGGATTTCCCGCATGACCCGGAGCGACGATCACCGTTTCCTCGGCGAGGCGGTTCGCGTGGGAAAATTCCTGCTCACGCCCGACGGACAACAAGTCGCCGAATGGATTGAGAAGGGGTAAGAACGGTCTTGCCAGAGGAGTTGCTTTGAACAAATTCGCGGGCATCCTTTGTTGTCTAGTCTTCCTCGTCGTTCCAATCCTGCGAGCGCAGCCCGATCCGAGTGCCAAATCCCCTTCCCCGGACTCCGTGACAGCACACATAACGCAAGCCAAAATCACCGCCTACACTCTGCCCCCAGATCTCTACCGCAAGGCCCGCAACCGTGGGCGCATCAGCTTCGCGTCGCGAGTCTTCGGATTGTTCTACGGCGCATGGATTTTGTGGTTCCTTCTGCAACGGAAGACGGCCACCAGGTTCCGCGATTGGGCTGAACGCGCCACGGGAAAGCGTTTTGTGCAGGCGTTCATCTTTGCGCCACTGCTGTTGTTCGCGATTGCCCTGTTGCAGCTTCCTCTCGACATTTTTCGGGAAGCGGTCTTGCGCGGTTATGGGATTTCCGTGCAAACCTGGCCTTCCTGGGCGGCTGACTGGGGCAAAAGCCTGCTGCTGACCGGTCTCGCGGGAGGATTGCTGGTTTGGATTCTCTATGCCATGATCCGCTGGAGCCCTCGCCGCTGGTGGTTCTATTCCTGGATCATCGCCGTGCCGCTCATCACCTTCGTCTTCTTCATTTCGCCCTACGTGGTGGAACCTCTTTTTTACGAATTCGCTCCGCTCTCCGCCAAAGCTCCCGGGCTGATTCCGCCAATCCAGCGGGTGATGCATAAGGCCGGAGAGAATATTCCAGACGACCATATGTTCTGGATGAAAGCCAGCGACAAAACCATCGCCACGAACGCCTACGTCAGCGGATTCGGCTCCTCCAAGCGTGTCGTGATCTGGGATACGACGCTGGCGCAGGAAACACAGGATGAAACCTTGATGGATTTTGGCCACGAACTCGGCCACTACGTGCTCCGACATATTTTGAAGGGCATGATTTTTCTCGATGCCATGCTGCTCGTGCTGCTTTATCTGGCCTATCGCTGCATCGGTTGGCTGCTGGCGCAAAGGAGTGCGGGCTGGGGCATTCGCGCGCTGGACGACTGGGCGTCGCTGCCAGCGCTCATGCTGTTGCTCACGCTATTCGGGTTTGCGGCCGATACGGCTGGAAATGCGTTTAGCCGATATCTGGAGAATCAGGCGGATATCTATAGTCTGGAGATTAACCATGGCATTGTCGCTGATCCCGGTCAGGCGATGGCGCGTGGGTTTCAGAAGTTCGGCGAGACCGTCTTTGAAGATCCCAAGCCCAACCCGGTGCGGGTATTTTTGTTTTACGATCATCCGCCCGTGGGCGATCGGATACATCTTTTTGTGACCTACGATTCCTGGTCCAAGGGCGAGACACCGCAGTTTGTGAAATGACCGTGTGGCGCGGGCGCCCTCGCCCGCGAGGACTTGATTCTTATGCCACGTTCAAACAAAGATCTCAACACCTAAAATCCAGTCCACGCGGGCGAGGGCGCCCGCGCCACACAAACAGAATCTGATATACCCTAAGTGGTTCCCGACTGCTTCGATTGGACCTCGCATGCCGCGCGCGACCGACACTCCGCAAGCTACTCCGACGGTACTGGAGACGCGCATTGATGCGACTTCCGCGCGCTATGAGAAAAACATGCGCGCCATGGCGGACACCGTCGCGCAGATTCGCAATCAGGAAGAAAAGTTGCGGGAAGGCGGCGGCGCAAAGGCGACTGAATCGCAGCATAACAAAGGACGGCTGACGGTACGGGAACGGCTGCGCCTGCTGCTGGATCCCGAAAGCGAGTTTCTTGAGTTGGGCTTGTTTGCCGCCAGTGGCATGTATGAAGAGTGGGGTGGGGCGCCGGCCGCGGGCGTGGTCACCGGGTTGGGCCGGATTCAGACGCGCCTCGTGATGGTCATCGCCAACGACGCCACGGTTAAGGCTGGCGCGTTTTTTCCCATGACGTCGAAGAAGGTAATTCGCGCGCAGAACATTGCTCTTGAGAATCGGATTCCGACCATCTATCTGGTCGATTCCGCTGGCATTTTCTTGCCGCTTCAGGAAGATGTTTTTCCCGATACCGACGATTTCGGGCGAGTCTTTCGCAACAACGCGGTCATGTCGGCGCGAGGGATTCCGCAGATCGCGGCGATTATGGGGATGTGCGTGGCCGGGGGCGGCTATTTGCCGGTGATGTGCGATCACGTTCTCATGACCGATGGCTCAGGCTTATTTCTGGCCGGGCCGGCGTTGGTACAAGCGGCGATTGGACAAAAAGTTTCCGCGGAAGAGCTGGGCGGGGCCGCGATGCACTCGGCGATCAGCGGGACGGTGGATTTCCACGAACCCAACGATGAAGCGTGTTTGACCCGCATTCGTTCCATTATCGACAAGTGGGGCTATCGCAGGCAATCCATCTGGGATCGCAAGAAACCGGAAGCTCCGGCTTACACAGCGGAGGAAATCTACGGCGTCTACGGCACGGAGACAGCAAAGCCCTACGACATGATGGAGATCATCGCTCGCATTGTCGATGGCAGCCGCTTCGACGAGTACAAAGCGGAATACGGTAAGACGCTCATTTGCGGCTATGCCCGTATTGGCGGATTTGCTGTGGGTATTGTCGCGAATCAGAAATTGCACGCGCAGCAAACGGACGCCCTAGGACAAAAGCGCATGGAATTCGGCGGCGTCATTTACACCGAATCCGCCGAGAAAGCCGCCCGCTTCATTATGGATTGCAACCAGAATCTGATTCCGTTGGTTTTCCTGCATGACGTGAACGGCTTTATGGTGGGCCGTGATGCCGAATGGAGCGGAATCATCAAGGCGGGCGCGAAGATGGTGAACGCCGTTTCCAACTCCGTCGTTCCAAAAATCAGCGTAATCGTTGGCGGTTCTTTTGGGGCGGGACACTATGCCATGTGCGGGAAGGCTTTCGATCCGCGATTTGTCTTTGCCTGGCCCACGGCACGGTACGCGGTAATGAGCGGCGACTCCGCGGCCAGCACTTTGGTTGAGATCAAGGTGAAACAACTGGAACGCAGCGGGCAGACCATTACCGACGATCAGCGCCAGGAATTGACCGACGCCACCAAGAAGACCTACGACGAACAGACCGATCCACGCTACGGTGCGGCACGGCTTTGGATTGACAAGATTATTGATCCCATCGATACACGCAACGCCGTTACTTTGGCGCTCGAGGCGGCTTCTCTGAATCCTGAGGTGGCGGAGTTCAAGGTGGGGGTTTTGCAAACTTGACTACTGCAATTCACCACGGAGACACCGAGACACGGAGGAAGCTGCCACAGGAAGAGCTGACCGAGCAGATCATTGGCGCTGCCATCGAAGTTCACCGGGAACTCGGTCCCGGACTCCTGGAATCTGCTTACGAAGAATGCCTGTGTCATGAGCTGCGCTTAAGAAATATGGCATTTGCGCGGCAGATCGCGGTGCCCGTCAAGTACAAGGGTATCTCGCTGCAATGCGGATATCGACTGGACATTCTCGTCGACAATTGTGTCGTTGTAGAACTCAAGTGCGTCGACAAACTCCTTCCGATCCACAGCGCACAGCTATTGACCTACCTCAAGCTGACCGGAAAGCACGTTGGCTTGATCCTGAATTTTCACGCGCCGATTCTAATAGAAGGTCTCGTCAGGAAGGTTTTATGAGAACTTCTCGGTTTTTTGCTTCGATTCCTCCGTGTCTCCGTGTCTCCGTGGTGAATTAGTTTAGAAAATGTCCAACGAGATCAAAATTGTCGAGTGCCCGCGCGATGCCTGGCAGGGGCTGCCGGGACAAATTCCGACAGCAACCAAGATCGCGTACCTCCAGGCATTGATCAGTGCAGGGTTTAAGCATATTGATGCGGTTTCCTTTGTTTCGCCCAAGGCCGTGCCGCAGATGACGGATTCGGAAGATGTGCTCACAGAACTCGGCGCACCAGCGGATGTTCAGATCATCGGCATAGTAGTGAACGAAAAAGGCGCGGAGCGGGCGATTGCGACTTCAGCCGTTCAGACCCTTGGGTTTCCCTATTCGGTGTCGCCGACGTTTCTGGAACGGAATCAGAAACAGACTTTGGAGGCAGCGTTGGATGAACTCGAAAAGATTCAGGAGAAAGCCATCGATGCCGGGCTCGACACTATCGTCTACATTTCTATGGCGTTTGGTAATCCTTACAGCGATCCTTGGAGCGTTGACGAGGTGATCGAAGCTATCGGGATCCTGGAGACCTCAGATATTCGAACAATCTCTCTCGCCGATACGGTTGGAATGACGACGGCGCAACAGATCAGCGACCTTGTCGGACCCGTCATGGAGAAATTCGGATATCTGGACATTGGCGTTCACCTGCACAGCCGCGTGGACCAGGCCGTTGAGAGGGTTCTCGCGGCGTACGATGCCGGATGCCGCCGCTTTGATTGCGCCATTGGCGGGTTGGGCGGGTGTCCTTTTGCGCAGGATACTATGGTGGGAAATTTGCCAACGGAAAAATTGCTGGAAGCCTTGTCACAGCGCAGCTTGCCCTTGCCGGTGTTGAAGCCGTTAGACACTCTGTTACGCGCGTCGGCCGAGATAGGGCGGCAATATTCTCTGGGAGAGAAGCTCGTCTAGATCGCCATGGCCTACGCAACCTTGCAACTCACCTACGATGCTGGAATTGCGACGGTTACGTTCAATCGCCCGGACAAACGCAATGCCATTAGCTTCGAACTTCTGAACGAATTGTTGGCTGCGTTCGACGAAGTCGAAGCATCTCCGGCGCAGATTCTCATTCTTACGGGCGCGGGAAAAGCCTTTTGTGCGGGGCTGGATCTGGAAGAATTGAAGTCGCTCCTCGGCAAAACACCTGTTGAAAACCTGGCCGACTCCGAGCGCATCGCCCGCGTCTTCCGTCGCCTTTACGATTTCACCAAGCCGACAATCGCTGCCGTGAACGGTGCCGCTATTGCTGGCGGAACCGGGTTGGCCACCATGTGCGACTTCACGCTGGCTATTCCGGAGGCGAAATTCGGATATACGGAAGTTCGCATCGGGTTCATCCCGGCGGTGGTTTCGTCGATTCTGGTTTGGCAGGTGGGGCATAAGATCGCTCGCGATCTGCTGATCTCAGGCCGTGTTTTCGACGCCGCTGAAGCTCATCGTCTCGGACTCGTCAATGAAGTGGTCGATCCCGCGCACCTGATGCAGCGCGCCCGCGAACTGGCGGCGGCGTTGCAGGAAAATAGTCCGGCGTCGATGCGTGCAACCAAGGCGCTGATCAACGCCTTTATCGGAAAAGATCTCGACCGCCAGTTCGCCGATTCCATCGCCCAAAATGCGCAAGCCCGCACCACCGCGGACTTCCGCGAAGGCGTTACGTCGTTCCTTGAGAAGCGCAAGCCGAAATGGACTGGGAATTAGCCTGGCAGGTATCCTAGAAGCCTCCATGCCCTCTCACTCTGTACCCACCGTTTCCGAAAGCCGCATTCGCGTCCGCTACGCCGAAACCGACCAGATGGGCGTCGTCTACCATTCGAATCATTTCATCTGGTTTGAGGTAGGGCGCGTTGATCTGATGCGCCAGCTCGGCCTCACCTACAAGCAGATGGAGAAAGACGACCAGCTCTTCATTCCTTTGGTCGACGCACGCTGCCGCTACAAAGCTCCCGCGCTTTACGACGATGAGTTGATCGTGCGAACCCATGTCCGCAATTTTCGCGAGCGAATTATCGTCTTCGCCTACGAACTCTTGCGCGCCAGCGACAACACTTTGCTGGCCGAAGGCGAAACCACCCACGTCATCACTGGCGCCGACTTTAAGCCACGCGGCTTGCCGGAGAAATACCTGGCGGCACTGGCGGCCGCGGCAGGGCGTCCGCCCGCGAACGGCGTTAAGTAGCGAATTTCAAGTAAAATCAGGGATTCATGGTCCGCTCTTACAAAGGCATTTCCCCGCAAATCGGCGCTGGCTGCTACGTCGATGAATCCGCACAGATCATCGGCGACGTAAAGCTTGGTGAAAACGCCAGCGTTTGGATGAACGCCGTTCTCCGCGGCGACGTGCACGAGATTCGGGTGGGCGCGAACTCCAACGTTCAAGACTGCTGCGTGCTGCACGGGATGAAAGAAAAGTATGGCGTCTATCTGGGCGACTACGTCACCGTGGGCCACTCCGTTACGCTGCACGGGTGCGTAGTCGAAGACCGCTGCCTGATTGGCATGGGCGTGATCGTATTGAATGGCGCACGCATTGGCGCCGGGTCCATCTTGGCGGCGGGCACGCTTATTCCCGAACGCACCGTGGTCGAACCTGGATCTCTTTGGATGGGATCGCCCGGGAAATTTCGGCGCCAGCTTACCCAGGACGACTCCGCCAGCATCCTGCGGTACGCCAATAACTATCTCGAATACAAGGAATCGTATTTGCGGGAAATTGGGAAGTAATGATCAAAGCTCCTCGAGGAACCCGCGATCTTCTGCCGCCGGACACCGCGCTCTGGAACTTCGTCGAAGCGACGGTGCGCGACGTGTTCCGGCTTTATAATTTTCACGAGATCCGCACGCCCATTTTTGAAGAAACCCAGCTCTTTGCCCGTGGCGTCGGCGAAGAAACCGACATCGTTTCAAAAGAGATGTACACCTGGGAAGACCGGGGCCGCGCTGAATCCGATAAAGGGCAGTCCCTGACTCTGCGACCCGAGAATACGGCTGGCGTCGTTCGCGCGTACATCGAGCACAAACTCGGCGAGCGCGGCCTGAACAAGCTGTTTTATATTGGCCCGCAATTTCGGCGGGAGCGGCCGCAGAAGGGTCGCTATCGCCAGTTCTATCAAATCGGCGCCGAGGTGATTGGCCCTTCCGCCAGCGGCAGCGAATCGCCGACGCGCGACGCTGAGTTGCTCGAGATGCTGGCCACGTTGCTGGACCGTCTTGGCATCACCGGGTGGACTCTTGAACTGAACTCCGTTGGCTGTTCTGATTGTCGTCCCGTTTTCAACGAGGCTCTGCGCAAGGCTTTGGAGCCGGTGGTCGATACGATGTGCAGCGATTGCCAGCGGCGTGCTGTCACCAATCCCCTCCGGGTTTTCGACTGCAAAGTTCCCGCCGACCAGCCCATCATCGACAAGCTTCCGCGCATGAGCCAGTTTCTCGACGAGAAGTGCCGCGTGAACTTTGCGGCCGTGCGGGAGATTCTGGACGCGATTGCGATTCCTTACACGCTCAACGACCGGCTTGTCCGCGGGCTTGATTACTACATGCGGACGGCGTTTGAGTTTACCCACGGCGCGCTCGGGGCGCAGAATGCGATTCTTGGCGGAGGCCGCTATGACGGGCTTTCTGAGGCGCTGGGCGGACCGCATGCTCCGGGCATCGGATTCGCGATTGGTGAGGACCGTCTTGTGATGTCGCTGCCGCAATCGGCCGAGTCGGCGATCCGCAAGCCCGACGTATACGTCGCTCCGCTCGGCACAGGGATGAATGGCCCGGCGGCCAAGCTTGCCCGCGAGCTTCGACGCGAGAACTGTGCCACAGAGTTGGGCGATGAATCGTTCCGTCTGAAAAAGTCTTTCGAGATTGCCAGCAAAGCTGGGGTGCGCTACGTGCTCATCGTGGGCGAGAACGAAGTGAAGTCCAACAACTTCGCCCTCAAGAACATCGAGAGCGGCGAACAGGTCGCCGTGGCTCGCGGCGAACTCGCCGCAAAGATTAAAGCAAGTAGTGCGGTAAACTTCCTGGGTTAAACTTCGCAAGAGAACTTCCGGAGGCTTCATGCAAAATCGTCCCGTCACCCTCGCGCTGATGCTGGTTATGCTCGCGTTGGCTGGTCAAGCTCAATCCCTCAAATATTACGGTGGCGCTCCGACCGATCCGCTCACGGTGACTCTTCTCGCGAAAGAGCAGGCGCTGATGGGCGCGGTTCTGCACCGGGACGCGATGACGTTCAACGGCAGTCTGACCCCCGATTTCGTCTTCGTCAATTACGACGGCCACCACAATCCCAAGGGCGAGCTCTTCGGCGAAGGCGAGTTGAAGGAGTATTCCATCTACGAGCCGCAAACTCTGGCGCTGGATGACGGCGTCGTGCTGCTTTCCTACAACGCAATCGTGGCCCAGAAGATCACCGACGACGATCAGCACATCCCTCGCTACCAGCACGTGACCACGATTTGGGTGAAACAGGGGGCGGACTGGAAGGAAAAATTCCACCAGACAGCAGCCTTGCAGGTGGGCAGCTAGACCAAGAATCCTCTTGCCAAGCGCTCCTCGATGTTATTACACTTGTTATAACATCACGGAGGCCGCATGGTCCCTATCAAAGTTCGGAAGTTCGGCAACTCGTTGGGCGTGGTCTTGCCTAAGGAAGTCATTCACCGCCTCAACACCCACGATGGCGAGCAGCTTTTTCTGGTGGAAACCGCCGATGGCGGTTACCAGCTCACGCCTTACGATCCGCTATTTGAGAAGAAGATGTCGAAGGCCGAGGACGTCATGGCGCGTTACCGCAACACTCTCCACACCCTGGCGAAGTAACCTAGCGCCGTGAAAAAGCCCGTTTGGATCGAGGAACGGGACGCGCTGGTGCTGCACGAACGGTCTTTGAGGTTGCACGGCGGCGCGCCCGGTATCCTGGACGTAACCTTATTAAAGTCAGCGTTGGCGCGTCCTCTACAACACCATACCTACGCCGACAACGTGGATATCGTCACCCTAGCCGGGGTGTACACGGCCGGGATCGTGCGGAATCATCCGTTCGTGGATGGCAACAAGCGCATCGGTTTCATAGTGGGCGTCCTTTTTCTGGAGCTCAACGGTTACCGGTTCACGGCTAGTGAAGAGGACGCGGCACTGGCGGTGCTGGCACTGGCGGCTGGGAAGATGGACGAGGGCGGTTACACGCAGTTCCTTAGAACTAACGTCATCCGCGCTCGAAAGTAGCGTTCGGCCTGCGCTGGCGGCGGCTCCACCTGTTAAAATCAGGCTTTTCCCTAGTTCCCTGGCGTTGCTCCGGGACCTTCAGCTCAATCTAGAAGTAAGGACATCATGCTCGATTTTATTGGCGATCTTCAGCGTTCCCACCGGTGCGGAGAGCTCCGCGCGTCCGATGCAGGCAAAAAAGCCGTTCTGATGGGGTGGGTAAATAACCGCCGCGACTTTGGCAATTTGCTGTTCGTCGACGTTCGCGATCGGTCCGGCATCGCGCAGATCGTTTTTGATAAGCAGACGAGCGCGGCTGCGCACGAAAAGGCCGGCGGCCTGCGGAACGAGTATGTCATTGCCGCTATCGGCACCGTGAAGCTCCGCGACGCTTCGACGATTAACAAGAACATTCCCACCGGCGAGGTGGAGGTGCGCGTGGAAGAGCTGCTCATTCTGAATGTGTCCAAACAGCCTCCGTTCCTGCCCAGCGATACCGCGCTGACGAATGAAGAGACGCGGCTGAAGTACCGCTATATCGACCTGCGCCGGGATGTAATGCAGTTCAATATCGCGCTGCGGCACCGGGTGGCTTTGGCCATTCGCAACTACCTGTCTTCGCTGGGCTTTTACGAAATCGAAACGCCGTTCATGACCCGCTCCACGCCGGAAGGCGCGCGCGACTATCTCGTTCCGAGCCGTGTCCAGCCGGGATCGTTTTACGCGTTGCCGCAATCGCCGCAGATTTTCAAGCAAATACTGATGATTTCCGGCTTCGACCGCTACTTCCAGATCGTGCGCTGCTTCCGCGATGAAGACTTGCGCGCTGACCGGCAGCCGGAGTTTACGCAGATCGACCTCGAAATGTCGTATCCACGGGCGGAGCATGTTTGGGAAGTCGTGGAAGGTTTTCTAACCGCAGCTTTTCAGGCCGCCGGACATAACGTCAAAACGCCCTTCCCGCGTATGGATTACGACGAAGCCATCCGGCTCTACGGCATCGACAAACCAGACATGCGCCTGCCCGCTCTGACGGAAGTGCGCGAGTGTTTTGATTCCGCTGCGACGGAACAACTCGCCGTCAGCCCTGCTCGTCCGATTCTGGCAATTCGCATTCCGATGGTTGGAGACCTTTCCCGCAAGGAGCGCGACGACCTCAAGCCTTTGTTCAATGGCAAAGGATCAGCAAAAGTTTTTGAAGACTTTGGGCGCCTGGAAAAGTCTTTCCCTGAGGCTCTCGGGAAGGTGCGCGAGAGAGTTCAAGCGGAGGCAGGTGACCTGATCGTACTGGTTGCGGGAATTGCGAAACCTGGGGATGCTTCGGCGGCGCCGAGCACCGGAAAAGTCTCGCAGGCCGATGCCGCCGTGTACTCGGCCGCCGGGCAGATGCGTCTCGCGTTGGCGCAGAAGTTCGCCGCGCGTCACAGAGCGTTTGAGAAGACCGGCGACCCTGCCAAAGACTATCGCTTCCTGTGGGTGGCGAACTTTCCGATGTTTGAATGGAGCGATTCTGCTCAGCGCTGGGATGCCGCGCACCATCCGTTTACTTCCCTGCGCGAAGAAGACATGGACAAGCTCGGCGGCGATGCGGCAACGGTGATGAGGAACGTGAAAGATCCGGACTCTCCCCTGGCCTCGGTGCGGGCTCTGGCTTACGACGTCGTGTTGAACGGAACGGAGCTGGGATCGGGTTCGATTCGTATTCACCAGCAGGAAATTCAGAGTTTGATTTTCAGCGCGTTGGGGATGTCGACAGAAGAGGCCAGCAGCCGGTTTGGATTCTTCCTGGAAGCACTTGAGTATGGCACCCCTCCGCATGGCGGGATTGCTCTCGGCCTCGACCGCATCGTCATGATCCTGGCGGGCGCGGACAGCCTGCGCGAAGTCATTCCCTTCCCGAAAACGGCGCGCGCGGTGGATTTGATGGTGGACGCGCCTACTCCGGTGAGCGAGCAGCAGTTGAAGGAGCTGGGGTTGGTGGTGAAGCCCCCCAAGGGCTGATTCACCACGGAGACACGGAGGCACGGAGAAAACTGGTCTTCTCCGGACAACTTCTTCCTCCTTAAATGCTCTTGTTTGCTTGCCCCCTAACTCCTCACCATTGCCCCGATTTTCTCCGTGTATCCGTGGTGAAATCGCTCATGCGCGGAAGACATACAGTTCGCTGAGGGCGAAATTGGCGGCGGAGCAGGTGGCAATGCTGAGCATGTTCGCAACGAGGACACGCACGTGAAATCCACCGACCAGCGCCCGCATCAGGATCAAATTTCCCAGAATCGAAACGAGACCGTTGGTCAGGTTGAATTGCAACAGGCGGAGGAAAGAATCGCGCTTCTGCTTGCGGTCGGCCCATGTAAATCGCTGGTGCCAGAGGAAATTGTGGAGAACGGCGATCTCCACCGCTAGAGCTGTGCCGATCAGGTAGTTACAAAGAAATAGGCGAGTGAGAATCCATAGCGCCGCCAGTTGCGCGCCAATCCCGATGCCGCCGACAAGGTTGAATTTGATCCAGCGCCAGACGAGTTGGAGTGCGGCGTTCCCTGGTAAAACGTGCTCGAGAAATTGCAGATTCCTCGCTCCGCTCGGAATGACAACCGTGGTCGGGAGGGGCGCGGCTTCACCGGCGCTCAAGAGATTCTCTCTTCGCGGTAGAGCCGCGCCGTGTTTGCGGCGGTAATCCACAGCAGCATCACCGCCATGCCCGCCAGCCCAATCACTCCTCCAACATCGAACAAGCGATAAGGCCCGTGGCCCAGCAGATGCACCATGGGGCTGCGCAACAACGCCACATTGCCAATCGCCAGCAAAATCCGCAGCTCGGTGGGGCCGAAGCGCCAGAACGAAAGATGAAACTCGCCCATCGTGTAGGTGGCCAAGTACGACTGGATGGACAGCAAAAGGAAAGCGATCAGCAACGCAACCGCCAACGCAGGCTGCATGTATCCGGAAAACGCCAAGCCACCCATGAGAAAGAGCGCCCCGAAGCTATCGACCATGTGGTCGACGTAAAAACCGTATCGCGGTCGCTGCTGGTTGCGGACGCGTGCCAGGGTGCCGTCGAGGCTGTCTCCCAGCCAGTTGAGCGCGAGGAAGAAGATGACAAGAAGCAGCGCGTAGCGGTTCCAGCGGGCGAGGGCGTAGCTGGCTCCGGCGAAGAGTTGGGCCAGGACGCCAAGGCCGGTGAGGTGGTCGGAGTTAATCCAGGTCGGAGTGCGTACAGCTAACCACATGAGGGCGGTTTTCTCGGCTTGGGCGGTCAGGCTGCCGTGGATGCGTTGGGCGGAGCGGAATTCCTTGACTCCGCGAAGTTGCCGCAAGCGGGCTGGGTCGACCTGCTCGCACAGGTCGATCATCGGAGTGGACATTGAGGTGGACGTCGAACTTCCCATCGGGGCTCCTCCTGCTTTCAGGAGGCATCGTGGCGGAAAACTAAGGGCGCTGGCAATCGATTGCGGGTAAAACACAACACAAACGCGGATCACCGAATAACCATTGATGCCTCAATAACATAGCTGCGAAGATCATCCACTCAATCAGACTCACCAAGCCCTTCCTCTCTCTTTTGCCTTAAGTCTCGGCGTCTGCGAAACTGGATTTAAGCTCCAAATCCCATGGGACGCATTCACGTTCTTTCCGAGCAAGTGGCCAACAAGATCGCGGCGGGCGAGGTCGTGGAGAGGCCTGCTTCGGTGGTGAAGGAACTGCTGGAGAACGCGCTCGACGCCGGGGCGACGCGCATTCGGGTGGATGTGGAGGCTGGCGGTAAGCGGCTGATTCAAATTACCGACAACGGCTGCGGCATGGTGCGCGACGACGCGCTCTTGTGTTTCGAGCGGCATGCTACCTCGAAGATTCGGACCGATTTGGATCTGAACACGATTGCGACACTGGGGTTTAGGGGCGAGGCGCTGCCTTCGATTGCTTCCGTGGCGCGGGTGCATCTGGAAACGCGCGCGACGACCGGCGAGACACAAAATTCGGCCGGGACTCTGGTCGAGATCAACGGTGGCAACATCCTGCGTGTCGAAGAAGCCGGTCTGCCGCAAGGGACGTCGATTGCGGTTCGCGATCTGTTCTTTAATACTCCGGCGCGGCGGAAGTTCTTGAAGGCGGAATCGACGGAGCTTTCGCATATTGCTACGCTGGTGACGCACTATGCGCTGGCGCATCCGGAGAAGCATTTTGAGCTGCACTCGGCGACGAATGCCTTGCTAATGGCGCCGCCGGTGGCGGGGTATCGCGAGCGGGTGTATCAGGTTTTTGGGAAAGACACGCTGGACTCTCTCCTTTCGATCGCCGCAGTGCTGCCGTTTGACCGTATGGGGTTGCCGCATCCTCCGCCTTGGCGGCGGGAAGCGGACGCTGAACCTCCGGAGCCTGGCGAGCTGCGGCTGCGCGGGTTTGCTTCCAAGCCCGAGCTACAGAAACTCAACCGGAATTCGATTTACATTTTTGCCAACGGACGGCTCATCCGCGACCGCCTGATTCAACATGCCATTACCGAGGCATACCGGAATATTCTTCCGAATGGCGTGTTCCCGGTGGTGCTTCTGTTTCTGGAAATGCCCGCCACCGAAGTGGATGTCAACGTACATCCTTCAAAAACTGAAGTCCGCTTCCGGCAATCGGTGGTGGTGCACGATTTTGTGCGCGACACGGTACGCGCGGCGTTGATGAAGAACCGCCCCGTGCCCCAGTTCGCGAGCGAGATTGCGGCGCATCCCACGGCAAGTCCGGCGCTCACACCCGGGGCGCAGGCAGCCGGATTTCTGGCTGCGGCACAAGCGTGGCGCGAGCAGTATGCACCGGGACAATCGCCGAGCGGGAATGGCCCCGGCGGATTCTTCTTTCAGGCCCCCTCCATTGCGTCGCTGAGCGCACGGCTCAATTTTGAGGGTAGCATCGTAGTCGACGCAAATGCTGCCGTTCCGGTTGCCCAAATATCAAATCCTCAGGCTCAACGCATTCCTGACAACGGTTGCGCCCCGCCAATTCCGGAAGCCATTGAGGACGAGCCCACGCTCGAATCTCTCCGCACACTCCGACCGCTGGGACAGATTCGCAATTCGTTCATTCTTGCCGTGAACGAAGATGGGCTTTGGATCGTCGACCAGCATGTGGCCCATGAGCGCGTGCTGTTCGAGAAAATTCTGCGGCTGCGGGAAGTCAAGAAAGTCGAATCGCAACGGCTTTTGTTGCCGCTCATCATCGACCTCACCCCGGCGCAGCAAGCCGTCTTCGCCGAGATTGCCGATGAACTCAACAGCAATGGCTTTGAGGCGGACACATTTGGATCGAGCACGCTGGCGATTAAGGTCGCGCCTTCGGGCCTCGAGGCCGCGGAAATTGAGCGCATGCTGCACGAACTTTTCGACCAATGCACCGGCGAACAGGCGCTCAACATGGAACTGGTCCGCACTCGGATCGCGGCTTCGATTGCCTGTCACGCCGCCATCAAGGTCAACATGCCGCTGGAGCAGAACAAAATGGAATGGCTGCTCGCGGAATTGGCAAGAACCGACTTCCCTTTCTCCTGTCCCCACGGGCGACCGGTGGTGCTGCGCTATTCGATGAAGGATATTCAGAAGGCGTTTAAGCGAATCTAGCTGGCGTTTTCCCCCTGGCTGGTCGGGAACGCCCGGCCTCCATCGACCAAGGCCTGTGGTCTAATCAATACAGATGACGGATTCCGAATTACAAGCAGCGCGCCTGCAAAAATGGCACCTCGATGGCGCTACCGTGCGCACGGCCGAGCAGGGCGCGGAGTTCGTTGAGTCAGTCGGCTTCTGTCTGCTCTACCCCATGCGGCCCGCGGTGCCGGTCCCGACATTTGTTGGAGCTTGGGTAGGCGCGGACGACAACCTTCCCACCTATCAGCACGCCTACGCTGACCCTCGCGCCACCGACGCCAGCGAGTTGATGGTTCGCCTGCTTCGTCAACGCGTGGCCTACGAAGCCAATCTTTTCGACGAGAACAACGCGTTTCTCGTCGCAGCCTCGGTTTTTCCGTTTTTCTACGCCTTGGTTGGCGAGCGCAATCCCAAGCAGGCTCCGAAAGGCGGACCGCGTTCCGAGTATACTCAGCTCGCTTGTGATGCCTTTGATGTAATTCATCGCGAAGGTCCCATCTCGAAGCCGAAGCTGGCGCAAACTCTCGGTGGTGGCGTGTCGCCGGCCGCGCTGGATCATTCCTTGCAGCAACTCTGGTCGCGTCTCAGGATCACGAGAGTGGATTACAAGGCTGGTGAGGGATCGTATTGGGACGTGCTTTACCGCTGGGCGCCGGAGCCTGTGCAGGAAGGCATGGGGCTTTCCATCGGCGAGTCGATGTCGGCTTTGGTCAGCAAGTATCTGGACTGCATGGTGGCTGCCGAGCAGGAAGATGTCGAGAATTTCTTCTCGCATTTCGTTTCCCGCTCGCGCGTGCGCGAGGCGATCCACGCGCTGATCGCCGCCCGCGAACTGAGCTTTGCCCATGTCGGCAGCCACTCTCCCCTCCAAGTGGCACAGCCGCGGCCCGAGCCCGCTTCCGTCGTGCGCAGAAATTCCCCAATCGCGCGGCGTCACTCTCGGCCCACTTCGAAACCCTAGCCTTTGCTTCACCGTCTTGCTTCACCACGGAGACACAGAGACACGGAGACACGGAGAAAACCCAAGATGAGAGAGGCGCCCCTGCCTTTAGGGTTACAGGCCCTCAATTTTCTTGCTTTGTTTTTCTTGCTTTGTTTTCTGGTTTTGTTTTCTCGTTTTGTTTTTTCTTCGTTGACTTTGACTTTCCTCAGTGTCTCAGTGTCTCCGTGGTGAAATCGATCCAGGCTTGCCGTGTACAATCGAGAGCTTCATGCCGACGCCGAATCCACGCAAACTCATCATCGCCATCGACGGCCCTGCTGGTGCCGGAAAGAGCACGATCGCGTCCCGTCTCGCCCGCCATCTAGGCTATGTCAACCTGGAAAGCGGCGCCATGTATCGCGCCCTGGCTCTGAAGGCTATCGAACACGATCTCGCTCTCGATGACGAAACCGCCCTGGTGACACTGGCCCAGCAGTCGCATATCACTCTCGAACCGACTCGCACCGCCAACCGCGTGCTGCTCGACGAGCGCGACGTTTCCCAACGCGTACGCGAAGCCGACGTCACCGACGCCGCGTCCAAGGTTTCGGTGCATCCCGGTGTGCGCGAGTGGATGGTCGCCCGCCAGCGCGAGCTCGGCGCCGGCGGAGGCGTGGTCATGGAGGGACGGGACATTGGTACCAAAGTCTTCCCCGATGCCGACCTGAAGGTTTTCCTGGATGCCCACCCGGATGTCCGCGAGAAAAGGCGATTACTGCAACAGCAGATCAGTGGACCGCTGGCGGAGCAGGTTGCCGCCGAACTCCGTCAGCGCGATCAGCGCGACCGCACCCGAGCCAACTCCCCGCTAGAACCGGCGAGGGACGCGGTGATTCTGGATTCTACGGATCTCGGCGAAGACGAGGTTCTCGCGCGCATCGAGCAACGAATTCAAGACAAACTCCGCAGCCAGTAAAAGAACAAGCGCGGCCGAAGCCGCGCCCGTTGCTGTCAACAGTAATTCTAAAACTCCCGCACTCCTTCTTTCGGCGGGTCGCCCTTCACTCCTCGTTTCGGAGGCGAGGGCATGTCCGGCGGCTCGGGGATATCGGGAGTTGCGACTTCCTCCGAACCTCTGCGAATCTCAATGCCACCGTGCGCGTTCGAAACGCGAATGCTGCCCGCGCCGTTCCCCACAATGCCGGACGCTTTGCCCCGGTCATCCTGGTTTTCCACCTTTAACTCGCTGAAGCCGCTCTCAACATTGCCATTGTCCGTGCTCGCGTCAAGTTTGAAGCCGGCATGTTCTGGCAAATAAATCTGCACGTCCGCGTTCCGGTTGTTGATGTCGAGATTTCCTATCGGCAATTTAATAATGTGCAATTCAACATCACCGTCGTTGTTGCTGACGCGCACGTCGCCGCTCACGCCGTCCAGCCGAATGTCCTTCTCTTTGGTCAACAGGCGCACAGGGCCCGCCACCATTGCCCCGTGTAAATCCCCGCCGTCAATATCCAGACTGCCCGCCACACTGGAGAGCTCCAGGTCAGTACGGGAGGTCTTGAAACTCACCGACTTCGTAATTCTCGCCAGGCTGACGTTCTCGTGGAATTCGCCGGAGAGCCGCACCGCACCCTTTATATCGCTGAGATTCACTTCATTGACGCGGCCGTCAATCGCGATATCGCCAACCAGTTTGGAAACCCGCACCGTACTCTTCTCCACGTCTAGCTTTGCGTTGCCAGTGACATCCTGCAGAGAGACCTCGCCATTCTGGCTATTGACTTCAATATCGCCGTCCCGGCCCATGACCGAAACGTCGCCGTGTTTCGATGTGATTACGATTGCCACCTTACGGGGCACGTAGACATCGAGATCGGCGCTCACACCGTGTCCGCCCGCACCTTCCGTGTTGGCGTCGATCGTGGCTGTCTTGTCGGCTGCTTTGAGCTGGGGCTTTGTCTCCTCGTTATATTTGTTGGCCTCGGTTTGATTGTCCGCGTGAACTGTCTTGCGGACCATCACCTTGATCTTGTCCCCGTCCCCAACATTGAGATTGATGTTGCCGTGGTCATTCGTAATTCGCAACGCGGAGCCGGGCTCCAGCGCCTGCTCCAACTGGTCATCGAAAGTGAAGCTCTCTCCGCGCAAAAATGGCGGCCAGTCTCCGTCGTCAAAATGGAATACACCCGAATCACGCAGTTCGTGGTATCGGTGCGCTGAAAATCCCAACGAAGCCAAAACGATGATGAGGATAACGCCGCCTGCGCCGATCCCGGGCGCTGGCTGACCCACGCTCTTGGCCTGCTGGTATTCGAACAGCTTGATCACACCCCAAAGAATCAGCAGAGCTGGCCAGTACTTGCCAAACCACTCCCAGAACTCCCAATTGACCAGATGCAAATTTCGCAGCAGAAAGGCAACGCCAATCAGAATCAGAACAATCGGGCCAGCAAAGGACCTCTGCCGCGGAACGACTCCGTTACTCATGGCGCACCTCGCTGCCGGACTCGGATATCTGCATGCCAGGCATCGGCGGCACGGGGGGTGTCGGGGGCGCCGGCTGCATCGGGAACGGCAACCCAGGAACCGGCGGCTGAACGTGGCCCTCGATCGAAGCCGAGCGCTGCAACATTTTAACGACGCCGATCGAAATCAGGAGCAGCGGCCAGGTGTGATTAAAATCGAGATCGTACACGTGGAAGTTCTCCAACAAGAACAGCAATCCAAGCGTCATCAGCACAACTGCGCCCATAATCCCGCGAAAGCGGCAGCGCAGGCACCCGCAGGCCCGATTACTGCGATAAATCTCCATGTCTTTCCCCCTCTTACGAGACTGGCCGATTCCAACGCTTGAAAAATAGCCATGCGCCGATAGCGATCAGAATGAGCGGCCAGAAGCGGTCCATGCTGAACGAAAACCAGCCCATGTTGTCGAGCAAAAACAAACATCCGAGACCAATCAGAATCACGGCGCCAATCGGAACTGTGTTATTGCAGCTCGAGTTGTCCACTCCCGGCTCGGCATATAGCGGCGGCTGTGAAGAACTCCATGCGGGGTCTACGCCCGCGGGATTCACCGGCGCGGAAGCCGCACTCGGCGCCTGCCAGTTGTTGGTTTGTGTGACTCCGGGTCCAAACATGGCTTCGAGACCGAACGGATCCGGAAGTGGCAAGCCGTGCTGAATCGCCTCCGACGTCTTGTAAGCGTCGAACACCATGTAGAACACAAAGAATCCGATGAGAATACCCAGGATGCCAACGTGCGTCGTCAGGAAAATCAGGACGACAAATGCCAGAGCGTGGATGACTCCCTTCATGAACTGGCCGTTGTACATCGCTCCCACGCCGGGTATGAACCCCAGAAGTCCCGCCACGACCGGTCTTGTCTGCGGAGGCACTACCGCCTGCACCGGCCGATTCGTGCCCGGCGTGGCGGATGCTCCGTGCATTTTCTCCGCCACGCAGGTCTCGCAGTACATCACGCCGCCCACGTTCCGTGCGCACGCATTGCACAAGGGCTTCCCGCAGGTCCGGCAGTACGCTACCGCAGCCGCATCGCTATGATTTGCGCAATTCATGCTTCTCTCCTTGCCACGTCCAGACCAGGCTGTAGTCTTTCCATCTGTGCCACTATGGGCTGGGCTTCATCCTCCGCGTAATTCTGGTCCTGGCTGCCGTCTTCACTCTTTCCGTCTTGGCCCCGGTTCGGACGGCTGCTGGTTTTGTTGCCGTTTTCCTTCGGCTTCTGCTTTTCACGCTTGCTCGGTGCGCCTTCTGCCGGAGTTGTGGCGCGCTGCACGTCATGCAACAGCGATTCCACCTCGTAGAAACCCCGCAGGTTGGAGTAATACTTCACCACTCGAGCTTGAGCGGAAAAATAACTGCGCTTCATGGCGCTCGGGTGCAGATCGAGCTTGGCGACATCGCTCACCTTGATCCCAGCGACGCTCATCACCAGCGACACCGAGAAGAACGCCATGGCAACAGACATGCCGAAGCGCGGCTGCCGTATCGTCGCCCACGTTCCCGAGAGCACGGGCTGTAACCATCCCCATCGGGAAGGCTTGAGCTCGGGTACGGAGGCGACATATCGCTCTTCCACGCCTGTCGTTCGGGCCAGGATGTTGTGAACCAGATTCTTCGGAGGTTCTACCTCGGCCAGCGACCGCATCCACTGTTGCCCAGCCTGCGCATCCGCGAAGAGCGGGCCACATGTGATGCAATTCGCAGCATGCGTCAGGAAGCTGGCTAGCGCCTTCGCCTCCAGCGTGCTCTCGTTCCCAGAGCCTTCGATCGCCTCGAAAAGCAGCACCTCAAACTCAGCGCACTGCATTCCGTCTTGGATTTCGTTTCCCATCAGATCACCTGCTTATATGTACGTGAAAGCAAACGCGCTAGTTCCGCGCGCCCGCGGTTTATTCTTGATTTCACGGTGCCCTCGGGTACTTTGAGGGCAGTCGCGATCTCCCGGTAGTCCATGTCTTGTAAGTCCCTTAGAATCAATGCTTCCCGCAGCTCCGGGGAGAGTTTTTGCAGCCCCTCGTGAACCATTTCCGCGATCTGCCGCTTTGTCTGCACTTCGTCGGGGCGCAGGCCGCCGTCTTCGAGCTGGTCGGCCAGGGTCAGGCTGTCGTCCTCGGGCGAAGTCCCGGCATCGATGGAATCGGTCGCCCGGTCCTGCTTGCTCTTACGGAAATGATCGACCAGCAGGTTGCGGGTGATGGTTGTCACCCACGTCATGAACGCGCCGCGCTCCACGTCATACGTGGAGAGCGTTTTGTACATCTTGATGAAGACTTCCTGGGTCAGGTCGTCGGCGTGCTCGGCGGAGCCGGAGAAGCGGTAACAGATGTTGTAAATCCGCCGGTTGAAGCGGTGGACGAGGTCTTCCCAGGCGAGGGAGTCGCCCCCGGCCGCGCGCCGAACGATGAGATTGACGACCTGCGCGTCTTCCAACCCTTGCGCTCCCTGGGAAATGTGCGGAAAGTCTATAACCTCAACATCACACCGGAGATACGTGTGTCTCCCGTTGAAAGTTCACCCCATCCCTAACGCTCGACTGGCCCGCACACACGTGGGGACGGCCGCCCCCGGCCGTCCAGCTTGAGATGTTTACTTCAGTCCGCTGGCAGGCGGAATTGTAGCAGGGCCAGCTTTCGTCGCCCCCACCGCATGTAGTAGGCTGCCCAGTTAGCCCAACTCGCATTTCGGCGATCCACGCAACCGGGTGCCCCATCCTTGTCGCGTTTTTTGCGCCAGGGCGGGGTGTTTGGGAATTCGCGACGTAGCCGATCATCGTTGTCTGGCAATACTCAAAGCGATCTTGATGCCAAACCCGTCCGATTTCTCCAACCCCACCGAATCCGAAGCCCCGCAGCGGCAAACGCCAGATGCGCTGCTGCTCCACGGCTTTTGGTACCGGGCATTGCCGGGAGTTCAAATCCGGCGGAACGGCATGGCAAAGGCCCAGCTTCTCGGCCTGCCGCTGGTCATTGGACGGGATGCAAACGGAAAAGCCTTTGCCCTGCGCGATTCCTGCCCCCATCGCGGCATCCCTCTTTCCGACGGGCAATTCGATGGCAAACAGGTCGAGTGCTGCTATCACGGCTGGAAGTTCGATTGTCACTCGGGACAGTGCACGGAAATTCCCTCGCTCACAGAAGATCAAGGCAAGAAGCTGCGCGTAGACCGCATCTATGCCGGTAGCCATGCGTGCGAAGAGCACGATGGATTTATCTGGGTGTTCATGCCCGAGCCGGGGCCAGCGGGGGCAGGATTTACCCGCGCGGCGGAGCCGACTGAGCCTGCACCGCGTATTCCGACATTCAGCGACAAATACAAGACCGCTTACCTCGTCGCCGATCTTGCTTGCAACATCGACCACGGCATCATCGGCCTGATGGATCCGGCACACGGGCCGTTTGTTCATCAGGCTTGGTGGTGGCGGCAGCGGCAGAGCATTCACGAGAAGCAGAAGAATTTCGAACCCATCCCGAATGGCTTCCGCATGGCCGCGCATACGCCTAGCTCGAACAGCGCGCCCTACAAGCTTCTGCGGATGTATGCTGATGCGGATTCGATTACGACGACCATTGACTTTGTGCTACCGAATCGCCGCATGGAAACCATTCGGGCGGGAAAATACTGGTTCTCCAGCTTGACGACCGTTACGCCGATCACGCGCGAGCGCTCCCGGATTGATGTGGTGGCAGCGTGGAATCTGTTTCGCTGGGTTCCGTTGGCGCCGGAGATGTTGAAGTTCGTTTTCGCTAAGTTTGTGAAGCAGGATCAGGAAACGATGGAGAAGCAAGCCGAGGGTCTGAAGAACAATCCGCACCTCATGCTCATTGATGACGCCGATCGGCCGGCGAAATGGTATTTCCAATTAAAGAATGAATATCTGGAGTCGCGGCGCACTGGCGCGGAGATGCGCCATCCCATGGCAGGACCGGTCACGCTGAAGTGGAGAAGCTAAGAGAAGCGCCCGCACTCGAAACCGCGCGGCTCAGACTGCGCGCGCATCGCTTGGAGGATTTTCCCGCTTTTGTCGCGATGTGGGCTGATCCTATCGTGGCGCGCTACATCGGCGGCAAGCCGCTCACTGAAGAAGAGGCTTGGACAAAGTTCTTACGCTACGCTGGTCATTGGTCGCTGCTGGGCTTCGGCTATTGGGCGGTTGAAGAGAAAGAAACAGGCCGTTTCATTGGCGAACTGGGATTTGCCGATTACATGCGGGATATTCAGCCTTCGCTTGGGGGCACGCCGGAAGCGGGATGGATTTTCTCTCCGGCAGCCCACGGAAAAGGCTACGCCAGCGAGGCGCTTGGCGAGGCGCTGGCTTGGGGTGAGATGCGCTTTGCGGGCGGTCGGACATTTTGCCTTATCCACCCGGGGAATACGGCGTCCATCCGCTTGGCCGAAAAATTCCGATATCAGGAGGTTCGGGGGACGACTTACAAGGACCGACCTGCGATCATGTTTTCCCGCGGCTGATTTTTAGGTCGAGCAAATAACAGGCCGCTCAGGTGTGACGGGCGGTGGCTAGTGCCCGAGGGTTTTGACCCAGGGCCGCTTCGCATCGGTCAAGTCACCATCCCACGACTCCAATAGACGACCGCTTTCAACTTCATGCAATTCGCAATGCGACTGAACCTCGCCGTGCGTTGGACCGACATGATACGCGACTTGATCGCCCCCCCCGGAGATAGATTCCAACTCCAGAATGTCTGTTCGACATGAAAGCGCCTAATAACTTTGCCACTGCGCCACAACACGAGCACTCCTGCGTCTGGCCTGCCGCTATCCGCATCAGAATATAGAACCAGCCATCCTGCTGTATGTCCGCTCCTTGATATCCGGATGGAATCAATGCCGACCTGGCCAACTCCAGCTGCGACTAAAGCGACTTGGCCGTTCTTGTACACGACATGGGTCCGATGCCCTGAATCTTCATAGACTCGGAGAACCGTCTCTTGCGCAAGAATCGAAACATCTAATACTGCGACGAACAGCAGCAGGGATGAGAGCTTTTGCATACCGTAACCAGAAAATAACCTTCGACTTAGGGTTTGGTGGTCCGTGTCAAATCGAAAATCCTCAGGACGTCATTAGGAAGATTGTCTCGATCGTAGACGCGCGCTAAAACCTTGCTGCCTTTTTCCACTTGCAGGACCACCCGGTGGCCCGGCGGTGGTAACTGCGAGTGATCTTCCGGTGGGTACGCTCTTAGGCTCATGATGACAATCTTCATCTCCTTGGATGTTTTCGCAGGAAGAGTCCAGGGGCCGCCGCGTTGGATAGCGAGAGGTGTAACGCGAAGCCACGAAACCGTTCCTTCTCTTGAAAAAGCGGCTAACTGCATCGTCCCGCCACCAAGATCGTCGCAAGCCGTCGGTGCCTCGTCATCCACCTTCCGGTCAATCAGCGAAATCGTA
>Ga0080027_10000168_pt1 | contig 30235 bp, 26 predicted proteins | sample OrgsoiDNA2013046_FD_70962 | JGI IMG/M metagenome (GOLD analysis project Ga0080027, IMG submission 70962) | Permafrost soil microbial communities from the Arctic, to analyse light accelerated degradation of dissolved organic matter (DOM) -... | ecosystem: Environmental > Terrestrial > Soil >... | reverse complement strand
TTGAAGGACAATTCCTGGATGTGCAGGTTCTATATTGATAATATTTCACACAGGGCATTTTATTCCGGCAAGGGAAAATGGCTCGGCACAGTTTCCTCCTATGATGGCAGCAAACTGGATAAAAATGTTAGCGATAGAGTAAAATCCAATTACTATGATTTCAATATCGTATTTGTCAATCAGGTCGACATGCCCGGAAACAAGATCTTTTATATTGTCGAAATCCAGAATGAGAAGTCAATAAGAAAAATACGTATAGACAACGACGAAATGGATGTCGTTCAGGAATTTGAAAAACATTAAAATCTATCACCCGCAATCACGGGTGGTTATAATCAATGACGGGGCCTTTTTTCAAAGGCCCCTTTTTATTTTAGTTCCCCTTTACAGAAGATTTTGATTTTATTAATTCAATTGCTCTTTCAAGAAGTTCGTCCCTGCCTTGTTTGATTCCTTCAACGGTTGGTCGGACTTCCTGATCGATTTGTATTCCTTTTCGCTGGGTTTCTCTTCCGTCAGGATAATAAACGCCTATTCCGGAAATTAATGTAGAAATTCCACCAGGCAGGGTAATTGGTGACACGTTCCCGTCTGCACCCGCAGTTATGGATCCAATAACCGTAAGATCCGGGGCGGTTTGAAATGCCATCGTTGTATATTCCGCCTGGCTCATCGTAATGGAATTGACAATTTCAACGATCGGCCCTTTGTAATAATCGGGATTGGGTTCTCCGTTACTCAAAAGCTGGCCGAATGTAAAAAGTCCGGGATTTGAAACATCACCAACCGTGAATTTTACAAAGGGCGACGAGTTTGGCTTGATATAATGGCCAAAGCTGAATGGCATGAATTCAGATGGATAGGTGCGCATATCGATGATCATTCCCCTTGTTTTTTCAAATGTTTTTTTAATACCCGCCAGCTGACTGTCTTTATACCTGCCGGGAAACACATAGCCGATATTGCCGTTGATGATTCTATAGCTACTGTCATTTGGAAACGGGTTAAAATCCATGGCCATAATATCTCGTCCGCGATTGAGTCTGGTTGCATCGACACATGGGACGTTGACTAATTTGATTTTGTTATCTCTTATGATTTCAAACGGAAGGGAGCCACTCTTTCCCCGCAACAGCGCCCTATTGGGTATTTCTGCGAGTTGTTTTTCATAGTTTGAAGCCGCAATCAGGTATAACTTATTTTTTACCAGCAGGTCCACCGGAACACCATTTATTTTTGTTATGACATCACCGATTCTTAATTTTTCTTTTATAGAAAATGTATCGGCATAGTAACCCGTTACAATCAATTTGTTTTCAGCAAAAGCTGCCTGGACGGGAACCTGGTAATTGCCGAAATACTCATTCAGAATCTTATTGTTCCCCCAGACATTGGCATGGGAATCATGTACCCTGGCGATGATTTCCAGGCAGGCAAGTGTATATTGGGTGGCGTCTTTAGCAAGTACAAACCTGGGAATAAATTCGGATAAAATCTTGTTCCAGTCTTCACCAATTAAATATTTATAAGGAAAGAAATACTGAATGATGTTCCAGTACCGGAACAGGGACAATAAGCGGTAGCCGGCATCCGGGTAAATCATTTTTGCATACGGGGCCTCATGATCGAATACCGGGTTCCCGATTCCACCGGCCAGGGAAACATAATAATTTTCTTCCTGGTTGCGGTTATTTTTTATGTAGTTCAATTTTGTTACCAGCGAAACAGAAAGATTTCCTTCATTGAACAGGTAGCCATAATCGGGCATAAGTTTTACACTACTATCATTTTTTGTGATTTTGCAGGTTGTACAGGGATCTGGTTTACCAATTTTGTCGACCCAGTTTTCCAATACGGCATTGGCTTCTGTTTTTGTTCGGGCTGAAAGAAGACGGGGCAATACCCTGAATAACTCGGCATCCCAGTTATAATCGCATCGCGCTACAGATGGATGATGATATTTCAGGAAACCCCAGAGCATGGCCAGGTTGACCAGGTTGTCAATTTTTAATTTGCTGAGAGGACCAATAACAACACGTGAGCCTTTTGCGAAAGAAGAATCCGATTTTGCTTTTAGTTCCTGTACGTATATCTGGCGAAGAGAGTATTTTCCTTCCAGAACGGAGTCGTCGCTGAGTTGTTCAATAACCAAAATATAGTCCCCGGTCGACTGGCTCTCAAAAGCTATTGGCTCCGGACCATTTTCGCCATTGGGAGAATCGAAAAGGGCAAGCGGGGTTGAATCATTTTTTTTATAAACGCTGATGCTCAGATCAATCCCTTTTTGGATAAGTATGGCTTTCAGTAAATATCCTTTTTGCAGGAAAAAACTGAATTGCTGTTTTTCTTTTTTATGGATGCTGAAGGTGGTTTCAACAGATGGAATGGTCTGGGAAAACAGATCAATTGAAATAAATAAAATGCTAATCAGGACAAATAATATACGCATGGGCATCCTTTGTACATTTTTATGAATGATCATCCGCCCCGCAAAAACTTAACAGAGCCTCAAATTAGGGATTTTAATCAAATTTTGACCTTACCGGTGGCGCATATCCTGTGAATGAAATTGAGATGCCGTCCTTAAAATATATAATTTTGTGGTGCATACCGATACAATGACATAAATGCATTCAGTCAGTCTTCATCATGGCTATCCGCAGAAATTTCAATTTATGCATAAAATGAAAAAGTATTTTGCTTGTTCGCTGGCGGTTTTATTTTTCACCGCGAAAATAAACGCCCAAAAAACTGATCCGCTGACCATCAGTTCGATTCCACACGGACTGTTTTGGGAAAATACACCATCAGGTTTTTCAATTCACGGGGATCAGTTGATCATTGTTGCGGGTGCGAAAACAGATATGTTCAGGGACCCGAACGTAACCTATAATACGGATAACGCCCCGAAACTTTTGTTTGAGGCAGATGATAATTTTGTACTCACCGTTGCCATTGAACATGCATTTACAAACAAATGGGACGGCGGGGCCGTTGTAGTAAAACAGGATAGTTTAAACTGGATTAAATTTTGTTTTGAAAAAGATTACACGGGTGCAAAGAGGGTGGTCAGCGTTGTGACAAAAAATATTTCAGACGATTGCAACTCTATTGAGATGAACGCCAAGAGAGTCTTTTATAAAGTAGCCAAGGCCGACAATGTGATCACTCTTTATTGTTCTGTTGATGGATTAAAATGGTACCTGATCCGGCACCTGCAATTTGAAACGCGGAAGGGATTTAAAGTGGGCTTTTTAGCGCAGTCACCCACAGGTGAGCGTTGTGAAGTCAAATTTTCCAATATAACTTATCAGGTAAAGAAGATAAAAGACCCCTATGCAGGCGAGTAAGTGTGTAAAAGCCCGGCAAACCGGTATATTTTACTGCCGGTTGGCCGCACCTTACAAAATGCCTTTTGGAGCCTGCAAATGCCCCGTTGAAAAGGGGTGCAGGCAGTTAATTCTGGGGTGTTAGCCGGTTAATTATTAATAATTTAGGCCGTTTGCATAGCAATTCCCACCACTTACTCAGTCGGATTGGATTATTTAAAACCGTAGATTATCTTTATTGTCCTGTGATTTGAATTTAGACCTAAACCTTAACCGTATGAAATTATCTAACATGAAAATGGCGATAGCCTATGGGATTATACTCCTGATCGTCGACATTGTTGTTTTTGTTCTTGCCTACTAAAGGATCGGGAGCGGTCGAAAGAGAGCAGATGTATATGAAAGGTTATTGTTGATGGCTTTTATACGATGCGACCGATTAGACCCTAGATTTGCGCAATATGCGCTCAAAATTTCTGCAAATCAGTCCCTCCTCCCTTATCCTCTGTATTCTGATTGGTTTGTTTGGCGGCTGCGGAAAAAATGATTCCGTACCACCCTTTCTTCCCAGCGATACGGCGAAAACAGTCACCCTTCTTACAAAATGGAATTGTAAAACAGATTCCAGTTATTATGTCATTGGTGGCGTAAATCCATATTATATTGTGTATCACGGCCTGTCAACCGATTTTTGGGACTTCAGATCCGATGGAAACGTGTACATTAAAGAGGGCCCCTTATCTGACACCCTGGGGTATATATTATTATCTGACAGTACGATCATAATCAATTCATTCGGATTGGTACTGAATGGCAATTCCGGAATAAGCACCATAACGACACTTTCGGTGCATCAGGCCATTATAAAATCAAATACCGCTCCCACTTCCGGCGGTTCCTTCGTGAGAACGGTTTATCTGCAGAGGTAATTGGCGGGATCGTTTTATCCACCTCTTATCAGATTCATTTCGATGGATCTCTTTTCAACCTTGATATCGCCTTAAAAAATATAGACAGGGAGAGTATGAAAATCAATATCCAGATAACAAAATGGGCGTCCATTCCGGTTTTGAATATGGTTTGCTTTTTGAATCCCCCGGTAAGACCTGTCCACCAAACTGAATAATTAAATATATCCAGTATGGAATGGCCGATGATGCCGGGGATCAGGGAACCGGATTTATATGCAAGAATTCCAAGCAGCGTACTGGCAAAAAGTATATGCGGTATAATTGGATATGCCCAGTTTTTAGTTAAATGGATCGAAGTAAAAACCAGGGAGGAAATAATAATTGCTGTTAATGGGCCATATTTTTTTTCCAGGGGTGTCTGCAGATAACCACGATAACCTGTTTCCTCGCAAATGCCGGCAACTATTGCACTCATGATCAGGATCGCCCACGCCACCCATAAAGGCATCGTTTCAAGCATTTTATAGTCGGCGGTAAATTGGGCCTTTGGAAATTCAATGATTCTAAAAGTGATAACGAAAGACGCCTGAATGATGGCCACGAAGCAAACTGCTCCCGCCAAACCCCATTTCCAAACATATGGGTTCAGTCTGGTTTTCCGGAAATTCTCCTTTCTGGTCACGGTGCTTTTCTTTGATCCCCACTTGCCGCTGAAGTATTTCCAGAAGATCCATAGGACGATAACCATGGGGAGAACCGACCAGGGAGCCGGGATTGATAATAGCATCATGCTCCAGGCCGCAACGCCGATTGTACTTACAAGAAATCCTGACGATACGGCCCGGAACAATATGGGAAGTTTGTTCCAGGCTTTTATGAACTTATTTGTATTCGTGTTCTGGTTCATATGAAATAGTTTAGCTACAAATATGCTGCTGCACGATGGCATAAACGTCCGAGTTCATGAACTCGAACGGATTAAATGCGTGCTGATACTGACGGTGGAAAATCGGACGTTTTAGTGAAGGCTTTTTTTCTTGAACTCACTGGGGGTCAAACCGGTATATTTTTTAAAAAGGGTATTAAAGGAGGATTTCGAATTAAAGCCCACTTCGTATAATACCTCAAGGATAGTAATTTTCCTGTCTTTCGGGTTTGTCAGCAGCCGGGAGGCTTCCTGTATCCGGTATCGGTTGATAAAATCGTAAAAATTTTGTCCAAGCCGGTCATTGATCACCTGTGAAAGGACCCTGGGCCTGAGAGAAAGCTGCAAGGCAAGCTGATCCAATGTTAGTTCAGGAGCCAGAAAAGGTTTACTGGATGCCATGTATTGTAGCAGAATTTGTTCCGTTTGATGGGCTTCACTATTTTCTGTTTTATGTATTTTGGATTTGGTGGACAACGGTAATTTGTCCCGGAGTCCTTCTTCCCCGGAAAAGGGAAAAAAATAGGGTTTACGAAGTGCTTTCAGCAATACCCTGACTATAAAAACAAGCATTGCCAGTATCACAAAATTGAAGACCAATAAATAATATTTTACCAGGTTTGTCTGGGCAAACAATCCGTTGAGCGCAGAAATGATAATGATTGCGATAAAAAAGATCAGCATGGCATAGAGCCAGGTTACATCCCTGTTCTTCGTGTCAGAAAAATATTGTCCCGAGGCTTTTTTATACCGGTTAACCAATCTAAGAGAAGCCAAGACATAGGATAAGAATTGAACGAAAATCAGGGTGGAAACTATGGATAAGGATGCTGGCAGATGATACTGGCTCAGGGCCGATAAAAACTGTTCCTGAACACCGCGGGGCTGACGGAGATAATAAAATTCCGTGCCGGCAAACAAAACAAGAAAAGGTAAAAAATGTAACCCGCTTTTATATGAAATCGTAAAATTTTTGGATGTAACGGATTGGGTATAAAAATAAATAAAGGGACCAAATAAAAGGGGAAGACAGCTTCCCCAGCCGGCCATTTGCGGATTTGATTTATAGACACCGGTCTGGAAAAGGAAAACATCCAACAGGTTAAAACCGATGGATAAAAAAAACAAACCGAGTAAAATGTTGCCGGGACGTTTCCTTTTTTCCTGTGTCAATAAAAATATACTTAGGAAAAGCAACTGGAAAATAATCAGTACGAATAAGATATGGGTCGGGCTAATATTCATTGGGTGATCTGAGTCAGCTGATATTAATTTGCCAAATTAGGATAGCTTTGAAAGCCTGAATTTTTATGAAATGCTGTTAATTGTTGGAAAATACATTAAAAAATACCAAACTTTCAATAATTATCGGGTATGAGAAGACGTATATTTCGTATTCTGAAAATGCAGGATTAGAAAAGGATAAAGAACGAATGATGGATACTTTAATGGTCAAAACGGGAATTTGAAGCAGATTGTACGGGATATTTTCCGCATTCTTAACGCCGGGGAGAAGCAAAAACTCTGGAAACTTGCAGTAGCAGACGTTTTTATCAGTGTGTTGGATATCGGCTTTCTCATCGGACTGCTTTATGTAATAAATTTTTATACACAGCCTTTCCATACGCCGGCCAGATTTATTTCATGGTCAATATTTGAACAGCACCCGCTTTTTCTTATCGGGTTTTTTTTCCTGCTCTTTACATTAAAAAATTTACTTGGATTTGTCATATCAAAATGGCAATATAATTTTGTCTATAACGTCGCTTCCAGGATTTCCAGAAATAATTTATTGCAATACCTGAACGGGAGCTACCCCGATTATGTTCATGTTGATTCTTCTGTGATTAACAGGAGAATAAGCCAGCAACCCATTGAATTCTGTCACTATGTGCTAAATGGGATGCAGCAGGTATTCAGCCAGATTGTATTGGTCGGCATTACGCTCCTGGCCATATTGGTTTACAATCCGTTGCTCTTTCCTTTATTGATTTTGATCCTCGCGCCCCCTGTATTATTTATTTCATTTTTAATGAAAAGAAAACTGAACAAATCGCGCGAGCTCGGAAAAAAAACAAGTGAACAGGCGATGCAGCATCTGCAGGAAGCCCTGTCAGGTTATGTCGAAAGTAATATCTATCTGAAAAATGAATTCTTTACAAGCCGGTATGACCGTTTCCAGGTGCAACAGAATCATTTTCTTTCCGAAAGGCTGATCATTCAGAGTATGCCGCCCAGACTCATAGAAGTTTTTGCCATTTTTGGCCTATTCATTCTTATTTTGGTAAACTTCTATTCCGTTCGCCATAGTACCGTTCAGCTGGTGACCATTGGCGCCCTGATGGTGGCCGCTTACAAAATCATTCCGGGGATCGTTAAAATGACAAACACCATCGGCCAGGTCAAAACTTATGCTTATACGGTTGCCGGACTGGAAGATGCAGGGCAATTGCATTTGAGGAAATATTACAATACACCTGTAGATTCGGTGGAACTTGAGAATATTTATTTTAATTATGGTGAAAAAACCATCCTCAAATCTTTTTCTTTGGGGTTGAAAAGGGGTGATTTAGCGGGCATATCCGGCATATCGGGGCGCGGGAAGACAACTTTTATTAATTTGTTATTGGGTTTCCTTACACCAGATTCCGGTAACATTTTTTTTAATGGTCTGATCGCTGACGCGGAAACAAGAAAATTATACTGGGGCCGGATATCATATATAAAACAGCAGCATTTTTTTCTTCACGCTTCTATTATTGAAAACATCACATTCCAGGAAGGTTATTATGACATGGAAAAAATCGACCGGATTTTAACTATTACGGGTATTGATAAAATGATCCACTCATTTCCCGGGGGATTACATACCATCGTCACTGAAAATGGAAAGAATTTCAGTGGGGGTCAAAGACAACGTATCATATTGGCCCGCGCGCTCTATCATGATTTTGACCTGCTCATATTGGATGAACCATTTAATGAACTGGATGAATCGGCGGAAAAGGAAATGCTGGATCAATTACAGATAATTGCTGCTGCCGGCAGGATTGTCGTATTGATCACCCATAATAAGGAGGCGTTGTCTTTTTGTAATAAAAAATACTATATGGATGCATAGGGGTAATAATAGACTGATCATTCTCACGCCCGGTTTTCCCCGGGATGAAGGGGATACAACCTGCCTGCCTTTTCTGCAAAATTTCATCAGGGAATTGAACACGCAGTTCCCATTACTGGATCTGGACATATTAACGTTTGAATATCCTTTTATCAGGGGTGATTATCAATGGAACAAAAATGAGGTATTCAGTTTTAACGGTTGGAAGAAGAAGGGTTTTAAAAAACTATTTATATGGCTGAGGATCTGGGTAAAAATGAAAAAAATTGTTCGTAGAAATCAAGTGCTTGGCATTCTTAGTTTATGGTGCAATGAATGCGCTTTCCTGGGTAACCGTTTTGCAAAAAGAAATCATCTTCCCCATTTTTGCTGGATACAGGGTCAGGATGCAAAAAAAGGGAATAAATACGTATCCAGAATAAAGCCATCGGAAACGGAACTGATCGCTCTTTCAGATTTTATTCAGGAGGAATTTCAAAGAAACCATGGCATACGTCCCAAATTCATCATTCCTGTCGGGATCCGGGCGGCAGAGTTTACAGGCGTAAATACAGCAAGGGATATTGACATTTTGGGAGTGGGTTCATTGATACCCCTGAAACAATATCATTTGTTTATTGAGATTATTTATAATATCAGGCAACATTTCCCGGAAATAAAGGCGCTATTGTGCGGCAAGGGCCCGGAGGAGGATAAATTAAAAATGTTGCTGGAAAAATACGATTTACAGAAGAATATTACACTGACCGGAGAATTGACGCATGAGGAAATATTGAGGACAATGAGCCGCAGTAAAGTTTTTTTACATCCTTCAAAATATGAAGGGTTGGGGGTTGTTTGTATCGAAGCCCTGTATGCGGGCTGTCATGTAATTAGTTTTGTACAGCCGATGAATCGGGATATTAAACACTGGAATATCGTTCAGACCGAAAAACAAATGTTTGAAAAGACCCGGGGCATATTGTTTGATCCGGAAACCGTGTACGAACCCGTATTGACATTTACCAGCGGTGAGAGTGCGCAAGAGATCATTCGATTATTTAATTACAAGGAATTGATGAGTTCCTGAAATTTTGCAGAAATGGCCCCGAAGGAAAGTTCAGTTCTAAATCGGTACAGGGCATTGTTTTTTTTCTCTTCAACATCTAAATGGAGCGCTTGCTGCAGAGCCGAAGCTAATGCCTCTATATTGCCGGGTTCAAAGAGCAAACCGCTATGGCCACTGATCATCCGGAAGGATGGGATATCTGAGACAATTGGAATACAGCCACAACTCATGGCCTCACAAAGCGCCGTACCGCTACCCTCATAATGCGAAGCGGAAACAAAAAAATCAGCGCTGTTAAACCAGTATAACAATTCGTTGTGGGGAATTTTTCCAATAAGCACAACAGGGCTGGTACCGGGTTTTTTGGGAAGGAGTTTTTCTATTTCTGCAACCAATTCGTCCGTATGGTAGATCATATACAATCTGGATTTGGGATGACGTGTTGCAAATTGCAGAAAAGCTTTCACTGCCGTTAATGGATCCTTGTTTTGATTCAGCCTGCCAACCCATAAAAAAACCGGTGAGCCGGTTACCTGTGTTTTTTCTCTCGCGATCTTTCTTTCAACAGGATAAAAACCGGAAGAAACTTCTACCAGCTCGTATATTTTTTGAATAGTATCCAGATTTTTATTCCTTACCCAACCGGCGCCAGTATGATATGAAGTAAAAAGAAAAGCATCGGCTTTGCTGCTTGCAAACCTTCGGATATATTTTTTCAGCCCGGTAAATGGCTTTTCTGCGTGGTGCTGTATAATGATTTTTGCTTTTTTCCCCAGCATGTTTCTCAGTTGAATAACCTGTAAGGGGAAAAGAAAACTGCTAACCACAACAACGTCAGGGTTAAGATCTTTTACAAAACGGTTTAGTTTCCGTGGGAAATAATTTATTTTCTTACCGTCGTTCACGAAGTAATATTGAATGTCATTGTTGATAAATGTTCCTTCATAATTGATTTGATCCACGCGTATTACGGTATGATGATTCGCCAGGTACTCGGACCAGCCAATATAAAATTTTATTCTCTCAAGCCATTCCTTTGGAGAATGAATATCCGGGGAATAATTATAACTCAGGAAAACGATACGCATGGCCTGCCAAATTAGGAATATGCAATATTATACACATAATTAGAATAATTTTACAAAGCACAATAATCAGTAATGTCCGGAAATCAAAAGAAGAGCGATGAGCAAATAAGCAGGCAAAATATTTCGTACTACAATGGAATAGCAGCCGGGTATGATGCCATTTTAAATAAAGACGCAAACAATTCAATCGTCCGGGCAAAAGTGGCAGCGGCTTTCACCTCCCTTGTGAAAGGAGGCAATGTACTGGATTTTGGAGGAGGAACAGGACGGGATGTTGACTGGCTCATGAAACAAAAATACAGAATTCATTTTTGTGAGCCTTCTGTTTCTATGCGTCAGATTGCTATTGACCGGGTCAATACGGAATACCCCGGAGGCAGTATTATTTTTATTGACGAGAAAAAGACAGATTTCAGAAGCTGGAATGGTGTATATCCGCTTGGCCGGAAAATGGACGCGGTTCTTGCGAATTTTGCTGTTATTAATTGCATACCCGATATTGGATTACTTTTTGAAAAGCTGGCCCTGATATTGGAGCCGGGCGGCATACTGATTGCTCTGGTACTGGATTACGGACTATTAAAAAGATTCAGATCGAATCTAAGGGGTACAGTACACTCTCTACTATCCGGAAATCCCGTGAGTTTTTTTATTGAACATAATGGTGAGCGACAGATGGTTTATATTCATTCAACTAACGCCATTCAAAAAGCCGCAGCAACTCGTTTTGAAATAAGTCATACGGAGAGTATGCATGGATTTGGATTTCGTTTGATACATTTGGTTCGGAAATGAAAAAATTTCTCCGGAATTTATTATTTGGCGATACTCCTGTCAGGGAGTATGCAACGGTAACAGTTGAAGATGCAATACAGGAGAAAGTCTACCTCGAAATGGGGGGCGTTCTGATAGATATATCTATTACCCACTGGCTTTTATGCCTTAATCCTGTTGTTTTTGGTGTCTGGCTTGCGGAAAAAGTTAATACGAGTTCTTTTAAAAAGGAAGTGGGTTACAGGATGTATTTTAAGGACAACGAGGGGGGTGCCAATGTAGCCGTAATAAAGCTGGAATATGTTAATAGGATAGAAGAAAACGACGGAACCCTTTTACTGTTGAAACTTTCTGCAGTCAGGGTACATCATATCAATTTTATTAAGACCCGGTTACTGTATTACCGGCATTATAAAAAGCCTGAACAGGATCTCGTTAAATTAAAATCTTATTCAGCAGCCTACAGCTATCCCCGCAGAGTAAGGCTGATATCTTTTAGAGAGGAGAACTGGTTTAATATTTTTCCCATGGACCTGGTGGGAGATATTCCGTTCAGCAAAAGATATGTGTTCGGTTTGCGGCACAGCAATATTACTCTTGCACGGATCATTGAAACAAAAAAAATGGCTGTTTCTGAGGTTCCTTATGAATTCAAGGACACCATTTATCAGCTTGGAAAACATCACCGCGAGCCATTATCGGGATCTGACCTGCCTTTCGGGCTCATTGACAGTAAAATATTTAATTTCCCGATACCTGAATGGGCAGATAGCTATAAGGAGATACGAGTAGTAAACACGATGAACCTGGGAAGCCATATGCTTTTGTGGGGAGAGGAAATAAATGAAATTTTTTTACATTCTCCGCACAAACATTTATTTCACATTCATTTTTTACATTATCTGCACCAGAAGGGGAAGGGAATAGCTTATCCACTGGTATAAATATCAAACGGCAGAACAATATCGTGGTTATAATCCCTGATAGAACTTATAAGAGTCCGCAAATCGCCTTCCACAAATTTTACGACGCCATGCACGCTTATCTGGCTAAAGTTCGAAAGATCGGCATACAGGCTGTTTAATTGAGAAAACATCGTTTTATCAAACATCCTGATCTTTCCTTTATGTAAGATCATTAATATGTCTTCAGGATTGATCCTAAAAAAATCATCCCATCGGGCAGTTCCGCTCTTCTTCTTTACGATAAGGATATCAGCATCTTTTTCTGCAGCCAATTCGCCGGTATGCATATTCCAGAGTTTGGCCGGAGAACTTGTCACCATGCTGAATAATTCCTCGTCGCTCACCTGTTCCAATGACCTGGCAAGCCGTAAATGTTGCCAGATATTCCAGTTACCGGTCAGCGTGGAATCGGTCCCGAAAACCAATAGGGAATGAGCTTTTAACTGTTTTATGTCCGCATGCCTGTCCAACAAAACCCGGTTGGATTCGGGACACCATACCAGGCCCTTAAATCCTTTGGCCTGGATAGCATTCATGGCCACGCCATGGACTCCGATAAGATTTCTTTTCAGCAAATTATATTTCAGCAATTTGTCAATTTCGTCGTAGGATTGTTCGTCAACGCCCTCGCCCGTATGAATGACACAATCTTTGTTTTTTAGAAGAGGATTATTCAATTTCCATTTCCATTTCTTTTCAAATCTGACGGAGTGAAGATTTTGGGGCTCCTGGTAAATATTGATCAGCGGATTCGTTATTTTCAAAAAGGATCCGTGATTTACAACGGTCGTTATTCCAGCAACCAGGTTTTTATACATTCCCCAGGATGCCCTTATATTCCGGGGAATTTTTAAAATGGCGTCAATTTGGTCTCTGTATGTTTTCTGAATATGATTACCCCACTCCGTGTAGTTATTATATTTTCTCTCACCAAAAATGGGAAAGCAATTAAAATCCAGGTGATCATGTGAGTTGATCAGCCCGGGAATGGCAAGGGCTTCTGTAAAATGAATTTTATATTGATCGGTTTCATCACGCTTACTGGCTCCTATGGCCACTATCCTGCCGGCGCTGACGGCAATATTGACCGACTGAGTCCCATTCAGCAACATGACATTATTCAGCAGCACGAAGTTTCTTTAATCGTAGTCCATAAATAATGGGCATGCCATGAAAGCGGTCGTAGACGGACAAGGCATTTTGGGTTTCATAATAGGGCCTGACTTCTTCATTTACTTTTCTTTCTTCTTCTTTGATAACGGTAAGTCCGTTTTTATAAAAGATCTTTTTTACTTTTTCCAGTGGATGAACAAAATTTATTACCGAATGACTCCTGCCATCATGACTGAAACTTCGTTTACCTCCTTTTGCCAGCATGGAGGGATGAAAATCTGTTATAATGAGGTCGCCATCTATTTTTAAGACCCTTGACCACGCAGCAATGGCTTCTTCAATATTTTTGATATGGGCGATGGTAAGTGTTGTGATGAGGCAGTCGATATGTGAATCTGGCACAGTTTTTAACAAATTGTCTGTAGTCAGTTGGGTTATTGCAGACGGAAATTTACGAATGAGCTGATGCAGCATGCCGGATGAAACGTCAAATCCCATCACAGTTGCCGGGTCCTTTTCGTATATTTTTTGCCAGTGCCTGCCCGTGCCGCAACCGAAGTCGGCGACGGTCTTATCTTTAAGATCAACATTTTTGATCAGCTCTGCAAAGATCAGTTCGTCCAGGTCGAGCATCAGGTTGCCGGGCTGGATGTCATAGGAAAAGGACCAGATATCGTAGGCCGATACGGTGTCCTTTTCAGAGTTCGGAAAGCTGGCTTTTTGGAGTAATTTTTTAATTGACGTTAACATATTATTAGGAAGCATGAAGAAAGTAAGACTTTTCCTTTAAATTAGTACGGGAACCGGCAGGGATAGGTTGTATTTCCAGCTTTTATTAAGTTTTTTCTGCAACCGGCTGCAAACGTTAAACGTACTACAAAGAGAGCATAAAGCTCCCGAAAATTCTATGACAGGTGTTTTACTAGTCAATCCAAAAAGCGCCGTTGCTAAACATCGGGTACCCAATTCCATTTTAAACATAGCTGCTTCCATTGAAGGCAAAAATCCATGGGTAATCGTCGATGGCAATCGGGAAGAAGATCCACTGGCCAGAATCATGCAATATCTGGAAACGGGTCAGTTCGGATATGTAGGGTTTACTGTTATGCCCGGTCCTCAACTCAAGCAGGCGATTCCTTTCTCGAAGAAGATCAGGGAATATTACCCGGAAATCAAAATCATCTGGGGTGGATATTTCCCGACAAATCAATATAAGGTAGTCCTGCAATCAGGATATGTTGATTTTGTGATCAACGGACCGGGCGATCATTGTTTTCCCAAACTCATTGATGCCCTGGAAAAAAATCAGCCCTTTGAGCTGATAAAAAATCTGATTTATAAATCGGGAGACCGGATCATTAAAACCATAAAAGAAGATCTTATCGAGCAGGATAATCTGCCGGATCTTCCATATAATAAGCTGGCACAGATTTATCCAATGGATAAATATCTGGGAAAGACTTATTTGGGGCAAAAGACACTGGCGTATCATTCCAGTATCGGTTGCCCGTTCACCTGTTCGTTCTGTGCTGTTGTTCCGACCTATGAAGCCAGGTGGAAAGCGAAATCTGCGCAGAAAGTTTATAACGATATTAAATTTATCAAGGACAAATGGGGCGCTGACGCCATTGAATTCCATGACAATAATTTTTTTGTCTCGGAGAAACGCACGGTGGAATTTGCCAAATTGATATTGCCGGAAAAAATGAAATGGTGGGGCATGGCTCGTATTGATACCATGCATAAATTCAAAGATTCCACGCTGGCACTTCTTCGGGACGCAGGTTGTACAATTATTTTTTTTGGCGCAGAAAGCGGGAACGATGCCGTTCTCAAACAGATGGATAAGGGAGGAACACAAAGCGGGGAACAGATCGCGGAGTTTGCGGCGCGCATGAAAAAATTCGACATCATTCCGGAATACTCTTTTGTATTGGGTACTCCGGCTCCCACACCTGCCGAGGTAGAGGCGCAGATTGATTTTGATATCAGCTTCATTAAGCGAATCAAACGAATAAACCCGGGAACCGAAATTGTTGTATATACATACAGTCCGGTGGCTACCGAGGGCTCCGAATTGTACAACCAGGCACTTGCCAAAGGGTTTAAATTTCCCGAAAAACTGGAAGACTGGATAAGTCCCGCCTGGGAGAACTTTGACCTCCGGAAAAATCCATTGACCCCCTGGCTCACACCGGCGATGATTGACAAGATCAAAAATTTTGAAACCGTGTTAAATGGATACTACCCAACGGTAACGGACATCAGATTAAGCAAATTTCAAAGGAAGGCCATCCACCTGGTGGCAGGCATAAGATACAATATAAACATGCACAAATACCCTTATGAAATAAAGTTGCTGCATCGCATGTGGAAGTACAGGCAACCGGAGATCCAGGGATTTTAATGTTCTGGTGACGGCGGTCCCGGCATTTTAGAATATGGAAGGATTTGAATAGACCTAAAAAAAATACAGTTGATAAGTTCCAACAACATTTTAACGGATCCTCTGCAAGCTTCTGCTCCCGGAAAGAATTTCGCGAAAATGTATACGGCATCAAGGCAAAAGGAGAATCGGATTTATTCCGATGAGCAGGTCGCCCTATTGCCATTCATTGAACCGTCTCACATTCATTATGAAGAATGGCAGGTGAGGAAAAGATCAGGCTCCAGGTTAATGGATTGGCTTGAACATAAGAACAAACCATTGTTCATACAGGAAGTCGGTTGCGGCAACGGGTGGCTTTCAGGTAAACTTGCCTCGTTGAAGAATTCATTCATAACGGGTACCGATATAAATAAAACAGAATTATTCCAGGCCAGAAGGGTTTTTGGTAAGAAGCCGAATTTGGAATTTGCAGAAGGAGATATCAGAACCATTGCGTCTGATGCCACATTTGATGTGATCATTTTTGCGGCTGCCATTCAGTATTTTCCTTCTTTCGATCAAATTATCGGGGCGGCTCTGTCTCATTTAAACCCGGCAGGGGAAATCCATATCCTGGATAGCCATTTTTACCAGACTGATGAATTGGAAAAGGCAAAACAACGGAGTCAGTTATACTATCAATCCATTGGGTACGATGAAATGGCCAAATTCTATTTTCATCATTCTTTTGATTCTTTGAAGGCCTTTCACTATAAATTGTTATTTAATCCCCTAAACTTTAAAAATAAATTATTTGCTCGAAATGATCCATTCCCGTGGATCTGCATATCGGTGTTATGATGATACAATCACTATATCAGACTTATAACCGCTATATCAGTTTACAAACGGACAAGATAAGCAGCCTGCCGATTGTTATTTTAATGCCGCATAGTTCCTGCAATTGTCGTTGTGTAATGTGTGATATCTGGAAGGGAAATCATAACCTCAAACAGTTGGATGAGGAGGATATCTGCGGGCTATTAGCAACTTTAAAAAAATTCCAGACACGGAAAGTTGTTATGTCCGGCGGAGAGGCATTACTCAACCCAAATTTTTTCAGGTTTTGCGAAATTTTGAAATCTCAGAATATTAAGATCAGCTTGCTATCGACCGGCCTGACCATAAAAAAAAATGCAGCGCAATTGGTCGAATGGGTGGATGACGTCATCATTTCACTGGACGGGGATGAAAAATTACACGATACCATCAGGAATATACCCGGTGCGTTTAGTAAACTCAAAGAAGGAATTGCAGCCGTCAGGACAATCGATCCGCATTTTCAGGTTAGCGGCAGGAGCGTGATCCACCGGCTGAATTTCCGTCAATGGCCCGATATCATCCGGGCTGCAAAGGAAATCGGGCTTGATTCAATCAGTTTCCTGCCCGCAGACGTAAGCAGCAGCGCTTTTAACAGGGAAACATTGTGGAACGGAGAAAGGCAACATGAAATACTTTTGGCTGAGGAGGATCTGGAGGAATTAAAACGGGTCCTGGAACATATCCTCATTCATTTCAGCGATGATTTTAAGACCCATTTTATTCTGGAATCTCCGCAAAAAATGCAGAAGATATATGAATATTATTCCGCTTTTTACGGATACCATGAATTTCCTTATAAAAAGTGTAATGCGCCCTGGGTATCAACGGTAATTGAAGCCGATGGGACGGTGAGGCCCTGTTTTTTTCATAAGGCATACGGGAATATTAAATCGGCCTCCCTGGATTCGATCATCAATAGTCCTACTGCCATTGCATTCAGAAAAAACCTGGATATGGATAAGAATGAGACCTGCCGGAAATGCGTTTGTTATTTAAATTTAAGGCCTGCTTTAAAAATTTAAATGAATATCATGCATGAATTAACGGCGGAAAGCAATGATGTCAGCATTAAACCACTGCAATTGATTTTGGTCATTGCGGTTCTTCAGTGCATAATAGCTTTTTTTACGGTTCCGATGATCTTTACTTTTGATGAATCCATGTGGCATTATATCGGCCGCAACTGGATCAGAAACGGATTGGTACCCTATAGAGGCGGAGTGGATAATAAATCACCCCTGGTATTTTTAATATTTGGAATTTCAGATTGGTTATTTGGAGTCAATTATTGGTTTCCCAGGCTGTTAGGAATGGCTGTTCAGTCAGCAGGAATTTACGGGCTTTTTAAAATTGCTGAAAGGACCATCAGCCCCAGGGCAGGAATTTTTGCCATCAGTTGTTATGGCCTTTCATTGCTATGGCGCTCAACCGGTGGTAAATATGTTTCATATACAGAAACCTACGCGATTACTGCCGTGATTCTTTCCATATATTTTTGTATTGTTCAAAACAAAAATCAATTTGCCTTTATTGGTGGCTTGTTTGCCGGATTAGGATGTGGGTTCCGGTTATCCGCCATATTTGGAATATTACCAGTCTTCATTTTTACTTTTAAAAAAAATCCTAAATCGGCGTTTTTATTTTTGCTGGGAATAGTGACGAGTGCCTCATTTCTTGTCATTCTTGCTGGTTTTGCGGGCATTAAAATGAATGAACTATTGTTTTACGGAATTACTGATAATTTTGGTGCGGGCAGTGCCACCGCCCATTCCCTGGCCTGGAAGGTTCAACAATTTGCTGACGGTTATTTTTATTCTGAACTTCTCTTATTTTATCCGGCAGTCGTGTTATATTTTTTCCTGGTTAGAAAATTGAATTTTTTAAAAGTGTGGCTCATAAGTGAATTTTTGGGCATTATGATTGTAGGAATATATGACCGGGTTCACTTTAAGGATCTTTTACCGGCTATGTCATTAATGAGTGCCTTTGTAATAAATTACTGGGTTGAAAACGACCGGGCGCCCGCAAAACAAATTCTGCTGGGTCTGTGGATTGTATTTTTTCCGAAAACATTCGAACCTCTATTTGCCTTTAAGCGTTTTTTTTATTCAAAGAATAATCTCACAAAATCGGATAGTCAAACACCGGTCTTTGAAGACGAGAATATGAAAAAGCAAATCGGATTATGGATCCGTTCAAATACGGTTGCCAGCGAAAAAGTATATGTGGCCGGTTATGGCGCCCAGATTCAGGTGTATTCTGAAAGACAGTCGCCCAGTATTTATTTTAACGTTACGCAAACTCCTTCCGCCAGGCGGCGTTTATTTTCCGACCTTTTATCAGATAAACCCGCCCTAATGGTTGTGCCTTTATCTGAAGGATATTCAGTTGCCGTGGATCCGGATATCCGGCAATTTATTAATGAGCTTGCGGCGAAAAATTACAGGCTGGATACCAGTATGTATAATTATAATATATTCAGATATAATAAACATTGAAGCCTCGATCATATTGTTAATGATTGTTGACTGATATACCCCGTATGAAAAAGATTCTCTTTACACATTCTTATTTTTTGCGGTTTGACCCGAAACAATGGATTACGGGAAAGCCCTATGCGCCTTTGGGAACCCTGTATGCGGCATCGTTTCTTAAAGAGCATGGTTATACAGTTTCATTTTTCGATACGATGTTTGTAAGGAGCCCTGAAGCCATAATTGCTCCTATTGAAAAAGTGGAACCGGAAATATTTGTTATATATGACGATGGATTTAATTACCTGACCAAAATGTGCCTTCAAAATATGCGGGAGGCAGCTTTTCAAATGATCCGGTATGCAAAGGACAGGGGATGCACCGTTATTGTTTCCAGTTCCGATTCGACTGATCGTTTTGAAATGTATCTCAATGCCGGGGCAGATTTTATCTTAATGGGCGAAGCCGAACTTTCTCTGCTTGAACTTACCAACGCGCTGGCCAAAAACGGAACCGATTATTTCGCTATTGAAGGGCTTGCATTTAAACATGATCACGCGGTTGTGAAAACAAAGGCCCGGGCTGTTATCAAGGACCTTGATTCGCTTCCATATCCGGCATGGGATCTCATCGATATGGAGCCGTACAGGGAAATGTGGTTAAAACATGCCGGGTATTTTTCCCTGAACATGGGTACCACCAGGGGATGCCCGTTTAAATGTAACTGGTGTGCCAAGCCTATTTACGGAAACCGGTATAATTCCAGGAGTCCGACAAATGTCGTGAATGAATTAAAGATGCTGAAGGAGAAGTTTCGGTTTGACCATATCTGGTTCTGTGACGATATATTTGGTCTCAAGCCGGGTTGGGTAAAGGAATTTGCGGACCTGACAGAGAAGGAAGGGCTGGTTTTCAAATTTAAGATGCAGGGAAGAGTGGACCTGCTTTTACAAGAGAATAATATACGGGACCTGAAAAGGGCCGGATGTGATAATATCTGGATGGGTGCGGAAAGCGGTTCTCAAAAAATTCTGGATGCCATGGACAAGGGCACTACCGTTCGGCAGATATATGAAGCCACCCATTTATTAAAAAACTGCGGTATCAAGCCATCCTTTTTTATTCAGTTTGGCTATCTGACCGAAACCAAGGAGGACATTGAAAAGACGATTTCGATGATCAATGAATTATTGCCGCATGAAATCGGAATTTCAGTTTCTTATCCACTACCCGGCACCGTTTTCTTTGAAAAGGTAAAAAGTCAATTGGTAAATAAAACAAACTGGAATGATTCAGACGAGCTCGCGTTAATGTTCAGTAATACGTATCAGCCGGCGTTTTACAAGCAACTGCACCGGTATGTTCATAAGAGTTACAGAAAGCATTTGGCGTTTGAAAATATAAAACAGCTGTTCGCCCATCCTTTCAGGTTAAATATTTCCCGGTTAAAAAGAGCATTATCCGCATTTTACTATTTGCCCGCTTCATATATTGACAAACAAAAACTAAGCAGGCTTGAAAAGACGGCGCATGGGTTTACAAATTGACCATATCAGTGAACGGCAGGCAGCGAATGCATTCGATAGCCAGTCACTTATTTTTGATGAACTGTATGCAAAAAACAGCATTATTCATTATAAACGGGACCGCGTCAGGCATCACCTGCTGAAGTATTTACAACCTGGGAGCAGTGTGCTCGAATTGAATGCGGGCACGGGTGACGACGCCATTTTTCTGGCCCAACGGGGATTCCATGTACACGCTACGGATATTTCTGCCGGCATGCAGGAGAAATTAATGGGGAAAGTGGCTTTTCACCAGTTAGCCGGATCGGTGAGTAATGAGCTTTGTTCATTTACGGCATTGAGTGAGCTTGTAAATAAAGGGCCGTTTGATTGCATCTTTTCAAATTTTGCGGGACTGAATTGTACCGGTAATCTGGACCGGGTCCTGGGCGGTTTCGGCAGGCTGTTGAAACCCGGGGGAATTATTGTGTTGGTGATACTTCCCGGGTTTTGTCTTTGGGAGTCCATATTCTTGCTAAAAGGAAAATTTAAAACAGCCACCCGGCGTTTTTTCAGTTCAAATGGAAGAAAAGCAAATATTGACGGAGCTTCATTTACCTGCTGGTATTATTCACCCGGATATTTGAAACGTGAATTAAAAGATAAATTTAAATTATTGGAAACTGAAGGATTATGCTGTATAGTTCCTCCTTCTTATGTTGAAGGTTTTCCGGAAAAATACCCAAGGATATATTCGTTTTTATGCGGGGCCGAGGAAAGACTGAAAAACAGCTGGCCCTGGAAAAATGTGGGAGACTATTATATCATTTCATTCAAAAAGAAATGAAATTACACCGGATGGTTCCATTAATTCTCTTTTCTCCATTCAGCTGACCTGCAAAGCTCGTACCGATTAAAAACTTCTGCCAGATTATTTTCGTATCGCTTCAACAAAATTTTCTGAAAATTATCCGGGTTGGGTTTCGAGTAATGTTTATTTGTCTGCATACCCAACAAAAATCCCTTGTTATCTTTTCTGTTCAGGCGGGTTTTGGAAGCCCATCTTTTTGCAGTCAGTTTCATTAAATAATTGTCCAGTAAATTGCCAAACCGGTTATTAAAAACCTTCGCCGTTAAATATTTGTACCATGTTTTTTTTATTTCCTTTGCTATGGAAGCATCCATATTCTTATTTGGAAAAAATATCCTGCTCCAGTTATTTACTTTATAGAAAGATTCAAATGACTTGCTGCCGTGAAGTGGCAATATAGTAGCGATCTCCGTTGCGGTGTAGATGTTTTTTTCAATTATACCAAGCTCGGCTTCATCAATGAAATAATTCATGCAATAATGATCCTGCATATTAAATAAAAACGTAAACTTTTTGAAAATATGCAGAAGCGTTCTGGCGATCCACAACCGGTTCGCTTCGGTGATTATGAAAAAGTCTATATCTGCTTTATCGTCAGCAAAATATTTTGACAGCGAGCCTGAAACCGCGATCCCTTTCACAAATGGGAAAGCAGATATGATCTTCGCTGCCTTTTCAGCCTCCACGAGCATTCTGGCGGCTTTCTCATTGCCCCTGGAGCGCCTTTCAGCAAGTGCATAATTATTTTGCAGACTGAAAAAGTCACCGATTTTAAAAACAGCGGATTCATTTACCAGGTTGCATAGCGCCAGATCGAACTCCTTGAAGTTATCACAATGCCCCAGAAAAATAAATATCTCACGCTTTCTCAACGGATAATCAAACAGGTTGAAATAGGTAAGCGTTGCTAAGATGTCTTTATCAATACACAGATATTTCATTTAAAGAGTTGTTAAAAACATGATCTGACCCTTATACTATAAAACGTCAATCTGAAAAAGAGGTTGCAATTCATAAAACAAAAATTACACAATAATGTCCTGGACCGGCCGGTTGAAAAATGGAAAGAAAAAGGCATAAAAAAATATTCCCTTATTTACATCCAGCAGGTCTTCTGAAAAAGATACAATAGTAACCAGCACAATAAAGCTGAAAAACAATATGTCACGATTCTTTATGGATTTCCAATAGCCCCAGCCCAGTGTTCCAAGATATATCATCAGACCGATCACACCGGAGTTGATCATGAAGCTGATGTATTGATTGTGTGCATTCAGCGATAACAGGTAGGGCCCGTACATTTTTCTTTCGAAATAAGATTCTCTGAGTAAGGGATCCTCGGACCCGCTACCCGTACCAAAAACGGGAGATTTTTCTACCAGGGCCATGGCTGTGTTCCATCTGTCAAAACGTCCATTCATTTTCACAAGTCCTCTGTCTCCGTACAGGTCATTTTCCAGTGTATTGACATACCTGTAACGGAAAGCCTGGAAGGAAAGAATGCCGGTTATTAACAGGGCAGAAACGATCAGAGAAACGATCAGGTACCAGGACCTGTTTTCTTTTCTGACCAAAAACCAGGGGAAGCCGATCATTATGATGATAAATAGGGCGAATATCGCAGATTTTGAACTTAGTTGAATTAATCCGGCAAAGAGAATAACCGAACAGCTGATAAAAAGTATTTTGTTGTACCTGGTGACATGGCAAAATAATTGTTGCAGGCAATACACAATGGATAATACAAGAAGCATAGAAAGATAGGTCGCGTGCATGTCTATGGGTAGTGAGAAATTGTGATTAACAAATGCCCACGAAAACAGTTCTTTCAGCGGAAGCTTACTATACCAGATCACATGGATGGCGTCAAAGAACAAATAGATAACCGTGAGCGTGCAGGAAATGGTAAAACCCTTCATGAGTTCCGTCCTGTACCTGGCAAAATCCAGTGATGTTATTGCAAACAGAAATGGAAACAGGAATATGGCTAGTTGTTTGGTGATGACATTCGAACTGTCCTTAAAGGAGGGGGCGTAAATGGCAGAAAAAAGGGATACAAAGAATACCGACTGGAGAATAAGCATTTTTCCGTCAATATTTTTGAGCGCCTTTTTCCTTAAAAAGATAATGGTGTGTATGAGGAAGCTGATCAGAATAATGGTACTGTAGAACCTGTCGAACGGTAGTGCGATCAGGAAAAAGAGTAAGTGGAAATAACTTATCTTATTCTCCGTATTATCTTTTATATAAAATACTTTCTTCACGATTTAAAGGATAATATTCCTGGTTTGACAGATAGCAGGCGAGAAAATAATTCTCATACTTGTTTATGATCTGGTCCCAGGTATATTCATTTGATATTGTAATGAAATTATTGTTTATGTGCGTTTCATTCAGATATTGATTCGCATTGACGAGGTTTCTGACATCGGCCGCATTTTGGAACTGTAGTGCATTTTCTTTTACTATGGATCTGTTAAAGGCGTTATCATGTATGGCGAGCGGTGCTTTCGAAGCCATGGCGTCAAGCAGGGAAGGATTGGTTCCTCCTACGCTATGTCCGTGAAAATATAATTTGCAAAAGGCGGTGATACTATGAACCTTGATTTCATCGAATATTGCCCCCAGGAAAACGACCCGCTTTTCATTCTTATATTTTACAACCAGGTATTTCCCAAATCTGTTGCCTGTATTTCCTATAACGACAAATTTCAGTTTGGAATCGGTTAAACAATAACCATCCAGTATCATTTCAATATTATTCTCCGGCTCCATTCTTGCCATCAATAAAAAATATTCGTTTTTGATCAGTCCGTATTCAATCAGGAGATTTTCATCTGATGCCGGATAAAGACCTGCTCCATACGCGATATATTTACTGTTAATGCCGTATTTGTTATCCAGGTATTCTTTGATCACCGGCGAATCTGCCACATGAAACCTGCTAGACCTGACGGCCAGATTTTCGGCAATTTTCAAAAACTTTCTGACGGGCTTTGAATATTTCTTGCGCTGCCATTCCATACCGTCCATATTGGTAATGACAATTGATTTGCTCGGATATAGGAATCCCCAAACGGAACTGCTGGTATATCCGAGCATCAGGATGACGTCATAATTTTTTTTACGGGTGTCCAGAATGCAATTCAGATCATAAACAAACTGGCCGGGAACGCCGATCAGATATTCCGGATCGAAACAGTGGATAATTTGTACACCATGCCACTCGGTTTTCTGGTAGGGATGTTTACTTGAATTGTAAACGGTCACCTCATGGCCTTTTTGCACCAGCCCCCTGGAAAGATAACCCGCTATATGTTCGAACCCGCCATAATTGTTGGGTACACCCCGGGTTCCCAGGATAGCAATTTTTAGTCCCATATTTTATTTATTATGTTTTTATAACCTTCCGATGTACGCAGACTTGCCCGCTGCCATGTATATAGTTTCGCAATTTTTGATTGTAAATTTTCATCGTAGGGCAATGAAGCTGCTTTCTCAACTGCCGCATAGATACTCTCCGGTGATGACGGCGTGCAGTACACGGCATAGTTGCCAAAATATTCCATGGTATCACCTTTATCTGTTATAACAATATTGCAGCCCATGGCAGCGGCTTCCAGGGAACTTAGCCCGGTTGTTTCGAACCAGCTTGGTAATACGTGCACTTTAGCTTTTTGATAATACACAACAAGTTCTTCCTGAGGGATATGATCAATAAACCGGATATTGGCCGCCGCCAGTTCGCGACAACTTTGATAGTAGGAAAGTTGGTTAGGAGCCGGAGCGCCAATAATGAGTAATTGGAATTGCGTGTTATTCAATGCCCTGATCAGGTTTAACTGATTTTTTCTGCCCTCGATTCTTGCTATGCATAATACCAGATTTGGGTCCTTTTCTATGCGTTTATCAAATCTGAACAAATCCCCGTCCACGGCATTCGGAACAACCATATAATTTGTACGGCAGCCATATAATTCTTTAAGCCGGTTGTATTCAGAAACAGAATTGGGTAACAATAACCTGGCTTTTTTAATTATCTCGTTTATGGATCTTTTCTGTCCTTTCCACGCATAGGCCATACTCATCATCTTGTCTCTCCCCAATATCCAGCGGGAAATCGCTTTCATGTATTCAATGGAATCAGCCGTTAAATACCGGAAGAGCATACCTGAAAAACCTTTTCGATAATATTTATCATATTCACTATAGTTTACCAATATGGTGGAGACGACAAAGGGAATATTAGCTTTTCTGATATGAAACAAAATATCAGCTGGACGGGTGATATTGAAAAAGTGAAGTAAATTATAGTTGCGATAATTAATGTCTTCATGCGTCAGTTTAATGTCCACTGAAACGCCGTAACTGCCCAAAAAGCGAGCTGTTTGAAGGGCCTGTATGGTATCACCGCCCTGTACAGAGTATAAAGTGGATCTGGCTATAATGGCTACTTTGATCATTTTTTGGATACAAATTTTGCGTACAGGGTCTGTTCTTTTATATTTATAAACATGAGCAATTCAAACAGTGCCACAACAGATAGTTGCTCAAACCAATAGTCGGCCGAAAAAAAAGCCAGTAGAATGAATGTTATCGGCAATCCGTAAGTAAGGAATTTTCGATACCGGTAAAAAAAACCGAGATAGTAAAGGACAAAAGCAGCAATTCCCAATATCCCGTATTCGGTCAGCATTTGATCATACACTGAACCCGGAATATGTATAATGGAATGGGTATTCGCGGGTTTTAAAAAAAAATGAGCAAAGAGGTTGAGATGGTTGTTCAGAAAATCCGGATTACAATAAATGAATTGTTGAGGAAAACCACCGGCCATTTTTAAACCAGTTGCCCTGAAAGCGAGTTTTGATGAAAAATTTCCTATTCCATCACCAGTTATGATTCTTGTCCGGTGATCGTTGAAAAACTCATACGATTGCTGGTATGCCAGTATTTTTCCAGGTGATATTTCTCCATAATTGACATTGGGATTAGGAATCTTACTTTTAATATAACCATATAACTGCCGCTGGAACATGGTTGTATCTCTTTTCCATTGAAAAGATGCCGAATGTATATTTTCTTTCGGGATCTCTGGTCTTTTTATAGCTATGCGTGCCGCTTGTTTGGCAGTCATGCCACTACGTTTTAATTGATCCCGCGCAAGGCTGTCTAAAAAAAGGGTCGCTATTTTTTCGTTCCTTTCTTCAGAGCTCAAAAGGCTGTCCGGTGTTTCTCTTATCAGCAGATTTTTTTGTGGAGTTACCGGTTTTTCTTTATTCGTAAGAAAAAACTTGGCGAGGTTATCGGAAACATAGTCTTTATTTTGAGGAGAGATCTTTGAAAAAAAAGTAATGAGTAATCCGATACATATTATAATGACGCTTTTTTGTTCTTTTACACTTTTAAACAGAAAAATCATTATTAGGACCAGGAGGAGAATGAAATAACTGAAATTGCTCCCGGTCAGGAGCAGGGTGCTCATACAAGCCATTACCCAAAAATATTTCTTTTGGTACAGGAAATAGACAACAGCAAAGCAATTGATGAATGCATTTGTTGTGGAAGTATCTGCGCTGATGCCTTTGACAAAATCACCGGTATTGATAAAATATTTTTGGAACTGGCCCTGGTATAAAAATGGGTTTCTGATTCCAATATCCACAAAAATGATCATCAGATTAAGAAGGGAAAATGCAATATTTAAAACGAAAAATGCCAACAGTGTATTATGAAGAATGTCAATATCAGTATGTTCAACGAATAACCTAAGCTGGTGCACGGCCAAAATGCATGTTACCCAAATCATAATGCCGGTGAACACTACCAGTAGATAATTCCCGGAAAAATTAGAATAAAACCCAAAATTCAATAAGGCAATCCAGATGATGATAACATAGAACAAGGGCAGCCTGGAATCCTTTATCCTGAAGCCAAATTTAAAATCCGGTTGCAGGATGTAGATGAACAGGATGGCGACGGCCTTTACTGCTAACTTTACGTCCATAAACAGGATCAGGAAGACCAGGAGTTTCCATTCTATCGCAAAAGCCGGTCTTTTAGAAGAAATTACACCCTGGCTGGGGTTCATTAATTTTGAATTTATCCTTGTCAACACGTTATTCACTGCTATTACCCACTGGATAGCACCGAGATTTGCCAGTTGCTAACTCCTGTATAGTGAGTACGTTATTGGATAATTTGGGTTGCGTATATTTTTCCAATTATTGATATAAAGATTGTAAAATTTTCCAGTCTTTTGTCCGTATTTTATTCGATATTAATACAACTGTCAAATAGATGGCCGCCGCCAGGGGAATGCTAATTCCGGGCCGGTTTACAGAACACGATGTAACTAATCCACAAAAAATGGCGGTGAATGGCCAGCATACTAAAAGAAATATCCTGTTTGGGGGCATATTCAGGCTCTTTTTCCGCAGATATAGGATCAGTTGAATGAGTACCGTTATAAAGTAAGCGACGGCTGCCCCCTCATTTTTATAAAGAGGGATCAGAATACAGCAGCCCGTTTGCTGCGTTAAAAATTGAGGGAACAATAAATAATTCAGCAGCAGCAATCCATAAAAGACCCCTCCGCTGATCATCACGTGAAATGAATAACTGTTCGTGCCATAGCTTGCACAGGAATCCTTTAGCTCATTGCGACTGAAACTGCATAACCGGCACGGGGCAGCAGCCCTGCGGCCCGGAGTTTTTTCATCGGATGTTTTGTGATGGCCATCCTGAGCAACCCGGGGAAAAATCTTTTGATCAGCACACTGTATTTTTCCATTGCACCAATCAGGACCTCGCATTTACCTTTCGCAACTGCACTTAATATACCACGGGCGCATGTTTCGGGAGCAATTCCGGCTGCAACAGATTCCTGCATTTTTCCGTAACGGCTTCCATTACCCGTTAATGCATGCAGAGTGATATTTGTTTTTACAAGTCCTGCGGTAATCATGGTTACCCGGATACCATCCTTTTCATATTCAGCGCGCAAAGATTCATAAAATCCGTGCAGGGCGTGTTTTGAAGCGGAGTATGCGCCAAGTTTCGGAACGCCGAATTTTCCACACAGGCTGCTGGTGACAACAAAACAACCCTGTCCTCTTTCCTGCATGAAAGGTATGAGGGTCTTGCTCAGTGCCACATTACTGAAAAAATTAATGTTCATTACTTTTTGAATCATATCCATGTCGGTATGGATGATCATGTCCCGCACGGCTATTCCGGCATTTAGAAAAACATAATCGATCCCATTGAATAAACTCCACGCCTCCCGTGCCTTGGCAGGCAGGGTTTCCGTTTCTTCCATGTCGCAGGGCAGGATTTTAATTTTATCCGGGAAAGAGCAGGCCTGTTTTACGTTTTCTAATTTCTCCCTGCTCCTTGAAGAGAGGATCAGGCTGGCACCCATCGAATTTAATGAAAGTGCCAACGCTTCACCGATACCGCTGGAAGCGCCCGTTATCCAGCATGTTTTGCCATTGAATTGTACCGTTTTCATAGTGGTTCATTTAGTTAGTGTGAGAAAATGAGTTCAATTATTTCGCGATTTAATTTTGATAAACAAGTTGATTAAAGTTGCCAGACTTCATCCGGTCCGGGACGAATATCGGATTCATCTCTTCCGGTATCCCCTTTATCTGATTTCTCTTTCTGTTCATAAGTAAGCGGAACCAGTCACTTATCTCGCGCCACATGATTTTTTTTGAGGGCATAAAATGCTGAAAGAAAAGCCAACGCATGATCCAGGCCGGCCATCCGGTAAACGGGATGCCATATATTTCACCCATGCCTTTGCCGATACCGAGACTGGCGCATTGTCCCAAACCTTTATAGGTAAAGGGTTTTAAAGACTGGGACAGAATGGCCCTGGCAATATTTTTTCCGGCGTGTCCGCCTTGTTTGATTGCCCAAAGCGCGTTGGAAGTACAGGCTTTATTTGTTTTGGCATGGTTTACCCGAACAGTGTCACCAGCCCCCCAAATGTCCTGATGGTCTTTTATCCGGAGAAATGAATCCGTGATGATCCTTTTCTCTCCATCCCTTTCCATGTTTTGTGTTCCGTTTATCAGGTTCCGGCATTGCCCAATTGTAGAAATGACCATCCGGCTTTCTATAAACGAGCCGTCACTGAGATGCACCCCCTGGCTGGAAACCCTGCGTATTCTTACCCGGTTCAGGATTTCTATTCCATATAAACGCAATATTTTTTCGGTATATTTTCTGATTCGTTGCAGTCCATTTTGCAACCCAGGTAAAAGAAACTCACGGCTGTTAATTAATTGTATCGTTGGTTTTATTTTTCTGAGCGTTGGGAATTGTTTTTTCGCCACCTGTATCATTTCGGCGAGATTGGCAGCTATTTCAACTCCGGTAAATCCAGCTCCGGCTATCGTAAAACGAAGTAGTTTCTGAGCCGCGACCGCATCTGCTCCTGCAGCCTGGCGAATCAGGAATTGAATTCTCATTTTGCAGCGGAGATAACCGGTATGCGATTTTAGCTGGTACGCATAGTCTGACAGTCCGTCTATGGATGAATCATCCGTTGAACCCATACCCATAAACAGATGATCGTAGGTAACGGTTAAATGAGTTCCATTATTCATGTTAACCTGTACGACCCGGGAAACCGTATCTATATGAACTGCCTTCCCTTTGATTATTTCGGCGTGTTTAAAAATTTCTGCCAGCGGACTCATCCTGTTCTGATCCTGGATAATTCCCGTGAGACTTTCAGCCGTCCATCCATGGAAAAAATGAAATTCTTCGGGACATATCACCTGGATCCTGACCCGGCCCATCATCATCTCAATAAGCAGTTCTTCCACAACCGACCGATAGGCCCAGAT
>Ga0080027_10000166_pt1 | contig 30286 bp, 28 predicted proteins | sample OrgsoiDNA2013046_FD_70962 | JGI IMG/M metagenome (GOLD analysis project Ga0080027, IMG submission 70962) | Permafrost soil microbial communities from the Arctic, to analyse light accelerated degradation of dissolved organic matter (DOM) -... | ecosystem: Environmental > Terrestrial > Soil >... | reverse complement strand
ATCACCTGGATTTCGTAACCTCCGCACGCGTCGGCAATTTCGTCGTCTTACGTTCCTCTGTCAATCGCGCCTTCAACACATCGATGGAAGTAGGCGTCAAGGTCTGGACCGAAAACTATCTGCTCAACATACGTTCGCATGTAAGCTCCGCCTACTTCACATTCGTAGCCGTTGATAGAGAAGGCCGCCCTCAGCAAGTTCCCGCGGTAGTCCCTGAAACGCCCGAGGAAATCCACCGTTACGAAGGCGCAGGCCGCCGCCGTCAAAACCGCCTGGGCGAGCGGGAAATTCGCCGCGGCAACCGCGGATCGCGCCCCTAGAGAATTGTTCGACCATGAAGGGCTTGCTCGTGTCGAGCCAGCACTCACGCCGCCGGGATGCTGTACAGCCTATAATGAAGAAATCGCAACTGTGAATAGAGAGGTTTCCGTGGGATCGCACTCGCATTCGCACCAAGGCCAACAGCAACCGACTCCGCAACCATTGCCAGGCGTTGGCGCAATCATCGCAGTGGGCTCCGGCAAGGGCGGCGTCGGAAAGACCACGCTCTCCGTAAACCTGGCGGTTGCATTAGCCAAGTTCGGCCATCGAGTAGGTCTCCTCGACGCTGACGTGTATGGCCCCAACGTCCCCCTAATGCTCGGCATGAACGCCCAACCCGAAGTTCTGGGCGACAACCGCATCAAGCCCCTCGAAGTCCACGGCCTGAAATTCATCTCCGTCGGCCTCCTGAACCCCGGCGACAAGCCGCTGATCTGGCGCGGCCCTATGCTGCACTCCATCATCAAGCAATTCCTGGGCTCGGTTGTCTGGGGAGACCTCGACTACTTAATCGTCGACCTCCCGCCCGGCACCGGCGACGTCTCGCTCTCGCTCATCCAAACCGTCCCCCTCACGGGCGCAATCGTAGTCTCCACGCCGTCCGATGTCTCCCTTCAGGACGGCCGTAAAGCCATCGAAATGTTCAAACAGATGAAAGTCGACCTTGTCGGCATGGTCGAAAACATGAGCTACTTCGTCTGCCCACACTGCCAGCACGAAATCGACATCTTCTCCCGCGGCGGCGTCGAAAAAACCGCCGCCCAGTTCGGCGTTCCATTCCTGGGCAACATCCAGCTCGACCCAACGATCCGCGAAGCGGGAGACACCGGCAAACCCGCCGTCCTAAGCGGAGAAGATACGCCCCACGCCAAATCCCTCTACGCCTTCGCCCGCCGCGTAGTCAGCCGCGTGGGAGAAATTCAGATCGCTGCGCCAGAAAGCGTGATCCAGATTCAGTAGGTTTGCCGGAGGTGTGGATTCGGCGGAAGCGCTTGCCCCATAAAAAGCTGTCATCCTGAGCGAAGGAATGTCTTCACGAAGTGAAGACATCCGTAGTCGAAGGACCCCTGCCCGAACCCGAACTCCTCTGGCGCAAGCTTTCAGCCGGGTGCGCCACTCAAGCCCTCTTTTTGCCTGAGTGGGGTTTCAGGCAACTGCTCTGGAACTATCGCTACAGAGCCTACGTAAAAATCCTCACTGCCGCTTCAAAGCCTCCAACTCCTCCAGCGTCCGCGGCCAGTCCGATCCCAACAACCTCGACAAACCCCGATCCGCCAGAACTTTCCCCCCAGTCTGGCATCGCGCACAATAATTCGTCTCCTTGTCTGCATACCGAATCCGCAAAACCTTATCGCCACACCGAGGGCAGGGCAAACCATACCGCCCATGCACCGCCATTTCCTCCCGAAACGCAGTCACCTTCTCAGGAAACGCCATCTTCGCCTCTGCGCCAAGCCGATCCACCCACATCCTCAGCGTCTGCCGGGTAGCAGCAAACAGCCTCTCCCACTCCTGCGGCTTCAGCTTCTGCGTAAGCGCAGTCGGTGGCAATTGCGCTGTATGCAGAATTTCGTCCGAATAAGCATTCCCAATCCCGCTCAAAAAACGCGGATCGGTCAACGCTCTCTTGAGCGTGTGGTTTTCCGATGTGAGCACGGCCCGGAACGAATCCGGGTCGCTGGAAAAGACGTCAATTCCCCCAGCATCCACGGAACGCAGGCCCTCCTCGGCGCTCAGAACATGCAACGACGCCCGCCGCTTGCTGCCTGCCTCCGTGAGCGCCAGCGTGCCGTTCGGAAAATCAAACGCCGCCAGATTCTGCCGCCCCCCGAGTTTCGCGTCCCGCGCCTTCCAATGCAGCCGCCCGGCAATCATTAAGTGAATCGCCAGCCACAGATCGTTCTCGAAGCCAAGCGCAATCCGCTTCCCAACCCGTCGCACTTGGCGGACAACCTGCCCCTCCACACTCGCCAACGGCGGCTGCACTGTGCGCAGCAGGAAGGCGCTCTTCAGCCGCACCCGCTCCAGTGGCTGGCCCAGAATCCGCGGCTCGAGCGCTGTGATGTAGGCGGCGATATCCGGCAGCTCGGGCATGAATATCAGCTTGCCTGTTCCGCCGCCTCTTTTGCAACGGGCCTTTGAAGCCGTCGTTGCCGCACCCCAACTGCCGGAGCGGGATACCAACTTTGTTCCGCTTTCTTGACAACAGTCCACCCGCAGGGGTATCTATAAGCGTCACCCTAAATTCCAAATTCACCCTGGCTGCGGAGGCTCCCACCATGCGAGTAGCTTGCTCCCTAATCCTCGCTGCGATACTAGCTTTCCCCGGCCCCCTGCTTTCCGCTCCACAAGACAAAGACACCAAGCCAGCAACGCCCTCCGCGCCGACACCCGCACCGGTCATCAAAGAACCGCTGGCGTTTGGCCTGGAAGACGCAACCCCGGTCAGAATGCGTATCAACCGTACCGTTTCCTCCTCCGATGCCCAGGTGAGCGACACCGTGGACTTCGAAGTTCTCGACGATGTGAAAGTGAAAGATGTGATCGTGATCCCCGCGGCGGCATGGCGTGGGGAACCGTAACCGAGGCACAGTCGAAAAGAAGAATGGGCCGCGGCGGCAAGCTCAACATCAATATCGACAACGTGAAACTTGTGTCCGGCGAGAAAGTGGCTCTGCGCGCAATAAAGGATGTAAAGGGCGGCGGCCATCAGGGTGCCATCACCGGCGCGATTGTCGCCACCAGCATCGTGTTTTTTCCCGCCGCGCCCTTGTTCCTACTCGTTCACGGGAAAGACATCACGATTCCCAAAGGCACCGAAATCACCGCCTACATCAACGGCGATATCCCGCTCGACCAGAGCAAGTTCGCATCCGCGGTGGCTGCGACTAAATAGGTCCTCGACTGTTGGATCGTCGATAAACGGTCAAAGCGACGCCACTTCCCACTCAAACGCCCGGAATTCCGCGAGCTTCTCGAAATCGCGCGCGTTCGCCGTCAACACGCGAATCCCCAGCCGTCCGGCGCTCGTCGCGATCAAAGCGTCGTTGGTCAGGCGTCCTTGTCCGATTTTTTCGTAGTGATATTTCGCTGCCAGGCGGTTGAGGACCTTACCGGCCTGAGTCCAGTCACCAAGATTTGGAACAAGTAGACGGTTGATCTTGTTCATGTCCCGTTCGAGTCGCCCAATTACTGCGCGATCCCGATCGCCGACTCCAGCATACAGTTCCTCCAAGACGATCGCGCTCAACCAGAGCGGGGCTTCGGGAGTCAGCCTACGGAGCGCGAGGATAGCGTCATGACCCTGGCGCAGTGCCGCGATATAAACGGAAGTGTCGAATAGCGCAGGCCGCACTCAGCCGCCTAGCGCGCCATAGACATCTTTGATCTCGATGCCACTCTCAAGAAACCGCTCGTTTGCTTCGAGGGCGATACGGTTGCTTTCGATTTCGGCTATCGCTAAATCCAGTGCGCGGTCGATGGTTTCCGTTTCCGTTTTCGCGCGCAACGCTTTCTGAGCTCTCTTGATTTTGGCCGTGTCCAACTGGAAGTGCTTATGGGCGCGAGTCCTTGCCGGAGCCATGAATAACTCCTCCTGTATGGAGAATAAAGATTTAATGTACATAATGTCAACTGGTATGTACATTCAAACTGGAAGCAAACCTCGTTCCCATTTGGCAACTTGACACCACCGTCCCCCCTTCCTAGAATTCTTGCTAGGGAGCGACTCAGGAATATACCTAAGTTATTGATTTATAAGATATTATGAGTTGTTCCTCCCGTGGAGGAAGCCCGTTGAGGTGCCCTTCGCGCATCTATATATAAGAAGGGTCCCAGGAACCCAGAATTACCCATGGCCCCATCCGAAAGCATTGGCGCTCGCGAACGCGAAATCCTCACCGCCATCGTGGAGACTTTCATCTCCAACGGTGAGCCCGTAGGGTCGCGCACCCTCTCGCGCTCCAACCGCGAAGGCCTCAGCGCCGCCACCATTCGCAACGTCATGGCCGACCTCACCGAGGCCGGATACCTCGAGCAGCCGCACACCTCGGCCGGCCGCATTCCCACGCCCGACGCCTACCGCTATTATGTGGAACAGATTTCCGGCGAAGCCCGCCTCGCCCCCGACGAGCAGCACAACATCGAGAAAACGTTCCAGGGAGTAACCGACGCGGAGGAATTCATGGAGCGCACCTCCGATGTCCTCTCGCTCATCTCCGGCAACGTCGGCCTGGCCGTCGCCGCGTCCGGCCCAAAGAACGCGCTTGAGCACGTTTATTTCTCGCGCCTCGCGGAAAACAAGATTTTAGCCGTAGTCGTTACCCGCTCCGGCCTGGTCCGTGATCGCGTCCTCCGCCTCGATCTCCAGCAATCCGATCTCGACGCCGTAGCCCGCTACATCAACGAAAACTTCCGCGGATGGGCCATGGACACCCTCCGCTCAGAAATCGCACGCCGCATTGAGCAGGAGCGCAGCGAATACGACCGCCTGATGAAGTCGCTGGAGCAGCTCTACCTCAAAGGCGCGCTCCAAACCGAAGGCGGCGAATCGGTCTTCGTCGAAGGAGCATCTAATCTGGTTGCGACGGAAAGCGACCGGCAGCGCCTGGGCGCGCTGCTCAAGACGCTGGAAGAAAAAGAAAAAGTAGTCGAGTTGCTCAACGCCTACCTCGACGTAAAGACGGAAGCGGTTCGTGTGGTCATTGGCCTGGACGAAGCGCTGCCGTCCATGCGTAACTTGGTCCTGATTGGTTCTCCCGCCCGTATGGGCGGAGAAGTCATGGGCCTGCTGGCCGTGCTCGGACCCACGCGCATGGATTACCAGCACACCATCACCGCCGTCTCCTACATCGCACGGCTGTTCGACAAAGTTCTGAATGAGAATGAATAAGTGAAGATGAACGACTTTGAAAGGTTTATGAGAAAACACAGCAAAAATCCCGAGGGCGACCGCTCGGCCGCAGACGGTCCTGCTCTGGAAGTGGAAAACGACGAGCCGGGTACGGATGCCGTTGCGCCCTCCGGCGAATCCGGTGAAGGAGCACTCGACCGCCTCGCGCGGGAAAAATTGGAACTCCTCGACCGCCTCGCCCGTCAGCAAGCCGAGTTCGACAACGCCCGCAAGCGCGCTGTCCGCGAGCAGCAGGAGTTTCGCGACTATGCCGTAGCCAACGCCCTCACGCCGCTGCTCCCGATTCTGGATAGCCTGGATCAAGCCGTTCACTTTGAAGGCGCCTCGGCGGCCGATCTTCATGCCGGACTGGAGTTAATTTCCAAGCAGCTTCTCGATGCGCTGGGCAAGCTGGGGCTGCAAGTCGTCCACGCCAAAGGCGAACCCTTCGACCCGCACCAGCACCAAGCCATCGAAATGGTAGAAACCGACGAAGTGCCGGACGGCCAAGTATTCGACGAATTGCAACCCGGCTACAAATTGAAAGACCGCCTACTGCGCCCCGCCATGGTCCGCGTGGCCAAGAGTTCCAAAAGCTAGGATCGGAATCATGAATGTTGAGAGGTTCCTAGTCGGAAGTTCCACAAATGATTGTCATCCCAACTAGCGGGAGTGCCTGCCCTGAGCTTGTCGAAGGGGATCTGTAGTTCAGGGAAGAAGGAAGGCGATTCGTATCAGGGCACGCCTTTAGGCGTGCCGCAAAAGCCGGGCGAATCGGCGCCTGCAGGCGCTGGCATTCGGCTCAATCGTCGGCGCAAGCTTTTGGGTGGCGCAGCGCTTTAGCTCTGCATTTACAACCCGGCGCAGAGCGGCTTTAGCCTCTGAGGTAGTGGTTAAGCAAGGAGCTGGCAAATCACGAACGGTAGGTCACGGCCTCAGCCGTGACAACCAGGGCAAATGAGAAGGGGGATTGAGCCCCCGAGGTAAGAAGAATCCCGCACCAAGGACAATACTCTGGCAACCAACACAAAACGCGATTACTACGAAGTTCTAGGCGTAGAGCGAGGCGCAAGCGAACAGGAAATCAAAAGCGCCTACCGCAAGCTCGCTATGCAGCACCACCCCGACCGCAACCCGGGCGACGCCGCCGCAGAAGAACGCTTCAAGGAAGCCTCCGAGGCCTACTCCATCCTCGCCGACGGCGATAAGCGCGCAGCTTACGACCGCTTCGGCCACGCCGGGGTCAGTTCCAACGGCGGCGGCGGCTTCGACGAGACCGTCTTCCACGATTTCCACGACATTCTCGGCGACTTCTTCGGCTTCGATATCTTCGGAGGCCGAGGCGGCGCAGGAGGCCAACGCCACACCCGGGTCCAGCGGGGCGCTGATCTCCGCGAAGATCTTAAACTGGAATTCGAGGAAGCCGTCTTCGGAGCCGAAAAAACCGTCACCGTCCGCCGCCACGAAACCTGCGAAGCCTGCCGCGGCGCCGGAACCGCCCCGGGAAAGTCCCCGGTCACCTGCCGCACCTGCAACGGCCACGGGCAAGTCCGTCATCAACAGGGATTTTTCAGCATTGCGCGCACCTGTTCCACTTGCCAGGGCTTGGGCCAGGTCATCACCGATCCCTGCCTGCAATGCCGGGGCCAAGGCAGAATCCTTCGCCAACGCACAGTAGAAGCTAAAGTCCCCGCTGGCGTCGAAGACGGCACCCGCATCCGCTTTACCGGTCTGGGCGAAGCCGGACCTTATGGCGGCCAACCCGGCGATCTCTACGTTGTTTTACATGTCAAAGAACACGCCTTCTTCGAGCGCGAAGGCAACGACCTCCGCTGCGTTGTTCCAGTTTCACTGGTGCAAGCCACACTGGGCGCAGAGATCACCGTCCCCACGCTCCGCGGCGATCAAACCCTCAAAGTTCCGGAAGGCACCCAATCAGGCGCAACGATTCGCATTCGCAATCAAGGCGTCCCGGTCCTCAACGGCCGCGGCACCGGAGACCTCTTCGTGGAAGTCCGCGTCCAAACGCCAACCAAGCTCACCAAACGGCAGAAGGAACTTCTGCATGAGCTGGGTACGACGCTGAAAGTGGAAAACAGCCCGCAGAAGAGTTCCATCTTCGGCAAAGTCAAGGAAATCTTCAGCTAGAAATGTGACAGCCCCAACCAACGTAACACTTGCCGTCGAAAACACTTGCGAGGGGGCGGCCGCTCTCGGCCGCCCGGTCTTGGTTTTTATCTAACACCCATGACCCGCCGCCGCTGGCTACCCGACCGCATCGAAGGCGACTACGCCTCTCTGTTAGGCCCTCACGCCGATCATCTCTCGCGTGTGCTGCGCGCAGAAATCGGCCAGCAATACGACATCACCACTCCCACGGGGGTCCGCACAGGCCGCATCATCTCCGTAAAAGAAGGCTGCGTAGATTTTCTGCTGGGTGATTACCTGCCGGACGAGCAAGCCGCCACGCCCGACATTACCTTGGCCCTAGCCATCTTCAAATTCGACCGCATGGAATGGGCCATCGAAAAGTGCACTGAGCTGGGCGTCACAAGAATCATTCCCTGCATTGCCGCGCGCACGGAAAAACATCTGTCGCAAGCCGCACAGAAACGCGCAGAGCGCTGGCGTCGCCTCGTCACGCAAGCGTCAGAACAATCCCGTCGCGCAACTCCACCCCACCTCGCCGATCCCATCACATTCGACCAACTCATGGCCGACGATTCACCCACTCGCATCGTACTTTCAGAATCCGAAACGGCTCTCACCCTCGGCTCAGCTCTCGCGCAGGCCCACAGCCGCCTGATCCTGGCCATCGGCCCCGAGGGTGGATGGACTACCGGAGAGCTGAAGAAGTTCGCTGGATCCACATGGAAATCCGCCACTCTGGGCTCCACCATCCTTCGCGCAGAAACCGCCGCCATCGCCGCGCTCGCTATCGCCGCATCCCATCTGCGTGACGCCGAGTGTCCAGGGGCTTGAGTGCCACAAGCTACTTGCTTTTCTTCTCGCCCTTCGCCTTCGGCGACCCGTGTGCAGATTCCTTGATCGCACTAAGCCGTACCACCGCTGCGGCCGCCGTGTAGCGCACAACTTCGTTGTCATCTCCGAGATACAACGCCACCGTGTCGAGGGCCGCCACATCGCCCCGTTTGGTGAGCGCCTCGAGCACAGCGACGCGCACCAGCCAATTGTGGTCGCCCGCCGCCTCAACCAGTGCCTGGAACGTGGCCGGGTCCGGGTCGTGGATCAGCACCTTGGCCGCCGCGGCACGAATCGGCGACGAGTCGTCTTTCTTCACGATTTTGAACGCCTGCCAACCGATACCTGCGAACGGAATGAATCCAATCCCCTCCTCAAAACCCAGTTGCGCCAGTTTTTTCGGGTCTTTCAGAAAGGCGGTCTGCGAAGCGATGATGCCTTTGCCCGTCTTCCGGCCGCCTGTCAGGATTTCGTAGTACACCTCATAAGCGGAATCATCATGCATGAGATCGAGAGAATGCGCCGCTGCCAGAGCAACCGACGGATCGTCATCCTTTAACGCCTCTTGCAGCTTTGGGATACTGGCCCTCCAGTTTGCGTCTCCCAACGCCGCCGCTGCTGCCGCTCTCACCTCAGGTCTTTGATCTCCCAGGGCTTTTTCCGCCATTTTGCGGGCCCGAAGATCATTCGGGATCAATCCCAAAACGCGAACAGCCGTTGCCCGCGCTCCGGTCGCCGTTCCGGAGCATGCCGCACGCAACATGTGCCATGCGTCGTCTTTTGTAGCCTGCGCAGTTCCGGTGTCGGCGGCCGGTGGGCGGCCGGGTTCGTTGGCTTTCGACGGCGTCGCGCTTTGCGGTTCAGGCTCGCCGGAGGAAGACGGCGCATGGGGACTCGGCGACGGAGGCGGCCCGGACTGTGGACTCGCGAACAGCAGACACGATGCACTGCACAAGACCGCAAAGCTTCTAAGCAACCGCGCAATCCGCATGAGCCCCCACTCTGGTAGCGTCGCTTGGATTCCCAATACGTTCAAGCAGATGCGCTCGACCGAAGAGAATGTTGAGAAACCTGGCGCTTAAGAGCCCCGAGACGCGTGTGATAAGCCGGCAAGCTCTCGGTCCCGTGGCGGGTATAATCACCGGTGGCGCTCCATCCCGCGGCTGCGCCAAGCCTGTCGCCGACGAATTCGTTCAAATTGAGACCACGGAGTCTCCTCCCATGTGTGGAATTGTAGGAATTTTCTCGCGCCGTGAGCCGGTGATGGCGGAAACGCTGCAACGTGCAACGCAAAGTCTCTATCACCGCGGCCCCGACGGCCAGCGCCACTGGATCTCCGCCGACCGAAAAGCAGGCTTGGGGCATGCCCGCTTGAGCATCATCGACCTCACCACCGGCGACCAGCCCATGGCGAATGAGGACGGCAGCATCCAGCTCGTTGTCAATGGCGAGTTCTATGGCTACGAAGCGATCCGCCAGGAACTGCAAACTGCGGGCCATCACCTGAAGACCAAATCGGACAGCGAGATCGCCCTGCATCTCTATGAAGACCGCGGCGTGCAGTGCCTTCATCGTCTCCGCGGCGAGTTCGCTCTGGTCCTTTGGGATAGCGTGAACCGGACAATGTTTGCAGCCCGCGACCGCTTCGGCATCAAGCCTCTGTTCTACGCGTGGCACAACGAAACTCTCTATTTTGCCTCGGAAGTAAAAGCGCTGTTCGCGGCGGGCATACCAGCCCGCTGGGATGCGGAGTCGGTGTACCACTCCGTGGAGTTCGGCGGCCATCAGACGAGAACGCTCTACGATGGCGTCTTCCAGGTGCCCCCGGGCCATTACGCCCTGGCGTCGGAGAAACACTTCCAGTTGCACCGCTATTGGGATTTTGACTATCCGGAGTCGGCAGCAGCCAGTGCCAAGCGGTCGGACAAGGAATATGTCGAAGAGTTTCGCGCCGCAATGGAAGAGGCGGTGCGGATTCGCCTGCGTGCAGATGTGCCGGTAGGCTGCTATCTGAGCGGGGGCCTGGATTCGTGCTCCATTCTTGGGCTAGCCGCGAAGCATCACCCTGAACCCATCCGCGCCTTCACGCTGACCTTCGACCGTGCCGAGTACGACGAGGAAAAAGAAGCCCGCGAGATGGCGGCAACAGCCGGAGCGGAGTTTTATCCAATCCCCATGCGCCAGGATGACCTGGCAGACAATTTCGCCGCCGCCACGCTACAGTCCGAAACGCTTTGCATCAACGCCCATGGCGTAGCAAAGTATATGTTGAGCCGCGCCGTCCGCGACGCTGGCTACAAAGTGGTGCTGACCGGCGAGGGCTCGGATGAACTCCTCGGCGGCTACGCCCACTTCCGCCGCGACGTCCTCCTGTACAACCGCGAGGGACAGGATCCGGAGGTAATCGCGGGCCTGCTGCGCGATCTGGAACGCCTGAATCCAGTCTCCCGCGGATTGCTCTTGCCGCACGGCGAGCCCCTCCCTCTGGACGGCGTTAAGCGCCTGCTGGGATTCGTCCCTTCCTGGATCGAAACCTTCTCAGCGCGCTCAGGCAAATTGCGCAACGTCATGTCCCAGGATTTGCTGGAGAAGTTTGGCGACCGGCGAGGCTATCTGCCGCTACTGAGCGATCTCGATGTGCACCGCCAACTCAACAAACGCGATCCGCTCCATCAGTCGCTATATTTGTGGTCGAAAACCATGTTGCCGAATTACCTGCTGGTCGTCCTGGGTGATCGCATGGAGATGGCCCATTCGATTGAAGGCCGCGTCCCGTTCCTGGATCATCATCTGGTAGAAGTAATCCGCTCGCAACCGCCAGCCATGAAGATTCGAGGCGTGACGGAGAAGTACGTTCTGCGCGAAGCCGTCAAAGACGTAATCAGCGATACAATCTACCGCCGCCAAAAGCATCCGTTCCTCAGCCCTCCGGCAACCCTGAATCCCCACGAGCGCCTGAGCACATTTATGCAGGACACGCTACGCGGGCCCGTGATGGCGGCGATCCCATACTTCGATCAGAAGAAGGTTGTCGCTCTCCTCGACAGCCTCGGCACCATGGATGAGGGAGCGCAAGTCGCCAACGATCAGATATTGATGCATTTGGCCAGCGCGTGCGTCCTGCAAGAGGGCTTTGGTCTGGCGGCGTGACCGCTGTGTCCCCAATTCTGGACAGATGATTGCCCGCTCGTGCGCGATCCGCCCTTTGTGCTTGCTTCCAGCCAAAGGTACACGTGGGAGTCCAGACTTTGCCGCGCGGACCACCTGTAGAAGCAACGAGTTGCATGGATGGCGCCGAGGGCCACTCAAATGCAACAGGGGAAGTAGAGTGAGGCATCGTTCTCCTCTTTCAGGTTCCCTGAACTAAGTCAGCCCATCTGGAGTTCCCCCGCTCTTAGCGAACCGACAACCTTAGGAGGTTTATATGTTTGCACGCAACGTTACCTTCCATCTGAAATCCAATATGCTCTCCGACTACACGCGAACTTTCGACAAGGACATTCTTCCATTGCTGCGCAAGCAGAATGGTTTCAAGGATGAAATTACATTCTCCAGTCCCGGCGGCAACGATGTCACGGCCGTCAGCCTGTGGGACAACAAAGCCAGCGCGGAAGCCTACAACACCAATTCTTACCCGGATGTATTGAAGACAATATCACGGTTCATTGAGGGCACGCCGAAGGTTCTCACTTCGGACGTGGTCAATTCAACTTTTCATAAGCTCGCACACGCGACAGCGTAAAACCCAGGTAACGTTCGTCCGGGGGGGCCGGGAACCCCGCCTTCCCGGACGACTTGGTTAACCCGCACCGTGATGGACTTAATGACTGATAAGTTGGAATTGGGGCTGTGAGTATGACAAATCTATTCGTTGGAAATCTGGCATCAAACAGAACGCCCGATGAGCTTCGCAATTTGTTCCAGGGTTATGGGCTGGTGGATGCCGTGGAAATCATGACCGACCATGAAACTCGATATTCGCGCGGCTTCGCTTTTGTAGAGATGCGAAGCGAGGTCGACGCCAGGAGGGCGATTGCACACCTCGACGGTGTGGTTTTGTGGGGAAGGCAAATTCAAGTACAAGCCTGCCTGCCCAAGCTTGCAGCTTAAGCCTTCCATTACCCGCCTGCCGTTAACTTCTTGTGAGTTCGGAGGCGGGTGGCCGGGCCTCTGATCTTTGTTGGTACCACTCAGACAAAGGCTGCCCCATCCTTTCGCGTCCTTTGCGAAAGGGTGGGAAGCGATGCTGGCGGGTGGCCGACCCTTGTTCTTAATATTCCCTATCCTGAATACGGGATGCCCGTCCTCGCGTTCCTTGCGATGGCGAAAGCGACACAGCCGACACCACCGTTCGAGCCAAGCTTTTGGGCGGCGCAGGGCTTCAGCCCTGCGATCAGCCTTGGGAAAATCTGGGCTTCAGCCCCTGAGGCAGGGTTCAGGTTCCAGCAAATTCCCACACCCTCCCCTCTGCTACCCTAGCCCCATGGCGGTCCCGAAACAAAAACCAACCTTCACCCTCGACCCCCAACAAACCCTCGCCTTCGAACACACCACTGGACCCATGCTCGTCATCGCCGGCGCCGGAACCGGAAAAACCACTGTCCTAACCCAACGTATCGCCCACCTAATCGAAGCCGGACACGCCCAGGCCGAAGAAATCCTCGCCCTCACCTACACCCAAAATTCCGCCGCCGAGATGAAGCGCCGCGTCCAGCAAGCCAGCCCCGCCGCCAAAAACGCGCAAGCCTACACCTTCCACGACTACTGCTTCGACATCCTCAAGCGCAACCAACGCGGCTTCGAAGTGCTCGACGACTTCGACCTTAACATTCTCCTCCGCAAGCGCATCCGCCAACTCAACCTCAAGCACTACGTCCGCGCCGCCAAGGTCGGACAGTTCCTCAAAGACCTGCTCGAGTTCATGCGCCGCTGTCAGGACGAACTCGTCACTGGCGCCGACTACCGCGGATACGTCAAAAAGCTCGAACGAGGCGAATTCAAAATCCACCGCGTCGCCAAATCCAAGGATGACGACGAACTTACCGACGAAGAAGCCCTCGCCCGTTGCCAGGAGATCGCCGGAGTCTTCGAAACAGTGGAAGGCTGGCTCGCGGACGAATCCCTCGGCACATTCGGCCACATGATCACGCGTGCGCGAGCTCTGCTCGAATCGAATCCCGACGTTCTCAAGAATGAGCAGGCCCGAGCCCGTTTCATCCTCGCCGACGAATTCCAGGACGTAAACTTCGCCCAGATCCGCGTGCTTTCTCTCTTGGCCGGCAAGGACGCCAACCTGTTCGCCGTCGGCGACCCCGACCAGGCCATCTACCGCTTCCGCGGCGCATCCTCCGGAGCGTTCGATATCTTCCTGCGCCAGTATCCGGATACCAACATCGTGCGCCTCGAACGCAACCGCCGCTCGCTCTCGCCCATCCTTCACTGCTCCCACGCCATCATCAAAGAAAATCCGCCGATTTTTCGCCACGCTCCTGTACCCGGCGTGCCCCACCACCGCCACGTGCTCGTCTCTGTCCGAGAGGAAGACGCAAAGTCAGCCGCGCCACTGCGTGCCGGCCCGGTCGAGATCATCGCAGCCAAAAAAGAGCGGGAAGCTGAAGACATCGCCATGACCATCCGCAACCGCAAGCGCTCTCTGAGTTGCCGCTGGCGCGACTTCGCCGTTCTCTACCGCCAGCATTCGCACCGGGAAGATGTTATGGACGAGCTCTCCGCCGCCGGCATCCCCTTCGCGGTCGAAACGATGGACGTACTCGATACGCCGCAGGTGCGCGATCTTCTCGCCTGCGTCGGCGCCGTCGTCGATCCCGCCGACAGCATCAGCCTGTTTCGCGTAGCCGCCCTGCCCGAGTTTGCCATCGATCCTCTCGCGCTCCAGGCCGTCATGCGTTCCGCCGCTCGGGAGACCGATCTGCATCACGTCCTGGCCGACGTCGCCGGCGGCCCGGTCGTCCTCGCCAAGCTCGATCACGTTCGAGCGGAAATCGCTCAGAAGTCCAGCAAGGGCGTTCCAGCCCTGCGCATCCTCCTCCAGCGCTTCAACCTCGCCGCCGAAAGTCTGGCTACCCAGGCGTTCCTTGAATTTGTCGCCGCCTGGGAACGTAAGAAGCCCCCTATCAAGGAAAACGGCGAACTGGGCGAACTGCTTGAATACCTGAAGCTCTTTCGGGAAGCCGAAGGCAAAGTCCCCGCGAAACCGCCCGAGCAGCGCGATGCGGTCCAGCTCATGACCGCTCACACCGCCAAAGGTCTTGAGTTCCGTCACGTCTACGTCATTCGAATCGGGAGTAATTCCTTCCCGGCGTCCTATCGCGAGTCTCTCGTGGAGTTTCCGCAGGAGCTGCGCGATCCCCAATCGATCGCCCCCGGCGATAGCAAGGAACTCAACGCCGAAGAAGAACGCCGGTTGTTCTACGTGGCCATGACCCGGGCCGAAGATACCCTCACCCTTTATGGCAGTCCTGGCCGAGGCAAGAAAGATCCCACCCCTCCCGGCTACCTGCGCGACCTCCTCACGAGCAAAGACCTTGATCGCTGGCGCCTCGCCCGCGAACCCGAGCCCGTGCAAATCGAACTTCTCGCAGGCGAAGACCTCGACTTCGCCGCCGCCCCCCTATCTCCCGTCTCCGCCTGGATCGCTCTTCCGCTCCCGCATCCACCGCAACGTGGCCTGAGCGCCAGCGCCATCGAAAGTTACGAACGCTGCCCGTTGCAGTTCAAGCTGAATCGCGATTGGCGCATCCCAGAAGAATCCCACGCTGCTCTGCAATACGGCGGCGCCATGCACCTGGCCCTTCGCCACTACTTCGATGCCGTCCGCTTCGAGCGTCCCGCCACTGCCGCCGAAGCAATCAAAGTCTTCCGCGACGAATTCGGGAAAGCTGTCATCCCTGACGACTACCAGCGCGAGCTTTACGAGCAGCAGGGCGAACGCCAATTGCAGGATTTCATCGCCGCCGCCGAGCGCAATTTACCGTCCGTCCTTCACACCGAGCAGGAGTTTGCCATCGAACTAGCCGGCAGCAAGATCCGCGGCCGCATCGACCGCATCGACCACCTCGACGACGGCACCGTCCGCATCGTCGACTACAAGACCGGCAAAGCCAAGACGCAGGACGATGCCGACGACAGCCTCCAGCTTTCCATCTATGCCTTGGCCGCGCAGCAAAAATGGGGCTATCAAGCGAGCGCGTTGGCCTTGCAGAATCTTCAGGACGGCAGCATGCCCGTCACGCGCCGCAACGAACTTGAGCTAAGAAAGGTCACCGACCGCGTGCAGAAAGTCGCTTCAGAAATCTCGGAAGGGAAGTTCGAACCCAAGCCCGGGCGCCACTGCTCCTGGTGCGGCTTCCGCAACCTGTGCCCCGCCACGGAAAAAAATCTAGCCATCCTCCGCACCCAAAACGAACGCAAAAACTAAAGGGACGCTTTCGCGTCCCCTAGTTTGCCTTTCAGCGAAGTGCACGTTTAGTGCTTTTTCTTCGTAGCCTTTTTCTTCGCTGCCTTTTTCTTGGTTGCCATTTGAACGATTCTCCCTTCCATCGTAGATGGAAAATTGTGCAACGGTCTTATGTTGCAACTACTTGATGTATAGAATCCCGCAAAAATGAAGTCAAGAAAAAAATGATGTCAAAGACGATGCCCGAGCAAGTACGAAAGTCACCACCTCGGTCCTTCAATTCACTCGATTCTGTTCCTCACGTCACGCGATTCGCGCGCAACCCGCTAACGGCGCACCTTTCGCGACAGAAAAATTTCTGCGCCGCATTCGCGAACCTTCACAATCCAGGCACGAATCGCTTTTCGCCCCGCACACAAAATATAATCACAAAAGCACTCATAAGGAGTCTTTCATGTCGAGTTCGATGAAAAACGAAGACGTTGTGATCGTCTCCGCCGTCCGCACCGCGGTCGGAAAATTCCAGGGGGCGCTCTCCGATATCTCCGCCACACAACTGGGCGCCATCGCCGTGCGCGAAGCCGTCAAGCGAACTGGTCTTAAGCCCGAGCAGATCGATGAATGCATCATGGGCAACGTACTCCCCGCGGGCCTCGGCCAAAATCCCGCTCGGATCGCCGCTATTTACGGGGGTTTAGCCAACGAGGTGAGCGCGCTGACCATCAATAAGGTCTGCGGATCCGGTTTGAAGGCCGTCGCCCTCGCGGCCCAGGCGATCCAAACCGGCAACAGCTCCATCGTCGTGGCGGGTGGCATGGAGTCGATGACCAACGCGCCCTATCTTCTCCCCAACGCCCGCAAAGGTTACCGACTCGGCAACGGGCAGATCATCGATTCCATGGTCAATGACGGCCTGTGGGACATTTACAACAACTACCACATGGGCATCACCGGCGAGAACGTTGCCGAGAAGCACAACATCACCCGCGAACAGCAGGACGAGTACGCATTGAGCTCTCATCGCAAGGCCGTGGCCGCCATGAATGATGGCCGTTTCGATTCCCAAATCGTCCCGGTCGAACTCCCCGCCCGCAAGAAGGGCGATCCGCCCACGTTCTTCACCAAGGACGAGTCCCCACGCGAAGATGCCAGCATCGAGGCCCTTCGTGCTCTCAAACCCGCCTTCAAGAAGGATGGCACCGTGACTGCGGGCAACGCGCCTGGCGTCAATGACGGCGCCGCTGCCGTTGTGGTGACCTCCGCAATTCGAGCGAAAGAACTCAGCATTCAGCCCCTGGCTCGCATCGTCGGCCAAGCCACCAGCGGCGTCGAGCCGAAATGGGTGATGCTCGCCCCCGTCACTGCCATACAGAAGCTCTGGCAAAAAACCGGATGGAAGCCCGAGGACGTCGATCTTTACGAACTCAACGAAGCCTTTTCCGTTCAGGCGCTCGGCGTGATGAAGGAACTGAACCTCGACCCGGCCCGAGTCAACGTCAACGGCGGAGCAGTAGCCATTGGCCATCCCATCGGCGCCAGCGGGGCTCGCGTTCTGACAACGCTCCTCTATGAAATGTCGCGTCGCAACGCGAAGCGTGGCATCGCAGCCCTATGTCTCGGAGGCGGCAATGCGGTGGCCATGGCAGTGGAACGGTAGCCGTTGAAGTGAAAACGATGCGGCCGTAGAATTCCCTTATCGAAACTCAGCCGGATTTCTCGGGGAGGTTCACCATGGGAATGATCTCTCGCAGGCGACTGTTGAGGGTGGCGTTGCCAGCTTTTGTGGCATTCGGATTCGGAATGCCTGCACTAGGCCAGTCTCCGGCCACCCCGGCGGCTCAAACTTCAGAGCCGCAATATACCCAGCCCATACCGCGTCCGAACGGAGCCACTGGTATTTCTGTCGGCGGGCCACATGTTTCCAGTTTGGCTCCCGGCGGCTTCCAGCCGACCATACGCCAAGTTACTGGCAAGCCGTATTCTCTGGAGCTGGAATCCGAACAGAAGCAGACTCTGGCGGATGGCACAAACATCTCGCGAAAAACCTCCATACGCCGCGAATACCGGGATTCTGAAGGCAGAACCAGAACCGAAAACGAGCCGATATTTTCCGGCCGCGGCGTAACCTCATATCCACTGATCCAAATCGCGGACCCCGTTGCCCAGTTTCGGTACATGATCAATACCCGAACGAAAACTGCCAACCGGGTTCCAGCCAAGGTGTTGACTGGCCTCCCACAAGTCCACCCAGGAATGCATGTGGCAACCAGTTACGTGGTTGCGGGTGCCTCAACAAATCCGCCGGACGGCCCTCATCTCCACGCTAAACGAGAACCTCTCGGTACCCAGGTCTTTGAAGGCGTGGCGGCGGAAGGCTTCCGCATAACGACCACTTTCCCCGTGGGATCTATGGGGAACGACCGTCCCTTTGAAACAGTCTGCGAACAGTGGACTTCGCCCGAGCTGGGGACGATGGTAATGACGAAGTGCTCCGATCCCCGAAGCGGGGAGACCACAACCCGCCTGACTCATGCCCAGTTGTCGGAGCCGGATGCCGCCTTGTTTCGTGTGCCCGATGGATACAAGGTCTTCAAGGATGGGACGCCCTGGTACAAGCGGCTTGGCTTATAGCGGAGGCGGAGTGCGAAGATTCCCCACAGCAACTTGTCTTACCCGAGCGTGAGTTTCGTGAGTTTGAAAGCCGATTCGGCCCACCCAAGCCTACATTCCCGGGCCAAAAGAAATATCCCACGAACTGCGGGAGCGGCACTTTGGTGTTTCGGATCTTGCCAAGTCGGTTCGCGGGTTCATTTTGTCGAGTTTGTTGTGCGCTTCTTTCGACCAAAATCTAACACAGAGAGCCCATCTCGCAAACGCAAGATGGGCTCTCGTGTTGCTTCGAGCGCCCGCCGTTTTCTTTCTCTGAGCGTTTTACTTCACGATCACCTTCGTCCGCATCCAGGGATGAATGCAGCACTCGAAGTTATGTTCGCCTTTCGAGAGATTCGTCACCTCAAGATGGCTGCCTTGAAGGATGCGAGTCTTCGCCACGGCGAGATTCGAGAACCCGCCCACACACTCCGGCACCGTCTGCTCTCCGCCATTCAGCCCGGGAATAAAGCCTCCACCGAATTTCTCCACTTCGGTAAAGGTGTGGGGCTCGCCGCCCTCGTCTGCCACTGTCAGAACCGTTCCCGGCTTGATCCTCACCGTGTCCGGTTCGAAGTCCCAGTTCGGGTCGGGCGTTCCCGCCGCGGCTTTCGAGAACAAGTCGGTCAGCGTTGTAAACGCTCCCAGAGTTACGTTGTGGCAGAAGTCGGGGCCCAGGGCAGCGTTGAACGTGATTGGATCGCACTCGTCCAGCGCGACGATCTGGGAGATCGCCGGTGGAACGGCTTGCAACTTTTCTTGAGCCAAAGCAGTCGTCGCGCCAGCGGCAGTCAGACAGCCAGCGAGTACACAGAGTTTCCATGCGGTGTTCATTTGTGTTGCCTCCATTAAGTTTGAAAAGGTGGTCAGTTGATGGCGTTCGGCCGCCGCACCCGTCCGGAATTGAACGTCAGGGCGGCCAAGAAGTCGGTTCAGCGGGAACGCTAATGAGTTCTCATCCTTAAGGGTTCTCCTTCCTTAGATATAGGTAGTCGTGAATTCAGCGATTCAGACGCAACTTTCGCCGCAAAATGTCCGTCCGTCAATGCTTCGCGGCTCCACGAAACCTCAAAGTTTTATCCTCGACTAACCGATTGAAAGGAATAGATTTACTGAATATTCCGGACCCTCTGCGGCATCCAAGGTTGTGATAGCCTTTTCCCTTGGACATCTGAAAGCATGTCGGCACCTGTCTCAGTAGCGCGCATCCTGCGTTTTGACTCTTTCGAACTGGATCTCCAGGCGGGAGAGTTGCGGAAACGCGGCGTCAAGAAGCGTATTCAAGGTCAGCCCATCCAGGTGCTTAGCATCCTCTTGCAAAGCGCCGGCAGCCTCGTTACTCGCGAAGAATTGAGGAGTCAGCTTTGGTCCGCCGACACTTTCGTCGACTTTGACCACAGTCTCCATAACGCCATCGCGCGAATCCGGGAAGCCCTGGGCGACTCAGCGGAGACCCCAAAATACATCGAGACCCTTCCGCGGCGTGGCTATCGCTTTATTGGTGCCGTGGAGGAAGTTCACTCTCCACTTGCGGGTAAAGAGAGCGGCGCAAGGTCCGTCGCGGAAAATGGCACGAAGCCGCACGATCCGACGTCCGCACCCCCGCAGCGAAGAGGGAAGTCATTTCTGGCGTTGACCACGTGCGGAATCCTCGCTTTAGCCGCAGGGCTGACCTGGAAATACTATTCGGTTCCTGCCGAGGTTCACACGATTCGCTCGCTCGCTGTTCTGCCCCTTCAGAATTTTTCCGGCGATCCGGGTCAGGAGTACTTCGCCGACGGCATGACGGAGGAACTGATCACGGAGCTGTCGCGAATTCATGCCATCAAAGTGATTTCGCGCACCTCCGTCATGGAATACAAAGGAACGCGGAAACATCTACCGCAGATCGCGCGCGAGCTGGGTGTCGACGGAATTCTGGAAGGCTCAGTTCGGCGCGAGGGCGATCAGGTCCGAATTACAGTCCAATTGCTCGATGGCCCCAACGACCGCCACATTTGGAGCGAAGACTACCAGCGCGAAATTCGCGGAATTCTGAACCTGCAACGGGAAATGGCGCAGTCGATCGCGCGGCAGATCCGCATCGAAGTCACCCCCCAGCAGCAAGCCCGTGCCAGCTCAGGCCGAGCCGTGAACCCCGAGGCCTACGAGGCGTACCTGCGCGGACGTTCCTACATTACATCCGCCACGCTCACCGTTGAAGATTTGAAAACTGCGCAGCCCTACTTCGAGGAAGCCATCCGTAAGGATCCTGGCTTCGCTTTGGGTTACGTGGGACTGGCCGATTGTTACGTCTACCTGGCGCTTTACCATCAGATCTCTCCGGCGAACGCTCGTGGGCCCGCCCGGGAGGCCTTGCGCAAAGCAATGGAACTGGATGACAGCGTCGGCGAGGCTCATGCCACGCTTGCTGTGCTGAAATGGCATGATGACTGGGACTGGGCGTCCACGGAACGCGAGTTCGACTCCGCCCTGGCCCTAGCCCCGAATTTTGGCTGTGCTCATTTGCTGCACGGTTATTTCCTGCTTTGGAAAGGGCAGCGCAACGAAGCATTGGCGGAAGTTGCCAAGAGCGGTGAGTTGGATCCTGGTTACTCCTTCGCCGCCTCTGAATCCGATTTCTACGATCACGTGCGCGATTATCCGGCATTGCTCGCAGCCAGCCGCCGGGAACTGACCGCAAATCCGAACGAGTCTGCCGGACACTTCTTCCTTGGCCGCGCTTACGAAGGCTTGGGGAAACGCGAGGACGCCATTCCCGAATATCAAAAGGCGGTCGACATGACGGGCCGGGATCAGGACGCGTTAGCCGCCCTCGGACACCTCTACGGAGTGATGGGCAGAAAGGATGAGGCGCGGAAAATCCTCAAGGAATTAGAACAACGATCGAAGGAGGCTTACGTCTCCCCTTATGTACTCGCGACCGTCTATGCGGGACTTGGCGAGAAGGATCAAGCTCTCCTGCTCCTGGAAAAGGCTTACCAGGAGAAATCATGGGACTTGCCCTGGACCCTGCAAGCGGATTTGCGTCTCGACAGCCTGCGGTCCGACCCGCGCTTCAAGGAATTGGTCGCAAGATTCAACTTTCCCCAGTGACTGCCTCTCAATTGACGTTCACGCTGTGCGCCGCCCTCGTACTGGTGCCGAGTTCCTACGCTCAGGAAACCATCAACGGCTACCACCCCAAGTGGTGGAAAGAGGTCGTCGTCTACCAAATCTATCCGCGCTCTTTTAAAGACTCTAACGGCGACGGCATCGGCGACCTGAAAGGCATCACCTCAAAACTCGACTACCTCAAAGACCTCGGCGTCGAGGTAATCTGGCTGAGCCCCCACTTCGACTCCCCCAACGCCGACAACGGCTACGACGTCCGCGACTACCGCAGAGTCATGGCCGAATTTGGAACCATGGCGGACTTCGACGAGATGCTCAAGGGCATCAAGCAGCGCCACATGAAGCTGCTGCTCGACCTCGTCGTCAACCACACCAGCGACGAGCACCAATGGTTCGTCGAGAGCCGTAAGTCGATAGACAATCCTTATCGCGATTACTACATTTGGCGGCCAGGAAAGAATCCGCACGGTGCGCAATGCGAGCCGCCAACGGGAGGCCTCTGCAACATCTTTAAAATAAGCCCGCCGCCCAACAACTGGACCTCCTTCTTCTCCGGCTCAGCCTGGAAAAGGGATTATGCCACCGGCGAGTACTACCTCCACCTCTTCGCCGAAAAGCAGCCCGACCTCAACTGGGACAACGCCAAAGTCCGCCACGAAGTCTACGACCTCATGAAGTTCTGGCTCGACAAAGGCGTCGACGGCTTCCGCATGGACGTAATCCCATTCATCTCCAAAGACCCCACCTTCCCCGACTACCCAAAAGAATTCGAGGGCCGCGTTCAATACTTCTACGCCGCCGGCCCCAAAGTCCACGACTACATCCAGGAAATGAACCGTGAAGTCCTCTCCAAGTACGACGTCATGACGGTAGGCGAAGCCTTCGGCGTGAGTTTGGAACAAACCCCATTGCTAGTTGACGAACGCCGCAACGAACTCAACATGATTTTCAACTTCGACGTAGTCCGGCTCGGCCGCCAAAGCTGGCGCCAGAATCCCTGGACCCTTCCGGAGCTGAAGGCCGTCTACACCAACCTCGATCAAAAGCTCGACGCCCACAACTGGGGCACAGTCTTTCTTTCGAACCACGACAACCCCCGCGTAGTCTCCCGCTTCGGCGACGACTCGCCGCAATTCCGCGTAGCCTCCGCGAAAGCTCTCGCCACCATGCTGCTAACGCTGAAGGGCACTCCGTTCATCTACCAGGGCGACGAACTCGCCATGACCAACTACCCCTTCACCAAAATCGAAGACTTCAACGACATCGAAGTCAAGAACGCCTGGAAGGCCGAGGTCCTGACCCACAAAGCAACCGCCGAGGACTATATCGCCAGCCTCCGCAAAACCAGCCGCGACAACTCCCGCACGCCCATGCAATGGGACGACTCCCCCAACGGAGGCTTCACCACGGCCCCGAAAGCCTGGCTGGCCGTGAATCCAAACTACAAAGAAATCAACGCCCAGCAGGCCGTCGCCGACCCGGATTCCGCCTACCACTATTTCCAAAAACTAATCGCCCTGCGCAAGAAAACCCCAGCCCTCATCTACGGCGATTACAGAGATATCGACCCCCAGCATCCGCAAGTCTTCGCCTACACTCGCACCCTCGGAGCCCTCCGCTACCTGGTCGTCCTCAACCTCTCCAGCCAGCCCGTCACCTATATCGTCCCCGGCAATCAAAAAGTGGGCTTGCCGCTACTGACCAATCTGACGGGCAAAGAAACCGCCACCTCCGTCCTACGGCTACGGCCCTGGGACGCTCGTGTCTATCAGTTCTAGGGCAGTTCTAGAAATGCAGTAAAACTGAGGATTGGCAAAGCCTGTCATCCCCGACCAGAGTGGAGGGACCTGCTTTGGTCTGCGGCGGCGCAGAGCTTCAACGTCGCGTTCCAGGCCGATGAAAAGAGGGGCTTTAGCCCGGAGGTAGGGTGCAGGAACCTCCCAGGATGACCTTCGGCCGATTCACTTCAGTAACCTAACCAATTTTCCTTGTTCGCAACTATTCTCAAGCCTGGGGGTTTCCACCTACATGACAAACATCTTCAGCAAGTCTCTGTTAGCCCTGGCAGTGAGCGGTTTGATGGTAGCCGGCTCCGCTGCTCAAACCGCAACCTCGGATGCCGGCCCTGGCGTGAAAGATCCCGGCCACCCGCGCGTGAACCAAGTCAACCGACGCGAAGCCCGTCAGCAGAAGCGCATTGCCAAGGGCATCAACAACGGCTCGCTGAGCCCGAAGGAAACGGCGCACCTGGAAAACCGCGAAGCCAAGCTTCAGAAGACCGAGCAGAAAGATATGGCAGCGCACAACGGCCACCTCACCAAGGCCGAGCAGCGTAACCTGAACCACCGCGAGAACAAAATCAGCCGAAGCATTCATCGCGACAAACACAACTAGGCACTCGAACCACCCCGAGACCGGGCAAGGATAGCCGCAGACCTCTGCGGCTTTTCCTTTTGTTCTCACTAGGCTTTGTCATTCCGACCAACGGGAGGAATCCGCTCTTCGCCTGCCCCAATACCGCCCCGCCTTTCCTTCTCTTGACCATGGGTTTACAATTCCTCCCGCTCAGAGTTCCCTCTGCGCCCGGTGCCCTAGTTTCTCGCCGGGGAAGGAGAATCCGATGCTCCGCCGTCTCTCTTCTTTATTCTGCCTCACTCCCCTAGCCATCCTCCTCAGTTGCGGCGGCTCGCCCCACGAATCCGACGAACACTATGTCTTCATCGCCGCCAACATTCAGGTTCCATATTGGCAATCAGCCGCAGCCGGCTTCAGCAAGGCGGGAGACGAACTCAAGGTCAAGACCGACTTCACCGGTCCCAAGACCTACGACTCAAAAGCGGAACGCGACGCCATCGACGACGCCATCAAGGGCAACGCCTCCGGCATCCTCATCGCCGTCACCGATGCCGCGCTCCTCCGGCCGAGCATTAATCAAGCCATCGCGCACGGCATTCCCGTCATCACCCTCGACTCCGATGCCCCTGACAGCAAGCGCCTGTTCTTCATCGGCACCAACAACTACCAGATCGGCATCGCCGGCGGAAAACGCCTAGCCAGGGAACTCCACGGCAAAGGCAACGTAGTCGTCTTCACCATGCCCGCCCAACCCAACCTGCAAGACCGTCTCCGCGGCTATAAAGACGCTCTCGCCGATACCGGAGTCAAGATCACCCGCGAAGTCGATATCGCCGGCGATCCCCGCATCGCCTTCGACACCACCGGCCAGATCATCGGCAAGGAGAAAGACAAGTTCGACGCCTTTGTCTGCCTCGAAGCTCAGTCCGGCAAGGAAGTGGCCGAAGTCTTAGACCGATATCACGTAAAGGGCAAAGTCGTAATGGCGATGGACACCGACCCAGACACGCTGGAGTGGATCCAGAAAGACGGCATTGCCGCCACCATCGCTCAGAAGCCGTACTCCATGGCCTTCGTCGGCCTGCAAATGCTCGACAACCTGTACCATCACAAGCCCGCGGCTCTCGACGAAGACTGGCTCAAAGACAGCTTCGCTCCGATCCCCAGCTTTGTCGATACGGGTTCCGCCTTGATCGACAAAAACAACGTAACGGCGTTCCTCCAGGCGAAACAAAGCGCCACCGGTGCGTCGAAGCAATAAAAGCAAAAGCGGCGAACACGCTGTCCGCCGCTCTTGATCTACGCTGAGCTTTCCGAATTTAACGCCAACGGCTACTTCATCTTCGGCAGCACAATCCCCTGCTGCGACTGATACTTTCCCTTGCGGTCGGCATAGCTGACTTCGCAAACCTCATCCGACTGGAAGAACAAGATCTGGCATAGCCCCTCGTTGGCATAAATCTTCGCCGGAAGCGGCGTGGTATTGGAGATTTCTAAAGTCACAAACCCCTCCCACTCCGGCTCAAACGGCGTCACATTGACAATTATCCCGCACCTTGCATAGGTCGACTTCCCCACGCAAATCGTCAGCACATCCCGTGGAATCTTGAAGTACTCCACCGACCGCGCCAGCGCAAACGAATTCGGGGGCACAATGCAAACATCCGACTGCACCGTAACAAACGACCGCTCATCGAAATTCTTCGGGTCCACTACGGTGCAGTTCACATTCGTGAAAACCTTAAACTCGTCCGCCACCCTCAAGTCATACCCATACGAGGAAACCCCATAAGAAATGACCCCCTGACTGACTTGCTTCTCCGAAAAAGGGTCAATCATTCCATGTTCGAGGGCGGTTTTGCGGATCCAGCGATCGCTTTTAATCATGAGGCTCCTTGGGTGCGGCGGTGTTGGGGTGGTGCGGGCTGGGGTGTCTAGCTATAGTACTGGAGTGCGGGTAACGTTGACAATCGGAGCTATCTTCTTTAGCATCAGGGACTTGATGGGGTTTCGCGCGGCGGTTGGCGCGCGGGACCGAAATCTCCCGGACGGAGCCTGCCCCATGATTAAGCTCGATATTATCAGTGAAGTGGTTACGAAGACCGGGATCACCAAAACCAAGGCTGAAGCGGCCGTTGAGACTGTGTTTGAGGGCATGAAGAAGGCTCTCGCGCATGGCGATCGTATTGAGCTACGGGGGTTTGGCGTGTTTACGGTGCGTCCGAGGAAGACCGGAATCGGGCGCAATCCTCGGACTGGGGCTGAGGTTTCCATTCCTCCGGGCAAGGCTGTTCGGTTCAAGCCGGGGAAAGAATTGCAGCAGATTGAGTAGCTGAACCCGACGGCCGGGGGCGGCCGTCGCCACGATATAGCATCTTAGTTCTTTGCTGGCATGGAGTTGCCTGTTCCCAACGCACGCTGCATCAGGATGCTGTCCACCCACCTGTTGAATTTCCATCCCACTGAATAGAGGGTTCCGATTGTACGGAAACCAAAGCGTTCGTGCAGACGCATGGACGCGGTATTGGCGGTGTCGCCGATTACGGCGATCATTTGACGCCAGGGGCCCTGTTCGCAGGTTTCGATCAAGGCGGTTAGAAGGGCTTGGCCGAGACCTTGACCGAGGTGTTCAGGGGAGATGTAAACGGAATCCTCGATGGTGAATTTGTAGCCGGGGCGGGGACGGTATAGACCGGCGTAAGCATAGCCTAGGATCTTTTTGTCTTGCTTGGCTACGAGATACGGTAGGCCCAGGGTCAGGATTGTGGAACGGCGGGCGGACATTTCTTCTGCGGACGGGGGTTCGAGTTCAAACGTTGCGGTGCTGGTGTGGACGTAGTGGGCGTAGATGCGGGTGATATCTGCGACATCTTTTTCTGTGGATGGGCGGATTTGTGGAGGCATGGGCGTCTCTGTTTTATCGTAGCCGATAAAAAGCGTACAGCAGGTCCCTTCGCTACGCGGTTGCTTCGCTTCGCGAAGCAACGGCTCCGGTCGAGATGACAATGATAAGAAAGACGGGGCTTAAGAAACAGAACCTTATTCAAAGGCGACGGACAGGAGTGTCCGTCCCACACGAGCCTGTCCCCACAGGCCTGCCCCACACGAGCCTTAGACCCAATACGTGCGGTCCAGCGTGCGGTACTGGATTGCTTCGGCTATGTGTTTGGTTTCCAGGTGAACCACGGCCTCGAGGTCGGCGATGGTACGGGCCACTTTTAGGATGCGGTCGTGGGCGCTTAGGCCTTGCTGGAGCATGGCGCGTTCCAGGAGTTTTTCGCAGTCGGGAGAGAGGTCGCAGAACGTCCGCATTTGGCGCGGGGCCATTTGCGCATTGCAGAAGATTCCTTCATTGGCGAAGCGAGTTTGCTGGATGTGGCGCGCGCACATGACTCGGTCGCGAATCTTCTGGGATGACTCGGCTTCGGCGCCGCTGCGCATTTCTTTGTAATTTACGGCAGGGACGTCGATGTGGATATCTATGCGGTCCAGCAGAGGGCCGGAGATTTTGGAGATGTAGCGCTGGATGAGAGGCGGGGTGCAGCGGCATTCGCGGGTGCGGTCGTTGTGGTAGCCGCAGGGGCAGGGGTTCATGGCGGCGGCCAGCATGAAGCGGGCGGGAAAGGTTAGCGATCCAGCGGCGCGGGCGATGCAGACGGTGCCGTCTTCTAGTGGTTGGCGCATGACTTCCAGAACGCTACGGGGGAATTCGGGAAGTTCGTCCAGGAACAGCATGCCGTTGTGAGCCAGAGAGACTTCGCCGGGACGAGGGATGGCGCCGCCGCCGATTAAGCCGGCGTCGGAGATAGTGTGATGCGGGGCGCGGAACGGCCGCACGCCTACCAATCCGGCTCCCGGATCTAGAACACCGGCGACGCTGTGGATTTTTGTTGTCTCTAACGCTTCTTCAAACGTCAGCGGAGGCAGGATCGTTGGCATCCGCTTGGCCAGCATCGTCTTGCCGACCCCGGCGGCCCAATCATCAAAATGTTGTGCCCCCCGGCGCAGGCCACCTCAATGGCCCGCTTCGCCGTATGCTGCCCGCGCACGTCTTTGAAGTCGACGTGAAACTGCTGGGCGTTCTTCAGTAAATTCTCACGCTCCACCAGCAGCGGTGCCCGGTCGGAGTTCTTGTTCAGGAAATGGATCACATCCAGCAGCGACCCCACCGGATACACATCTACCCCTCCCACCATCGCCGCATCGCAAGCATTAATGTTCGGCACGACCAGCCGCCGAATCTTCCGTCCCCGCGCCTCGATGGCGATCGGCAAGGTGCCCCGAATCCCGCCATCCAGAGAGAGCTCGCCCACGAACAGGCAGTCGTCAATCTCCTTCGGCTTCAGGCCTCCATACGCCCCCAGAATCCCCAGCGCCATGGGCAGATCAAAGCCCGACCCTTCCTTCTTAATGTCGGCGGGGGCCAGGTTGATGGTGATGTGCGTACACGGAATGTCGTATCCACAGTTCTTCAACGCCGCCCGCACCCTGTCCCGGCTCTCGCGCACCGCCGCGTCGGGCAGGCCCACGGTGTGGAAATGGTCTTCGCTGGTTTTGATTCCGGAAATATCGACTTCCACTTCAATAATGCTGGCATCAATGCCGCACACAGCCGCACTGAGCGTTTTATAGAGCACAGACACACCCCTAGCTGGCAGTCGGGGTGGAGACTTGGAGAGCGTAGCAGGGATGCCAGGTTACGCGCAGTCTACTTTCGAGGGCAGTGCGTTCTCGCGCCTGGCGAATTGCTCCTGCACCCGAAGCGGAGCAGGTGCCGTATACGGAAGAGGAAAGCGACTTTCTGGCAGTGTATCTGGTGCCGGAGGATACGTGGCATTTGTTGCCGGAAACGGCGCTGAGGGGGAGAGTGCGGTTGAATTTCTATTCAGGACGGGCGAGAAATGCGGAGAGTAGGAAAAGGCGGGATGGTGTTGAAGCAAGGCGAAGTCGCTAGCGGGCTTCGCCTTCTTTGTACATGTACTTGATGGAGGGCTTGTAGATCATGAGATTGGGGCCGTCGGGGCGATTGAGCTTGAGGCAGCTGCGGTCGTACCACTCGATGATGCCGTGGACTTCCTCGCCGTCACGGAGGACGACGACCATCTGGACTTTGCCCTGCATCTGCTTCTGATAGTAGAAATTTTCGGCGTGTGTAGTCTCCGCCGGTGGAGTCTTCTTGCTGCCGCCGGGGCCGCTGCGGCGATCGTTATTGTGGGGAGCGCCGTGGCTTTGATTGGAGACATGATTGGGGCCGTGGTTGTGGCTGGGTGGATGGTTGTGGCCGGAACTGTGATTGGACATGTGACTGACCCCATTGCCGTGATTGGGTACGTGATTGGCGTGGGGGGCGTGCTCGGGACGGTGAAGCACGGGCCGGATTAACTTGCGGTTGGCGAAACCCTCGGGCTCGGCGGCGCGACCGAATGCCTCACGATCAAGGGGCTCAGTTTCCACGATTTCTTTCATAGTCCACCACTCGGAAGCGCAATACTCTTGGGGAATTACCGTGCTGACCATGAGGATTGCGAATTCAGGAGTAAAAACTTTGCAGTAAAGCTATCACAGGGTTGGGGCAGTGGCAATCCTCGAATTGGTGTCTTCGGAGTCCACGAAAGGTTACAGAAGGGCCATGACCAGGCCCTTCGCGGGGCGCTGTTTAGGCCCTTTCAGGGACGTTCGAGGGAGGTGGCGAAGGAGTCCAAGGAGAGGGAACGCAGAAGATTGCGGCGCATGCCACGCTCGACTTCGGCGAGGCGATCGCTGGCTTCCTGCACCCAGGGGAAGCTGGCGGATTGGGCCAATCTGCCTAAATCCCGTGAGATATCGGTGTTCCGGACGAGGTCGGGTGTGCCTTCGAGAAGCCAGAGGAGGTCCTCGAGGAGGCTATATAAGGTGCGGAGGAGGTGCTCGGTTTTCTCGCGGCCGTCGGCACCAGCACGGTAGGTTTCGGTGACCTTGAAGAGCGCGGTATGGTCGTTGCCTTCTAAAGCTGAGGCCAGCATGGCCAGCGCGTTGGAGCGGGCAGAAGTGTAGGTCGGGAGGTCGAAGCCTCGTGCCTGGCCGACGGCACCGCCGGAAAGGCGCGCCACCAGCGTTCTTTGCGCGGGCGTCCAGTCGGGGTGAATCTTCGCCAGGTCCTGTTCGATGGCGGAGTTTGCCAGCGGCGCGAGCGTGAACGTAATACATCGCGAACGGATGGTGGGCAACAGCGCGCCCGGGTTTTCCGCCAGCAGGAACAGGGTGGCAAATTCGGGCGGCTCTTCCAGGATCTTGAGGAGGGAATTGGCTGCTTCTTTCATGAAGGCCGAAGTCGTGAAGATGTAGACGCGCTCACGCGCTTCGGCGGGGCGGAAGTAGATGTTGGCGATGACGCGGCGGACCTGGTCGACCTTGACCAGCATTTGGGGAGGGTCGGGCGGGATGACGAGAACGTCGGGATGGGTTTGGACGAGGATTCGGGTCTCCTTTTTGTCGGTTTCCCGGAGGGCTTCGCGGGCTTCGACGGCCTCGGCGAAACGGCTGTCGAGGTCGGCGGCCTGGCCGATGCGGGTGCAGTT
>Ga0080027_10000165_pt1 | contig 30350 bp, 25 predicted proteins | sample OrgsoiDNA2013046_FD_70962 | JGI IMG/M metagenome (GOLD analysis project Ga0080027, IMG submission 70962) | Permafrost soil microbial communities from the Arctic, to analyse light accelerated degradation of dissolved organic matter (DOM) -... | ecosystem: Environmental > Terrestrial > Soil >... | reverse complement strand
GCAACAACCAGAAGGGAAAATCGATACTCATCTAGGGAATATCTGAACAAGATTTGATTTTGCCTGGCCTGTCGCTGGAAACTCGGGCATGGAGGGATTTTGTGTAGATTCGGCCCCGCCACATCCGCACCTGGGAATCAGTTCGGCGGTTTCGGACACGCTACCCCGCCGTCATGCCAGCAGTTGCTTGCGGACCAGGTACAAGTTCACCAGCGCGCACGTGGTAAACAGCCGGTTCGCGTTCTTGGCCATGCCCCGGTAGCACACTTTGACGAACCCGAACTTCAGCTTCATCACTGCAAATACATGTTCCACCTTGGATCGCACCTTCGCCTTCGTGCGATTCTTCGCTCGTTCCACTTCGTCAATCCGATCCTTGTAACGGTACCGCTGGCAGGTGAGGTCTTGCGCCCGAGGCGCGTGTTCCTCCAGCGCGTTGGTCTGTCCGCGATAGGCTTGATCGCCCCACACCCGCGTCTCGTCGCCATGCAGTAGGTCCGGCAGCACCTGCGAATCCGCCACGTTGGCCGGCGTCGCCACCACCGCGTGAATCAACTTACTCTTGCTATCCACGCCCACATGCGCCTTCATGCCGAAGTACCACTGGTTGCCTTTGCGCGTCTGGTGCATCTCCGGATCCCGCTTCTGCTCACGGTTCTTCGTTGAACTGGGGGTGTGCAAGATCGTCGCATCTACAATCGTTCCCGTGCCGATGCGCAGTCCCTGCGCTTGTAAGTGCCGCTGCACTCGCTCGAAGATGCGGGCCCCCAACTGATGTTCCTCCAGTAAGTGGCGGAACTTGCACACCGTCGTCTCATCCGGCACCGGCTCCCGCCCCAGATCGATGTCCACAAATCCCCGCAACGACACCGACTCGTAGAGCGCTTCTTCCACCGCCGGGTCCGACAGGTTGAACCACTGCTGCAAAAAGTACATCCGCAGCATCCGCTCCACGCCCACCGGCGGTCGCCCTTGCCCTGCTTTTGGATACACCGGCTCGATCAGCGCACACAACTCCGCCCACGGCACCACCTGCTCCATCTCTTCCAGAAACAACGCCCGCCGCGTCTTCTTCGTGTACCGCTCGAATCCGCTCTGTGTCGCCAGTGTCCGTTGCTTCATTCTTCTCCAGACCTCCCAATGTTCTCCACCAATTTATCCTGAACATCGGTGGAAAATGGAGGGCTTAATCAGAGTCTCCCTAGGGAAGGGGAGGGACAAGGTTCGTCAAATCATGCTGCTTTCTGGTTCCGTCAATAAGTCACACGATAGCTGACTCGATCAGCGTTGATCTAGGGTAACCCTGTGTCGTGTCGTGTAGTGCAGTTGCCGCTTCGAAAAACGCCCTAAATCGTTCGATCAGTGCAAATGCCCACGAGCCGTCGCTCCACACACATTAGAGATTGCCTTTTGGGCGCAACCTGACTTCTTCCAGGCTGACGAGATCCCTTTTGCACGATTCGCGTGGCTTTATGTTCGACGCGCTCACGCTTCGATTGGCTCCACTCGCGTGAGGCTTACTGATTGACCCCACTCGCCAGGAATCCCCCATCAATTGGCAGGGTCGTGCCCGTCACGAAGCCTGCGGCATCGGAGGCCAGGAAAATTGCCGCTCCCACCACTTCCTCAACCTCTCCGAACCGCCGCATTGGTGTTCGCAGGAGAAGTTCCTGCCCTCGCGGGGTGCCCTCCAACATACGCTGGTTGATCGGGGTCAGAAACACGCCCGGCGCAATCGCATTGACGCAGACACCGGAAGCCGCCCACTCCACGGCAAGCGACTTGGTGAGTTGTTGCACGGCTGCTTTGCTGGCGCCATACGCTGCCGTTTCATAAAGCGCCAGGAATGATGACAGGGAGGCAAGGCTGATGATGCGCCCGTATTTTCTCTCCAGCATGTGACGGCCAAATATCTGGCATGCACGCAACACACCGGTGAGGTTTGTGTCGAGAATCTTGGCCCATTCCGTTTCCGGGAAGTCCAGGGTTGGCGCACGCTTGAGAGTTCCGGCGGAATTGATGAGAATGTCGACCTTTCCAAAAGCCTCAAGCGCGGCATCCAGCAAGCGCTGCAGCGAATCTCGGTCGGTGACATCCGAGGTCACACGCATGGACTTACGTCCGAGCGCTTCAATCCCCGACGCCGCCTGATCGACTTGGTCGGTCCGCCTGGAGGTCGGTACAACATCTGCGCCTGCCTCAGCCAAACCACGGGCAATCGCCAGCCCGATGCCAGAAGTTCCTCCGATCACAACCGCTGTTTTGCCATTCAATTCCAGATTCTTGTAGCCCATTGTTCTTCTCGCTCCAATCTTGATTATCGTAAGCCGGCTTGACTCCACCACTTACCAATTCCACATCGTTCCGTCCAGTTTTCGATTGACTGGCAAGTAAGCCCGCTCATATGGAAATCGTGCTGCAAGGGCCTCGTCGTAATCCACTCCAAAGCCAGGTTCCTCGCCGCAGTGCAGGTATCCGTCCTTGAAGTTATAAGAGTGGCGGAAGACCTCGTCGGTCTCCTTCGTATGACGCATATACTCTTGAATTCCAAAATTGTTAATGGCCGTGTCGAAGTGCAGCGCTGCCGCCATCGATACCGGAGAGAGATCGGTTGCGCCGTGACAACCAGTCCGAACGTGATAGATCTCTGCCAGAGCGGCTATCTTCTTCAGATGGCTAATCCCACCGCTGTGGACGATGGTCATCCGTATGTAGTCAATGAGCTGTTCCGTGATGAGGATGTGCGCATCCCAAATGGAGTTGAAGACCTCGCCGAGCGCCAACGGGGTAGTTGTATGTCCGCGCACAATGCGGAATGCTTCCTGGAGCTCAGCCGCAACCGCATCTTCCAGCCAAAAAAGATGGTAGGGCTCCAAACTTTTGCCCAGTCGCGCCGCTTCAATCGGTGTCAGCCGGTGGTGCGCATCGTGCAGAAGGTGCAAGTCATCCCCGAACTTCAGGCGCAACGCCTCAAATAACTTGGGCACATGCAGAAGATACTTCTCTGTGGACCAGAGGTTCTCAGGAGGCAACCCCTTCTCGGCAGGCTCATAAAAGAGCTTGTCCTGAGCTACGCCGTAAGTGGAGGGAAGCCCAGGTATGCCGCTTTGCGCACGCACCGCCTTGTAGCCCAGGTCGACGTACTTTGCCACCTCGTCAGAAGTCTCCTCAATATCCCCGCCGTTGGCGTGACCATACACCAGGACTCCCGATCTGCTCCTTCCCCCGAGAAGGTTGTAGACCGGGGTCTTAAGGGCTTTGCCTTTGATGTCCCACAAAGCCATATCTACGGCCGCGATTGCGGTCATGGTCACGGGACCTCCACGCCAGTAAGCGCCCCGGTACAAGTATTGCCAGATGTCCTCAATCTGGAACGGGTCGCGGCCTACGAGGCAAGGTATCACGTGATCCGCCAGATAGGACACCACGGCCATCTCCCTTCCATTGAGCGTGGCATCTCCCAGTCCATATACACCCTCATCGGTCTGGATCTTCAGGGTTACGAAGTTCCTTCCCGGGCAGCAGACGAGCACCTTGGCGTTGCTGATCTTCACTGAGCCTCCTGGATCACTGGTTCCTGTCCCACCCTAACTCTAAATTCGCCGTACCCACCCTTGGTCGGTCGCTTTCGTGTTGCGTACAAGCGCTAGCACGAGAATCATCCCGACAAACGGAACCAGCCCCGCGACAATTACAATCGGATCGAATGCGTGAGTCATGGTGGACTGCCGGGCGTCGGAAAAATAACCGATGAGCTTGAACGCAACGATCGTTCCGGTTCCTGCACCCGTACCACTTAAACCACTGACGGAGGCGACCGCGTCATCGTGGTAAAGATCGGACGGCAACACGTTCGCCATTGTCGTGAAACAGGCATAGGAGAAGGTCGCCAGCCCGAACAGGGACGCGAGCGCATAGAGATTCGTGGTGAAAATGGTGGGGATGAGCATGGTTACACCGATGCCCCCAAAGATAATCAGCGCCTTGCGGGCGGCGCCGAGTGACCATCCCCGCTGAATCAGGTATCCTGACATCGCTCCGCTGAAAAAGTTGCCTAAATCGGCGGCAATGAAGGGCACCCATACCGCGATCAGCCCGCTCCGGAGTTCAATCCCCTTCGCCACCAGGAAAATTGGAAACCAGTCTGTGACGAAGAACCATACCGGATCGGTAAATGTCTTCGCAATGATCGTTCCCCATGTCTGCGGCAGACGCAGGAGGTCGCGCCATCGCCGGCGTGCAGCGGGTCTCTGCTGGAGATCACTTTCCTGGCGATCGGTCAGGATGAGCTGGAGTTCCTCGTTCCCGATACGAGGGTGAACTTCAGGCGGATGGTAGAGCCAGCGCCAAGCCAGTAGCCAAATGAATCCCAGCGCACCTGGAATCATGAAGGCGGGCCGCCATCCCCAGCGAAAGTAGATGCCTAGAACCAGGAAGGGCGCAATCGCTCCTCCCAGCGAACTGCCGCTGTCAAACAGCGCTGTCGCCAATGCACGCTCACGCTTCGGAAACCACTGCGAGACGACTTTCGTCGCGGCGGGCCAGTTGGCGGATTCTCCCGCTCCCAGCAGGAATCGAAAAGAAGCGAAGCTGTAGAAGCCCCTCGCCAGCGAGGTCAAAATCGAGACCGTGGAATACCAGGCCACGCTGAGGGTCAAGCCACGTCTCGCTCCGATGCGATCCAACAATCTGCCGAAGACAGTCTGTCCAATCGAATAAGCTACGCGAAACGCAATGACGAGATTGGCATAGTCGGTGTTGCTCCAATGGTGCTCTAGCTTGAGGTACGGAGCGAGCAGCGAGAGCGTCTGGCGATCGAGGTAGTTAATGACAGTCGACGCAAACAGCAGCCCACCGATCCACCACCGCAATCCGGGGATCGGACGACGCTTGCCGCCAATCGCGGATCCTGGTTCCGGCACAACATCTCCATTCATTTCAAACGGCCGACCGCACCGAAGCACTCAGCAAGGCGGCAGAATTTGTGTCCAGATAGACCGTCGCATTGGGATGAGTACGCAGGATGGAAGCTGGCGCCATGGGGCCGATGTCTCCTTCCACACAGGCTTTCACGGCTTCCGCTTTGCGCGAATCGGGCGCCACTGCGAGCAGGTCCCTCGCCTTGAGAATCTGACGCACCGACATTGAGATCGCTTGCTTCGGCACTTGAGAAATGTCCTTAAACCATGCTTCTCCCACCTGCTGGCGCCGGCAGGCCTCGTCGAGGTTCACGACGAGATAGGGCTCTTCGGTCTCAAAATCCGCGGGAGGATCATTGAAAGCAAGGTGCGCGTTCTCGCCGATGCCCAGAAATATGATGTCAATGGGCGCAGACGAAATGGCTTCGTTGAGACGGCGTACCACGGCCGGAACATCACCATCCCCGTCCAGCAGGTGATAGTGAACGATTCCCGTCTTGTTGACCAATTGTTCCAGCAACATCTTGCGGAAGCTGCCCGGATGGGTAATTGGCAGACCCATGTACTCATCCAGGTGAAATGCCTCAACTTGCCGCCAGTCGATCCCCTCCGCGCTCGTCAAACATTCCAGGAACTCCGCCTGGGATGCCGCCGTGGCCGCAACGATCCGCGCCCGGCCGCGGTCACGAATAGCCGTGCGGATTGCGGCAGACGCCTGAAGGGCCGCAGCCTCTCCCATAGAGCGCTTGTTATCGAAAACCTTGACATTCATTTACACCATCTCCAAATTCCGCAAATTGACATACCGAATGTTGCCTAGCCGTCGTGAATCTCCGGCCACTTACCGGGAAGTCTCTACCCGCCCCCGCAAGACCGTCATGGAAGCCTTGGGAAGTGTGTAGCGATCGAGCCCCGCTGGAATCGTCGATCTCGCCGCCGGACCGTCTGGATCCGCATACCCGTCCCGTAGCGCCGGATGCCACGCGTACTGCTCTCTTCCGAACGTGACCATCGTGACCGGCCCAACAAAGGAACGATCTACTTTGGCATCTGCATCATGAAACACAATCCGCACTGAGTGTGCGTTGTCGTAGTCCTTGTTGATCAGCATCAGCGACCATTGGCCATCCGGCCGGAGCACCGCATAGGCAGTAACCAGGACGTGACCCTCGGCTTCCTTGATATCGCTGGCGGCGCGGAAGAGGCGATGCTCCGCATCTTTCGGCTCCGCCCACTCCTGCGTCAGCATCTGCGCCGCAAAGAACTGCGAGGTGCGCTGCTTGATGAGATAGTCGTGGTCCGTCGTAAACATGTGATACGTGCCCCAGCTATTAGAACAAGCCGGGTGCGGCGTGGAGTACGGCAGAGCGTGATGGTAGTAGGAAGCTTTTCCGCCAGCTGTCAGAAATGCGGGGAACGTTTCCCCCAGCCAGAGCGCGCCGAAGACATCGACTGCGGCATCGCCGCCTGGAGCGTTGGTCTCGGTGTTGAACATCGGAACGCCCGCCGGCAATCCGTCGTCACGCCAGACCTGCACGATGTGTGTCAGAATCTCGGGCTCCTTGAAGAGATTGCTCCACGGGCCTTCGCAAGTCCCATCATAATAAGGATAGTGTTCGTAGGACATGAAAGCCAGGTCCCCAAGCCGGCCATGGGCCTTCAAATATCCAAGAAAACGTTTGAACCACGAAGTTTCGCCTTCTGCATTCGGCCAGAATGGAATATCTTCGCTTACGCCTTCAAATACGGGTCCACCGAGTTTGAGATTCGGGTCAACCTGATGCAATGCCGTTGCCCACTGCAGGTACAACGTGGCATAGTCTTCCGGCGCGAAGTACTGGCCATCCGGCTCTTCTCCCATTTCGATGTAAGAGATTGGATATCCCCTCTTTTCGAGATACGAGATTTGCGCTGCGGCATCTTCCGGTGTCCCATACAGGATCGACACGGGTATCATGGCCGGCAGTCCGCGCGTGAGTCCGCTGGTGTACAAGAGATCGAGGCCCACCTGATCACCGGATTCCATGCGATCGGGGATTACATACAGGTCCGAGGATTGGTGCCAGGGGTCAATCGATGAGCTGTATGTGAATGTCTGTTCCTGTCCGGGCGCATGATAGAGCAGATCGTGGAATGAGCCGTCCCGCTGCGTTCCGAGATAAACTTCTTTGATCGCGTAGCCAACGCAGTTTCTCCGCTCAGCCTTACCGTGAGAGTCGCACGTGTTGGAGGACTCGGTCATCAACACGCGCACGAACTTGGCGGCAACCGGGGCGGGAGAGAGCGTCAATGTTACCGTGCCACCCTTACCCTCAGAAACCGTCCCAGCCGGGAAATCCTTCCACGCGCCCCCGGTAGGATCATCGATGGCATCGCCGCTACCGAGCCAGTATTGCACCTTGTAGCTTCGCGCATACGGCTCCGCCCATGCGATGCGAATGGCTGTGACGATTTGTCTCTCCGCCAGTTTGATTGCGATCCACTGCGGATGCAGTGCATCGTCCTCGCCTGTGTAGCTTTTCGTTAAATACGGATTGCTCTTCCAGTAGGTATTGAGGTCTCCGTCATCCAGCCGCGAATACCCGTCAAACTCAGCTCCGCTGTTGCGGGTTACGCCGCGATGCGGCAAAGAATAGCCGTAGGAATGTCGAATCATTTCCTCGGTGGGTTTAGCATCCCCAACGAAGTAGCCCTTGCCGGACGGGTCACTCCAGCTTCCTTTCGGATTCCAATGCCAGGCCTGAACAAATAACTCCGTGTTCTGCCGATACGTGATCGGTCCCCAGCCGGCCTCAAGAATTTGCTTCACCTGATCAGGCCTGAAAAAAATGTCGGTTGTATTGCTGGGGATTCGATCCACAGTCGTGCCCAGCGCGCGCAGAGGACTGAAGGTGTTGGCTACGTGGCTGGGTGCGGCGTCGATCTGGACCGTCTGCGCGCCTGCGCCCATGGCCAAAAACAAAACCATCAAGATCCCTGCCACGGGCCTCCAGACAGCCGGTTTGGAGCACGACCAATAAGACTGCATGGCACTCCTTTTGAACTTGTGGGCTCGGTGATGAGCACGATTCTTGGTCGCCACCGAGCCGTTTCGAACGCTATTCTCCCATACCGTCAAAAAGTGCATGTGCTGGCGCAGCTCCCCGTCGGCTGGTTCCCGGTCATCGCCTTGTAGTGGTTCGTGATCTGGGCTGGGCTGAGCAAATAGTTGTAGATTGCGACTTTCCCAATGGCTCCGTCGAACCACGAATCGAACGCCATAGTTCCAATGTTCAACGGACTCGGACCTGCCTGCGGCGCCACGTTGTACTGGCTCATGCACCCAGTAGGAGAGTGAGAGGCCATGTTCCATTCCACTCCATTGACCCAAATGTTGATGCCGCCCGGATAACTCGTGCCACAACCTGAAGGCGTACTCGTAGTCGTGTACTCGCCCACGATGTGGTACCACTGGTTTGCGTGGATGAGATTATTCACCGGCTGCCAATCGGCCGCCGACCCTAGGCCGGCTCCCAAGTTGAACACATAAGCACTCATTCGATTGGGGCGTCCTTCGCCTGTTGTCGTGCTGTACATGCGCGACTCCCATTCGCAGTCCGCGGGCGGTCCCGAATAGTCCTGACATTTGCCCATCACGTCTACATAGTTATCTGGAGCGTTCTGGTTCGGGAACTCCAGCACCGAAGGCTTGATCCAAATTTCCCAAGTCAGATTGCCCGTGGTCGAAATCGACAAGGTGGCATTGGACGGAACCGTGAGGTATTCGGTTGCTCCATTGAAGACCGCAGCCTGGTCGCCGTTGGGCAGGGTAGTTACTGCCGGCGTCCCGCCTTGATACAAACCGGTGTTGCCGTTCCCAGTGAGGTCTGCTTCGGTCGTGACCCCTTGATTCATGCCCCAGAAGCCAACCGGATGATCGGTGAGGATGGTTTGGTTGTAGGAGGATGCGCCGTTGACGACCAGAGACACGGTGGCCGAATGCGACAAAGCGCCGCTGGTTCCGGTGATAGTCAGCGTATAAGTTCCGGCAGGAGTGGTGCTCAAAGTCGCAACACTGAGCGTTGACGATCCCGAACCACCGCTCACGGAAGCCGGGCTGAAGCTGCCAGTCGCCCCTGTTGGAAGGCCGTTCACCGTCAGGCCGACCGCGCCGTTGAAGCCGTTCGCTGGAGTTACGGTAGCCGTGTAACTGGTGCCCGCGCCTGGTGCCAACGCCTGTGAGGACGGAGTCGCGGACACTGCGAAGTCCGGTTGCGGCACCGGGTTCACCACCAGAGTTACGGTTGCATTGTGGCTTAAACTCCCGTTCGTTCCTGTGATCGTTAGGGTGTACGTGCCCGGAGTGGTGGCGGCGGAGGTGGCTACGGTCAGCGTCGAACTGCCCGAGCCACCGGTAATCGAAGTTGGACTGAAGCTCCCCGTCGCTCCGCTTGGCAAACCGCTCACACTCAGATTGACGGCGCCCGAGAAACCGTTCAGCGGACTCGCGGTCGCCGTGTAGCTGATGGCATTTCCCGCTACTACCGCTTGTGAAGACGGCGACGCCGATACGGTGAAGTCCGGGGAACCCAACGAGAAGTTGCAGACGGCCAACGAGCCTGCGCTCGCGCTATCGACATACGCGCTCCAGTCGGCGAGGTTGGTAACGGTATTCTGTTCCGTCCGGAAACCATAGTTCAGGCCAATTGTCTGTTCCGTTCCGCCTGCCGGCGTCACATAGATGGAGTAGGTGTGCGCGGTCACATTCACAACCAGCCGGAAGTGATAGCTCACTCCCGCCGAGTACGCGACGCTCGTTGCCGCCGCGTACGCTCCGCCGTTGCGGGCATCGATCTTTCCTGTCGTGCTGAAGCGAGCGATCCCTGCCAGGTCTGTGTAGGCAGCGGCGGGAGTTTTCGACAACGCTGCCGATGCGTCGATGGGAGATGCCGAGGGTGTGGCATCGAAAATCGCCGTGAACGTCCCTGTTTGGCTGCTAAACGCAGAGTTCTGGAAGGCGCCTCCCGCAACGGCCGTCACGCACGACGGAGCCACCGGATTCACCACGAGAGTCAGACTTTTGCTGTGTGTCAGTGTTCCGCTGGTTCCCGTCACCGAGAGTGTGTAGGTGCCGGTTGGGGTAGAGCTGGACGTGGACACGCTCAGCGTTGAGCTTCCCGTGCCGCCACTGATGGAAGTTGGATTGAACGTCCCCGTGGCTCCTATCGGGAGACCGGCAACGCTCAGGCTGACCGCTCCAGTGAATCCATTCGCCGGGGTCACGGTCGCCGTGTACGTGGTGGCGTTGCCTACCAGAACCGTCTGCGAAGACGGCGTCGCCGATAGCGCGAAGTCCGGCGAGGACGTCGTCGCAAAGACCTGCACTTCGTTAACCAGCCAATACCACGACCAATCCAACGTCGAAGAACGAACCATGCCTACGACGCGCACACCCAGCACATTGTTGAGCGCGGCACCCGTGTAGGTGTAGGCGACTCCGCCTGCGCTCGAGCTATATGGATACGACGGGCTCAGCGACCATCCAGAGACACTGGACCACGCGGTTCCGTTGTAGGTCTGAAGGGCGAGATTCTTTTCAAAGAAACCGTTGCCGCCGCTATCGATGATTCCATTGATGAACACAACTTTTGTGATTCCGCTTTGCGCGCTGGAGAAAATGACGCCCCCTGCTTCATACAGGTTCTGGGAACTCTCCCCTGCGGGATATGCGGAGACGGCCGTGGTCAGGTTTCCGTTATTGATGCCAGGGGCAGCAGTCTGGCCGGTCGTGGCGGTGGCAGTCGTCATGGTATGCCATACATAGCCCGTCCCACTGGGAGCGATGTTCGTTTGAGCGGCAGCAGTTGCAGCGAGCAAAATGCAGATCGTCAGGACTACCAGAGAAACGACGACTGACTTCCTACCGTTTAGTGTCATACCCAGCTCCCTTTGATTTTGCGTTGTCTTCCGGACCGCTTACCAGCGTGAAGTACGGGTGAATGCCTCAGTCCCGCTTGAGGCTTGTGTTTGCACACGACCGCCAAACAAAGTTGGGCTTCTTGGCACGATTGGTTCGTCTCGTGAACCTGCGCCGAGACCCGGTTCAGAGACGCGCGCAAACCATCCTCAAAAGTAAAGTTTGAGGGCTAGCTGCATGATCCGGGGATCGCTAACACCCAAAATCTTTCCGAAATTAGAACCATCGGCCTGAATGTTATCGGGAATTCCAAATTGCGGATGGTTCAGGACGTTAAAGGCTTCGGCGCGGAACTGTAATTTCCAATGTTCCGTGAATGGGATGTCCTTCTGCAGCGAGAAGTCCACATTGAACTGCCGGGGACCACGAAGCCTGTTACGGCTCGCGGGGTCGCCGAAGGTGCCGGGTAAGTTTTGATCAAAGGAACTTGCTGTGAACCACCCGTTAGCGACACGCGAATCGATCGAACCGCTGGTGTAGTTGGGCTGGGAGACGATACGCGCAAGGTCCAATCCGACGCCACTGCCGTTGCCGGAATAATTGTCATTGCCGGAGAAGATGGTGATGGGTTGCCCACTCTGCCAGGTCCAGATGCCGGATGATTTCCAGTTTCCCAACAAGTACCGGGCCAGTCCTTGACTTGGCGAAGGCAGATCCCAAACAAAGTGCGAGGTAAGCCGGTGGCGAATATCGTAGTCACTCGTGCCGCGGAAAGCGCCGGGACGAAACGGATTGATGGTGTTGATCGTATCCAGATCCGACGAGTAGGAATTCCAGTCGTCGATATGATTCCAACTATAGTTGGCGCTCACCGCGAAGCCATGCGACATGCGCTTTTCCACCGAAAGCTGGACGGAATGGTAGATCGAATTCCCTCCCGAAGTGTCGAATGGGATCTGGCCAAAATTCGCGTCGGGAACATTAGAGGTTCCGCTGGCTGGGTCGTAGACCGGGGCGTTGGCATCGGTGTTGTACGAGAGGTGAGTGCCTTTGGAACCTACATAAGCTGCACGAACCACCGTGTCCGACCTTAGCTGCCTCTCCACCGTCAGATTCCAGTTCCAGAGTTGCATTGGGTGCCAATTTGGAGCGAAGGAAACTCCAGCCATTCCCGCCAAGAGGTTGGCAAATGACACGTCTTTGGCGGGAACGAACGGCGCGTATTGTGCAGGGAACGGCTGCTCCGCGCCTTGGTAAGGGGTTGCAAATGGGACGCCGTTGAATTGAACCTGCGGGCTGAAGGGAGCGCTGTTCACGAGTTGATTGAAGGACCCCATAAACGGAGGCTGGCTGAATAATCCCGCTCCGCCACGCACGACTGTCTTGCCGTCACCGCGAAGGTCATACGAGAAACCGACGCGCGGCGAAAACAACGCCAGGCTGGAATTGGTGCCCCCGGCTGGGCATCCCGCGTCGCCCGCAAATATGTAGCCGAGAGGAGAATTGGGAAAACGAGTGGACTGTGAGCCCGGCCGGTAACAGGGGGCGCGTCCGTAGGAATCCGAATAAGGCACAAAGGGATCCCAGCGTAAACCGAGGCTGACGGTCAAGTTGGGCAAGATGCGGATGCTGTCGTTGAAGAACAGACTCGGCAGGTTCCCCGTGTGGTTCTGAAATTCCCCTCCCCCCTGCTTGAAACGCGCCACGTATCCGACTAGCAAATCAGCCAGCGCGTCTCCGCTTACGGCATCGAAGGTAAACTGCCCCGATTGCCGGTTGCGATTGGCGCCGGTCACATTCTGGCGTGTGTAATCGCCGCCGAGGGCCATCTCATGTTTGCCCCGGGCCCACAAGACGCTGTCACTGAAGTTAAGATTGTCCCGCTGGATATTCCGGAAACGGCCGCTCCGGACGCTCCACAGGCCTCCCACGCTCAGATATAGCTCGGGCTGCGGAGGGCTGGCGATGTCCACTCCCTGCGAACTGATGTCAAACGGAGCTGAAGCCGTCGTCTTGCCATCGTTGCGGTCAAACGAAAAGAGCACCGTATTCAAGAAGGTGGGCGTGAAAGAGTAGGTGTGGCTGCCCACGATGGCGTAGTTCGTGAAGTCTTCCCCTCCACTCAGGGCCAACATGTCGGTGGCGCTGGTTTGGGCAGGCGAGATGTGGCGCGCGTAGAAGTATCGGCTGTAGATTCTCTGCTTGCCACTGTTGAAGTCCACCCGCCCGAGAAACTCGTGATCCTTAGATCGGCTCGGTGAGGTGTAGGAGATGAAGCCGTCAGGCGAACTGGGGAGAACCTTGAGCAGATTCTGCGTGACGGAACTGAAATCGGTCTGCGGAATCTGGTTGTTCAGATAGGGACTCTGGGTAAATGGGTTCACCAACTGCACTGGGTTCGGCCCTGCAAGCAACGCGGAAAAGTCGCCGGTGAGTTCCGCCGCCGTGAAAGAAGGGACCTTGTTCCCGGTGCTGACATTATGTTCGATCGTGCCCTGGTAGTTGCCAAAAAAGAACAGTTTGTTCTTGAGAATCGGGCCTCCAATCGATCCGCCAAACTGGTTGCGCTTCAACTGATCCGGTCCCGAAGTGGAGAAAAACGGTGCGGCATTGAATGCGCCGTTGCGCAGAAACTCGAAGAGATCTCCGTGCAACTGGTTGGTACCGGATTTGGTGACGACGTTGACGACCGCTCCAACTCCCCGCCCAAATTCGGCACCGTAGTTGCTGGTTTGCACCGTGAATTCCTCAAGGGCGTCGGGGTTCGGAAATGGATTATTGATGTTCGAATATGGATCGACATTGTTGCCGCCATCGAGCGTGTAGTTCACACCCTGCGCCTGGGCCCCGTTCGAGCTGATGTAGACCGCCCCCGCGAACGTTACTGGCTGCTGCAGATCTCCAGCATCGCCAGCTCCGGCACCCGAACCGGTGAATCTCAAGTCGGCGGTTCCCGCCGACAACAGAACCAAGTCAGCGGCGTTACGTCCGTTAAGCGGAAGATCGAGCATCGCCCGCTGTTCAATAGTGTCCCGCAGCGTGCCAGTGCGCGTGTCCACCAGTTCGCCATGGCCCTCCACGGTCACAACTTCCTTAATGTCCCCCACGGTAAGCCGGGCATAGACCGTGGAAGGTATTTCGACCCTGACCTCGACTTCAGCCTGCTCAAACTGCTTGAATCCGGGGGCTTCGACGGAAACGGTGTAAGAACCGACAGGCAGAAGCGAGCAGACATAGCCGCCATCTTCGCTGCTGGTCACTTCTCGCGAAAAGCCGGTGGCAGGAGCAGTGACGACTACCTTGGCGTTCGCCACGGCAGCTCCGCTGGGGTCCAGTACCTTGCCCACGATGCTCCCCGTCGGCCCCGCCGCAAACACTGGTGAAATCAGTGGTGACGTCAGCAGTGAAGTCCAAACAACCAGCCATCCAATACCGCGCGATCGCACACCTTCACGCATACCCGGGTCTCCTCGTCGACAAGGCTCGTCGAAACAACACCCGTAATCTAGTCTAATATTTCCGAAATTGTCAATCTATTTTCTTGATTATGAGAAATATTTCTTGTTTTGCAGAGATATTGCTTGCCACCGAAGCTATCCCGTGTGGCATAATGACATCGAAATGACAAAGCCCAAGGCCACCCTGCGCGATGTCGCGCGACTCGCAAATGTAAGCTCTGCAACGGTTTCCCGGGTTGCCAACGGAAATCCGCAGGTCGACGCCGAGATCGGTGCACGGGTCCACGCCGCCGCCAAGAAGCTGGGTATTGACCTCATCGGCTCGAGAAAGAACCGGTCGATTGCTTTTCTCCTCGGGAATCGGGATGCCTTAAACGAGTTTCAGTCGCGAATCCTACTGGGCGCCGAAGGATACTGCGTACAGCACGGATGGGACCTGCACTTTATTTCCTTCCGGTGCGATCTCAATGCGCCTCCCGGAAATTTGCGGCTCCCAGAAGCCCTGACTCGAACCGATCGCCCCAGTGGAGTGATTCTCAGCGGCACGCACTCGGTGAGCATCTTGACTGCGCTGCGCGAAATCCGGATTCCCTTCACTGCGGTTGTGAACAACATTGTTGGCGACTGGCGACCGGAGGAATACGACTGCGTTGCCACAGATGATGTCCGTGGATCGGCCGAGATCACCCAGCACCTGATCTCTCTCGGGCATCGCAGAATTTGCTACATCGGCGACCAGCACCTTCCCTGGTATGCGCGATGTGCCGAAGGATATCGCCGCACCATGCAGGATGCCGGCCTCGAACCTCGGTTCAGCGAGATCCGCTCGCAAGACCGGGAGCTCGGTTATCTGGCGATGAAAACGTTGCTCGCAAACGGGGAACGCCCCACTGCGATATTCGCCGGCAACGACCAGGCAGCCGCCGGTGTTTACCGGGCGGTGCAGGAGTCCGAGATCCGCATCCCGCACGATATCAGCGTTGCGGGATTCAATGACACGATGGGCGATCTCCTGTATCCCTCTCTGACCACGGCGCGGGAATTCCCCAGCGAACAGGGACGTCATCTTGCCGAATTCACGTTGCGGCGTATCCAGGAGCCCGGCATAGCGCCACAGCAGATCCTGATGCCGACCGAACTCATCCGCCGGGATTCCGTTCGCCCGCTCGATACCACAATCGGGTAAGGGTGCGATCTGCCGCCTGCCGATCGCGGAATGGGGATCACCCTTTGCCCGGCCAACCCACCGAGGCCATCGATTTATCGAGGAACTACCACGATGAAGCAGTCGCCATAGAGAAGCTCTGTATCAATATGTTCTCGGTCCCGATTCCCGCGCCCGCTGCGCCAAGAACCCGCGCCGACGCACGGCGCTCGATGGCCACGCGCATAGCCCTTTGCCTTGGCGCGCTTTGCCCTCGTCGGGTTGGTCTGCTGGAGAATTTGCGAGACGCGGCCAGTTCCTACTAGGCAAGCTCCACGCGCCGGTCTCGACGCGACCCTGCACGCAGCCCGGTGACCCGCGTCACTTCTCCTTTCCCCATCCGCGCCCTACGCTTGTTAGTAGGAGCGGCAAAAATGGCCAACTATACTCCGTGCGACTACTGCAGTTGTGCGGCGCTGCGCCAGAAGTACGGCACGCGCCTCATCGTCCAGCCGTGCGAGGGCACGCTGGGCGGGACGAACGTGTACTGGGGCAAAGCGGACGAGCGGCATTTTCTGGCGTGGTTCCTGGAACTGACTCCGGCCTGCACGTGCTGGGGCCGAGATACAGCGCTCGCTGCTCACGAGTAAACCCCTTCACTTTTCCAGCAATGGCAGTAGCACTGGGATTCGGGGCCGAACCTCGTACCGATCGGAAATGACCAGCCTTGCGAATCGTTCGGAGGCTACCGTGTGAACTACTGGGCGTCGAGAGAGGTGCTATTTCAGCGCCTCTGTCAGCCCGCCTACTGCGACAACTTCGAATCCTTGGATTCGAGCGATTCCCTCATCAAACCGTCACCGGGGTTCGGCATGTGCAGGTCCGCGATAAGCACCTCAAAACTCTCTGGGCAATACATTTACCGTTCATTTCGGCAATGCGCCACTCCCAACCAAACCCCGACGTGAAAAGCCCGATGGAAGCAATCATTTTGGAGGCGGACGAAATCGTCGTGAAACCCCTCGAGATCGTGCCCCACCACGCTATCAGAGCATCCGAGAGTCCGCCGGTGATCGCCATGACGCCTGCGACCCATGCTGTTGTTATCCAATACCAGAGCTTCTTCGTGTTCATCGCGTTGCCTTCCTTATGAGCGAACAAGCCGACTCACACTAGCAAGACCGTATGGGTGGGAGATCTGTGACAAGGTCTCTTAACTTTGGTGCTTCCGGGCGAGAGCCAGTACGCGGGTTCCCAGTATTCTTAGCAACGTTTCATGCTGTACGTGCCGCGATAAGTAGTTTGCGGATACCGTAGACCCTCGCGCACGCGATATGTTTCTGTATACGGCTTGTCCGTAAGTTGGGGTGGGCGGACCAAATATGCGTATACCGATCAGTTACCTTTTTCGGTCCAGTAGTCCAGCCATCCGTCAGAGCCTTTTCCAAAATCGCCTTCAAATCCACCCTCGCCACGCAGCCCGGAAAGATCGCCTGTCCCCGATCCGGGAACGACAAACCATGTCGCCCTAACTTTACCGTTCTCGACGGTCTCCGAACCTTGCAGAACAAAGGTGCCCTGCCGCCCGTCCAGCTTTCCGCGAAATCGTTGCATGCTGACCATGCTGGCAGATTTATCGTCGCGTTGAACCTGTAGAGCCCGAACAAGTGATTCGCCCTCGATATCGCCGGAAAACCTTTCGTTTATATAAATTTCCGCCAATTTCGGGCTCGATGTTTCGTAAGGCTTGGCTTCCGAATTCTGAACGATGACCCTTGTTTTCGCTCGTGTGTGTGCCTGATTCATATGCTCTGTCTCCTTCTGTTCTGCATTCTTCGCCGAATGAGCGCTCACTACCAACAATGTGGTGAGACAGAGAATTGTCAGTATTGCGATCATTCGGCGGTTCATAGCATCTCTCCGGAATAGGACGATTATCGAACTATTTCTGTGTCATGATATCGGAACACTGGCCTGCCCCCAGTCGCTACGGTCTGAGCAAAGAAGCGGCGCTCTGGATCGGTAGCCGCTACGTCTTCGGGTGCATGGCTTTCATTTCGCGCATCACTTGTGCGGACTGTTCGGAGCGCGCTGATTCGTGATAGTGGATCACACGCCAGCCATCGGCAGTTCGGTGGAAGAACATGGTTGACGTGAGAGATTGGTTCGTACTTTGTGGGGCGTCCTCTGAGCATGACGGTGGAGCGAGAAGTGAAGAAGGCGACCGCTGTTTCGCCGAGCACGTCAATTTGTACATCATCGAGATACTTCGACAACACTTTTTCCAGATGTTCGGGAAGCGCCGCGAGGTAGTGCTGAATTCCGTCCCAACCATAGATGGGCTCTTCCTTTTCCTGCGCGAGATAGATTAGCCATTTGTGCTGGCGATCCCAGATCGATGTGAGTTGTTGTGCGTCAAGATGTAGAAAGCCGAGACGGTAGGTTTCAAGCGCGACCGCGATTGTTTGACGATCTTCTTTTTCTTCGGCGGCTGAAAGTTTTGCGTACATGGTAGTTGTTGCTTTCTGAGCAGAAGTGTTCATGGCGATTCCCTTTGGTGTGGGCTTTCCGGGGGTTGCTGAGATTGAGATGTCTTAGGATTGCTGTTCTTGGCTATTTGAACTGAGCGATGACGCTTCCAACGTCAAGGTACTCTCTGACCAAATCAATCTTCCCCCGCGACATTAAATGTGACAGTAGCGCGCGACGCGCTAAGTAGTTTGCGGATACCGTAGATGCCAGGGATCATGGGCAGGATTGCTGTGTACATTCCGGGAAAGTAGTAATGCCCTGTCACGCGAAACCAGAAATTGGGCAAGTTCTGCATGAGTTGGCCCCGCCCGACGACGGCCTCAACTGATGCGGCGACCGTTGGCTGCACGTCCGGCGTGAGAAGCGGGAAAAGGAAGTGTGTAAACTCCGCTACGCCGGGGCCTATTAAGATGAAGCACATAAGAAAGCCTGCCAGCGGAATGCGCTGGAAGAGCCCAAGCGCCGTCAGGGTGTATAGCACGGGACCGATGAAGACAAAGATCATAAGGTAAGAGTTAACGCTCCAACTGATGTTGTAGAGGCGGCTCATGGCGGGCGCAAAGCCAGTAAGATATTCCTCAATCAGATGGATCTGGAGTCCAGCGACAGTAAGCAGGAACGCCGGCAAGACTACCGCTGGCGGCAAAGGACGTCGGAGATAGGTTAGGCTCCACAGAATAAAGGCAGCGGTGCCCGAACCGCCTACGATGACGACCGGGGGCCAGCCGATATACCGATAGCCGGCCAGCATTGCACCGAGCAGAAAGATGGCCGCTATCGCCATGCTGCCAATTTTTATGGGTAACCGGGTTTCACTTATAATGTCTGTCACTGGATTCATTTCAGTCTTTCTCCTTCTCTTCTTTAAACAGCGCGTCCGTGCGTCGCGGTCAGTCTACCGGCCTATGCCAATGCTGCTGGCCATCGACTGGTTAACCTTGTCCTAAGCCAGGGAGAAGGGCCGATCACCGGGCCTAAGAATAGAGGTGATGCGGAGTGCCGACCTCGGTGAGCGTCAGCAGATCGAAGTACTCCCTGACCTTGACAATATTGCCTTGGCGGATCTCACACATCAGCATGATCGGCAGATCAAACTTTGTGCTGGAGCTGGTTTTTGAGCCGACGACGATGGCCGCTTGTCGGTGACCACTCCGGTATGCACGTACTCCCAGCAGAGTTTCGTCCCTTCGGCATTGGTGAAGACATTTGTGGGTTTGATGCCCAGGCCGTCCGTGTGCTTCCGCGCGGCAATGGATCGTGTGGCCAATTGCCTGATCTGATCGTGTCCGCGGAACGTTTCTCCCGTAGCGATGATCACCCACTCGCCGTCGAGGGCAATGAGCTCCATGAAGCTTTGGATGTCGTCGGAGGTAAATGCATTTGTGAACGTCTGGACGAAGTCGGCTCCGGGTGCTGGCTTTGGCTTCGTGTCAGAAAATAAATGCTGTTTCACACCACTGAGCGTCGCGAGATCCAAATATTCGTCAAACCTGTCGAACTTGCCGTTTTTGATGCGCATCGTAATGCATATCGGTACTGCGATTTGTGTTCCGGCTGGAGGAGACCCAGTGAAGGTGCGGTGCTCGGGCATCAGCCCCCAATGGAGGTATTCGATGCACACCTGCTCTTCGCCCGAGAACATATTCGTTAGCTCTATGTGAAGGTCCTTTGTGTGGATCCTGCCGGCCATGGCTTTCTCTGCGGCCGTGCGGATCTGCTCAATTCCTTGGAATTCTTCACAGGTCGCCATGAAAGTCCATACAGCATCTTTGTCGACCAGCTTCATGAATCCATCGAGATCGTCACCGAGATAGATCTTTTTGAACTTCTGGGCGAAGCTTTCGGTGTCGTGTTGAGCGTCCGCGATACCCAATTGGCGCTTGACGGTCTCCATGTCGAAGTACTCGTGGACACGGTCAATCTTGCCATTCTTAATATGAAAGACGAAGCAGCAGAGGAACTCATACTTTTTCCCTGTGGGTTCGAACTTTATCGAAGGACAATCTGCCTGGCTCGTCAGCGTGCCCGACGTCTGGCATTCAAGGGAGGCATACTCTTCGTTCGCAAACAGGTTCACGAGTGTTTGATCCTGCCCGGTGACGCCGCCCAGTGGTTCGCTGCCAACTTAGCAATCTCTTCTTTTCCCTTGATCGTGTCCCCGGTAGGGACAATCAGCCATTCGATGTCTTGATCGAACAGTTCAAGCATCGGGTTCATATCTTTGCTAAAGAGCGCGTCAAAGTAGACGTGCATCATCTGCAGATTGTCTTGAATGCGTTGCGCACCTTCATCGGAGGCGGCCCTTTGAATCGTGTCCATTTCATTCTTCTCCTTTTGTTTGAAACTGCGCGTTGGCCGGGTGTTCTATGTGAATGAAACGTGGTCAACGCCGCAAACGTCGCAGGGTGCGGCTGAGTTCCCGAAACATCGAGATCATCATCGTTCCGCATCGCCTGGAGGTTCCTTAGCGGATAATCGGACTGAGTCGGGATGAAATTGCTGCTGCGCTATGCCTCCTACTGACCTTCCACCTTTGATGGTCACCCCGACATCTGCCTTGCCGAGCGAGCTTCATCTAAAGCTTTTTGTACCGTCTGGAACTCTTGCGTCGCGTCATTTGCCTGGCTCCATGACACTCGCCCCCCACCTGGCAAGAAGAAGGATCCCGGAAATCTACGTTCAAGCTTGAACAAATAGATGACCAACAACAGAAAGAAATCGCGGAGTTTGCGCGCTGTTCGACCTTTGACGATGTATCCAATCTGCCTGTCGTTACGATCGAGGAGATAGATTACGCCCAGGCGGCCGATGGCTGCTGCCTGGGCCAAGGTGGAAAAGCTGAATGGCTGGAGTTCCCGTTTAGCCCGCTGTGCCAGAATGACACGCGCGGCATGGGCCCCCGATGCCCCTGCGGCGAGCGCCGACTTTCGGTAAGGTGCGCCGGTCGGAGCGATGGGATGGGCCGAGTCACCCACTGCCAGGATATGCGCGCGAGAAATAGACCGCAGGTTGGGATCGACCCAGATCCGGCCTTGTGGGTCCGTCGCTAGGCCGGCGACACGGGCGATCGGCGAAGAACGCATTCCGCCCGACCATACGCAGATGTCACAGGCGATGGATCGACCTGTTTTGGTTATGATCTTGTTCGAGCGGACTTCGCTGACGATCTCGCCGTCAATCAGTATTACACCTAAGAGTCCGAGCTCGGCGCGTACGGCCTTTTCTACGTGCACCCCCGCGAAGTCACCGCATCGTTCGCTGACCATGGTCACCTCAGCACCCGGCCAGCTGGTCTTGATTTCGCCCGCTGCTTCGATCGCTGTCGGGCCGCCGCCGACCGCGATGACGCGCACGGGCCGACCCGCGCTTTGATGCAGCCTCGACCGCAGCGCCGCGGCGGACCGCGGACCGTCGCCGGGATCGAGCCGATAGGCGTTCTCAGCGACTCCAGGAACATTATCCACGTCGACGTGTGAGCCCAGCGCATAGATGGCCTGATCGAACGCGATATCGAGCTCTTGTGCGTCAGTCGTGATTCGAACACGCCGTTGCTCTGCATTGAGCGAAGTCACGCTGCCGCAGATGAATTCGACTGTGGTCCCTGCGAAGAACGCTGAAATCGACGGGATGCGGGGCGTGACCGGCGCAGCAACACTCTCTTGCAGTCTCACCCGCTCTAAGAACTCAGCGCGAGGATTGACGAGCGCGACGCGCAATCCCAGTTTTTGTGGACCAAGCCGCAGCGCGGCTATGAGCCCGGCGTAGCCGGCACCCAAGATGACGACGTCGTAAGATCGGGAGTCCTTTATCATCTCATTCTCCTTCGCGGGATACTTCAGGACCACACGTGATTATCGTGATTTTCATATTCCATCGCATGGTGGACGAATCGCGAAGAGTCGCAGCGGTGTCTTAGCCAGCGTCACCATCGTCTTGTCCTCAGTCATTGCTCACCTGCGCATCTTGTAGTTCAACAGCAGGCAACTCATCGCCCCGGACTTCCACGCTCTCCGAAGTCGAACCTACTTCGAGCTTCGCGTTTACGGTCGCCACTTGGTCGACAGTCAACGCAATGGGTAGCTCGTCACCCCGAATTTCGAGGCTCTCCGACGCTGAGCCGACTTCCAGCTTTGCATTTACGGTCGCCACCTGAGCGACGGTGAGCACGAGGTTCGAGATTCGAACTACCTTAAAGCCGGTCGAGGTCACGGTAACTTCGTAGGGCCCGGGGACGAGGTTGGTTACGGAGTAAGAACCCGTCGATCCGCTTGTCGTGGCGCGTTCGGCCCCCGTTGCGGTGTTCTTAACGGTGATGCTGGCGCCTTGAACGACGGCGTCCTTGGCATCGGTGACCGTGCCGGTGATGGAGGCGGTTTGGGCTAGTGCGGTGGTGGCCAGGAGAAGGGTCGCAGCCAGAAGTGTGATTGCCCCGAAATTGCGCTTCGAAAACATGAAAGTAAGTCCTCCGCTAAAACTCTTAAGCCGAGATCGACGAGATCTGGAACCTGGTGCCGGTCGGCATTCCCGTCGAAATCAGACCGTAACCGTCTCGTTTTCGTGGGAGCTAGGGAGGCGTCCAAGCTTTGCTTGGGTGGGGCACTCCCGCCAGGTCATCCCGGCGTTCACCCGTAGTACTGAAACCCCCTCCAGAATTCCGGCCACGGCACGCGAATGTTGCGGCAAACGTAAACCTCATTGCGGTCGCGATTGCGGCCGCTGATGGTTTGGTTGACGATCCCGTACGGGTTTGAAAGCTGAGCGGCCGCTTCACACACAGCAAAAATCTTTTCCACTTCCTCCCGCTTGAAGCCAACAGCAATCACGGTTTGCGGCGGAGGGGTCCCATATCCGCGCAGCCAGTTGGAGTTCATGCCGCTGATCGCGTCGGGCAACCCATAAGCGTGTCCATACAGATTCACGGCTCCGGCCTCGCCCTCGTCTGCTGCCAGCACTCCAACCTCGGAGCGATCTTCCGCGGACAGTGAATCGCGCACGTGAGCAACCGTGGCAACAAGCTCGGGCCAGCCAATTTGCATGCTGAAACTCTGGTGGTTCGCGGTCGCGTCGGCCAAGCGCCACCACGCCGATTGGACCGGCGCAATGGGAAGCGTCAGCGCGAACACTGAAAGTGCGCTTACCGTGAGCCCGATCAATAGGGCTCTTTTGATCCTCCGCTGCGCATACGCGTTCTTGGAGTCAACCCAACGCTCGCCCCACGCTGCACCAGCCGCCATCAACATCGGGTATGCCGGCGCTATATAGTATTCGCGACCCCTCGCAACTACAAACAGGATCAGCGTAATCACATACATCCAGCCGAGCATGCGGAAGGGCTTGCCGGTTGGAGTCGCGAACAGGAACCACAGTCCGGCGCACCATATCGGCACTGTCGCCGGGCTGGTCGTATTCCAGAACTGGCTGGGAATGAAGTAGTTGGTCGTTCCCCCCGACACGTCGCGCGCGTGAATGCTCTTCATCCACGCCAGCGCCACAAAATGATGCTGGGTTTGCCACACGATCACTGGCGGGGCCATCACAAGCGCAACGCCCACGCCGCACCAGAACCAACCCGAGCGAAAGTAACGGCGATTCGGCGTCAGCAGCATTCCACCCAGCAGGCCCGCCGCAAAAAACACAATGGTGTACTTCGTCAGCAGCCCCAGTCCCATGCCCGCGCCGATTGCGATCCACCAGCGCGCATCGTCCGTCTCGAGAAGCCGGGCCGTGGCCCACGCCACCAGGACCCACCACAGAACGTCGAACGACATGTAGGACAAGAACGAGCCCGCAAAGCAAATCGGTCCTGCGATGCCCGCGGCCACCGCTGCCACCAGCATGGCGCGCTCGCGGCCACCAATCGCGCGAGCAATCAATCCGGCGAGCACGCTTACCAGCCCAACCGCGACAGCCGGCAAAAGGCGGTAGCCCACGAGATTGGCTCCGAAGACAACCAGTTCCACACGCGCCAGCCACGCAGTCAGCGGAGCGTACACCACGTAACACCAGTCCAGGTGCATCGCATTGCTGTAGCTCAACAACTCATCGCGGTGGAAGCCGTATCTGCCGCTGAATGCGACGTGGATCGCCGTGAAAGCCAATCCAGTCAGCCACAGGACTACTCTTCCGTCCGCGTGAACTTGACTCGTGTGTGTCGAATCGTGCATAACAGCCCCAATTGTCGCAGGGTATTTGCGCAAATAATTAAGATCTACAACAGGCACTTTGGGCAGAGCCCGGGGTATCTCAGGCGAAGACCCATCTTCGAAAGTTGTTTCTTGTCGCAAGCGGTCTTTAAAACTCGACATCTGCATTTCGGTTTTTGCCGGCGGAGCCCATTCGCATGTCATCAACCCGCAGAACCCAGCCAACTAGTGAATTTGCGGATCAACTTGTTGAGTGCTGTTTTAGGCATATAAAAACAGGGAGGGCAAGAAGCCCTCCCTGCGTTAGGAATTCCGAATCCTAGAATTCCAGTTTTACGCCGAAGCGGGCGTAGAACGGACGCTGGTAGCCAGGATTCGTGTTGCCGGTAACAGCGGACGGACCATTTCCGGTCGGCTTGCCGAAGTCGACATTTGGAACCGCGAATGAGCGCTGCGCATTTTGGTCTACACGCAGTTGCGTCTTACTGTTTGCCAAGTTAAACAAATCGGCAACTAAGCGGAGCCTGGACCCTTCGGTGATCCGGATGGGGTAATCCACATGATAATCGGCACTGCCCCAATCCTTGGTGCGACCCAAGGAGCCACGAGCCGAAGCGCAGTTGGTAGTGTTGTCGGCGCAGAACGGGATTTCACCAGAGTTCTGATAAGCTGGGTGCGCGTACAAGTTGTTAATTGGGATGCCGGTCTGGAAGTGCACCGAGGTGCCCATCGTGAGGCCCTTCATCCTTTGGTTGGAGAACGTGTAGCTCACGAATCCGTTCGCCAAATGACGAACGTCGGTGTTCAACACTCCGGGAGTGAACTGCTGTCCCAATAGGTTGAAATCGCCACGGGTGAAATCAAACAGAGAACTGATGTTGGGATCGTTTTGAGCGTTGTCGTTACGGAACGAACCTTCGTAGTTGCCGAAGAGTTTGGCAATGCGATAATTCGCTCGCATCTGCCAGCCACGGGACATGGACTTGTTGACTTCGAACTCCACCGCTCTGTAGATGCGAACGGGATCGACAAAGCCGTCTGGAATACCGTCCGCGCCGGCCAGACCCACAATGGTGGCGCCAGCCGCATTGAAGGCATTCGGGATGCAGAATGCATTCGTGCCGTTGGCGTTGGTGATGACGTTTCCGTTGCTATCGACTGCCTGTCCATCAATAACGCTTGTGTTGCCGCTCCCAGCAGTTGGATCGCACCCCGCCGGATGTGCGTGATTCACCGGGTCCAGAACGTAGTCGAGCTGGGGCACGTTGTGGAACAGGTCCTGATTCTTGTTGACGTTGGAGATGTTGTAGGTCTGAGCCACGTTGTTTTGATAGGCTTCGGGTGAGAGTGCGGCGTTGTCTTCAATAATGCGTTTTATCCGGCGATCGGTGTAGTGCGTCGAAAAGATGACGCCTGAGTTGCCGAATTCGTGCTCGAAGCCGAGCTGAAATTCATCCAGGTATTCACTGCGAGTGCCTTTGCCGAATGCAACCGAAGACTGTGCCGAGACACCGCCCGCGAATCCGGCAAAGTTATTGGCCACGCTGAAGTTGGAGAAGTCCAACGTGCCATCGGAGTTGACTAACGCATGACCGGCTCCATCGTTCGGCGGAGTCCAGATGGTGGTCGGGAAATCGTATTCCGAACTCAGTGACCGGATAGCAATATCGAGGGGTAACGCCTCGGTATAGCGGCCAAAGTTCGCAGTGACCTTAGTCTTGCGGCTGCCCCATGGGTCGACGCTGATTCCCAAACGCGGCGACCAGTTATCGGTGAATGTATACGCAGCGTTCAAACCTTGCACGTGTTGCTGCTCCCAGCGCAAACCTGCGTTGATGGTCACATACTTGTTGGGACTCCAAGCATCCTGCGCGAAAACCGTGTGATAGAGAGAGGTGGTCTTGAAGTCCGGGTTTCCAAACTGTCCACGAACCTGAATCAAACGCACGCCCACACCGCCGTCGGTGCAGCCGTTTTCTCCGGGAATAAACAGCTCCGCTACGCCGCAGAATCCGGCGCTCCTCCGGAGGTAGAAAGTGGCGGAAGTTCCGTTGGCAATCAAAGCGTCGGTGATCGCTTGCGTAGGGGCGCCTGCCAATGCTGCCGTGGCGGGGTCGATCGGAATAATTGGCCCGGTATAACTTTTTATGCCGTCATAGTGCGAGCGGTCATACTTGTAACCGAAGCTGAGGCTGTGCTGACCGAGAAAGCTGAAGGTCTTCTGCGTATCAGAGTTCAGCCCGTAGGTATTGCCCTTGGTGTTTTCGTGGTAGCCCAACCCCTGGCGCTCGAAGGTGCCGCGTAGCGGGTTGGTGGGACTGGTGCAATCCGGGTTGAAGAGGTTGGGATCCGTTGCGAAGCAAGGATTCCGCTGCACTTGGTCGTTGATAGAGAAAGTGCCAGGGCTAGACGGTGTGTCGGTCAGGTTGTTGTGACCCCAGGTGTAAGACGCGTTGAGCAACCAAGTCGGGCTGAGGGTACCGTTATAACGACCCACAAGGTTGCGGGTACCATATTGCAATTTGTCGAACGTCGATGGTGATGCCGTGTTCAAGGTAATGTTCGGGTTCGAATCGCCATAGGTCGGGTCACCGAATAGCGAGACCTCGAACTGGTGGCTATCGTTCAGTCGGAAGGTTCCTTTGCCAGCATAAGAGTAGACTCTTACCGGCACGTTCCTGTTCCCGAGCGATGTCTGGGTTGGAGCCACCAAGCCTGTTCCACCGAGATCAGAAGGATTTCGGAACTGACCAAACTGATCGTAGTCGGTGTTCCACTGCGGATTGAACGATCCATAGAAGAACACATGATCCTTCATACCAGGTACGTAGCCGCCGACCTGGGTATCCAGATCGTAATTGCTCTGATGAAGAGTCTTGCCAAACCGGTCAAATCGCGTGTTGTTGCTGCCGGCAGCGAAGTCGTCGGGGAACAAACGGGTCGCTTCAAACTGTTGCGGGGCGAAGTAGCCGCCCACAGTACCGAAGAAGTGATTCGAGCCTGACTTGGTAACGATCTGCACGATGCCGCCAGTAGACTTGCCGTACTGAGCCTCAAATCCGCCAGTCTTCACGTCGACTTCCTTTACGAAAGACAAGTTGATACCGGTGGAGAGCGATCCGTATAACCGCGAGTAAACGCCAATGCCGCCAAAACCGCCGTCGGTAATGCTTACGCCATCTGCCACGTAGTTATTTTCTAGGCCGGTTCCGCCCGCAATTGACGGGTTCGCCGTTCCAGTACCACCACCAGAAGTAACACCCGCCGCAGCATAGAAGAGGCCGGTAACGCCGCGGCCCACGGGGACCGATTGGTAGAACTGATCGTTCAAGTTCGCGCCGTTGGCGGTGGAAGTTGTGTCGACGGTGATCGCGTCCGCAGTGACTTCCACGGTCGTCGCAGCAGCGCCTACTTCCAGTTTCGCGTTTACGATCGAGGTCTTGCCCACTTCTACTTGCACTTCTTTAACGCTATCGGTCTTAAATCCATCCTTCTCAATCTTCACGCGGTAGGCACCAGGCGTCAGGATCTGGAAAAGAACCTTACCATCTGATCCGGAGGTTAGCACCTTGTCCCCCGTCGGTCCGGATAGCGTAACTTTGGCGTCAGAAATTGTGGCACCGGAAGGGTCGGTCACGTAGGTTGCTACGTTGCCTTTGACGGTGGATTCCGCCGAACCTTGGCCGAAGCCCGGCAAACTGGATAGCAATAGAGAAACAACTGTTATCAGCGTGAGTAGACTGCTCCATGTCTTAAATCGCATTGAATTATCTCCTCTACTTGAAGCTTTTCTGGATCAGTCCTCGAACATCGAGGAATCTGCGCGGCACTTACGACATCTGCTGTAGCAATCGGATGACCATGGGCATCAGTGGTTTGAGCACTGACCAACGAGCATGGTGAAATTGGGAATGAGCGTACAAGGACAGTCCACCTGCTGACGTGATTCGTGAATTTGAGCAAGACGCTGCAAAGGCTGAGCTGGGGATGGAATCTACCAAACCACAGAGTTCTAGCGATCAAGGCCTACAAAAAACTGGATCGCGACAAGGGGCGTGCTAGGTTCTGCTTGACGATACGAGTGCTATCATTCATACTGGTTGGTATGTCGGTAGCACGCAAAACTTCGAAAGGAAAAGCGACCAGGTTGCGTGACCCTGAGCGCACGCGAGAGCGCTTGCTCCGGGCAGCATTCCGCGAGTTCTACAGATCCGGTTTTCAAGGTGCCAGCTTAGACACAATTCTGGCCGGAGCCGGGGTTACCAAAGGAGCGCTGTACCACCACTTCGACAGCAAGGAGGCCTTGGGATATGCCGTCGTCGATGAGATTATCGCCCCCGACGTCCGGGCCCAATGGTTGCGTCCCCTGCAGAGGCGCGACGACCCTATCGACGCTTTGATTGGCATTGTGAAGCGTATATCCGTTCGGCCCCCGGATGTGCGGGGCGGCTGCCCCTTGAACAATCTGGCGCAGGAAATGTCTCCTCTAGACGCGGGATTCCGCAAGCGCCTGGCGACAATCTTTCATGCCTGGCGCCAGGCAGTTGCCTCAGTTCTGCGAGAGGGACAGACGCACGGAAGCATCCGGCGCGACATAGAACCCGATGACGCCGCTGGCTTACTGATCGCGATGGTCGAAGGCTATGGCTCGCTGGCAAAGAATGCTCAGGACCCGAGAGTAATGAAAGCTGGGATCAGAAACATCGCAGACTGGCTGGGGTCGCTGCGCCCGCCGGGCAACCGCAGGAGAGGCTGACCGCATCATCATCGAGTGATACAGGAAAGAGGTGAAGTGCTGCATACCGACCAGTTCGTATATTAGGAGTGAGTTTACGTCTGACGCAGGACATATTGAGGGCAGGAGCTAATGCTATGAAAACTGGAGTCGAGCGAGCGGAAAGGACAGTCGCGCAGTGCGGGAAGTACCTGCTAGTCGCCTTGTTTCTGTTTCCGTCATTTACGCTGGGACAAGCGCAAGTGGCGGCAAAGGCGAAGCCCGACACGATTCGACCGTTCAGAATGCATGTTCCAGACAGCGTTTTAATCGATCTACGACACCGTTTGGCGGAGACCAAATGGCCCGATCAAATTCCGGGCACGACCTGGGAGTACGGCGCCAACATCAAGAAGGTCCGCGAACTAGCGGACTATTGGCAGAACGGCTACGACTGGCGTGTGCAAGAAGCGAAGATCAACCAGTTTGACCAGTTCACGACGGAAATTGATGGACAGCAGGTCTATTTTATCCATCAGCGCTCGCCCCGCCCCGACGCAATACCGTTGCTGTTGATTCATGGTTGGCCGGGTTCGATTGTCGAATTTCTGAGACTCATTGAGCCGCTTACCGATCCCGAAGACAAAAATAGCCCTGCATTCGACGTCATCGTTCCTTCCCTTCCTGGCTTTGGATATTCCGGACCCACCATAACCCGTGGCTGGGGCCCACAGCGTATGGCGAAGGCTTTAGTTGTTCTGATGGATCGTTTGGGCTATTCCAAGTACGGCATACAGGGTGGTGACTGGGGTTCGGCAATAGCCCAAGACATGGCTTACCAGGCGCCCACGCACGTGATCGGGTTGCATCTGAACCAGATTTACGTGCCACCGCCGAACCCGGAAGCCGTTGCGAAAATGAGCGATGCTGAGCGGAAACGCTATTCCTACTTTGACCGGGAAGAGAGCAGCTTCTTTTTCCTTCAGGCCAGTGAACCGCAGACTCTTGCCTACGCCCTTACTGACTCCCCAGTGGGATGGCTGGCCTGGATGATTGGCAAATTTCAACTGCTTACGGACAACAACGGCGATTTTCTTACGGCTGTGGATCGCGACACATTTCTGACCGATGCCACTCTCTACTGGGCTACAGACACTGTCGGTTCCGCCATGCGGATTTATCGTGAGAACCGGCTCAACATAGTGGAAATGGTGCCGACGCCACACCTGGAGACTCCGGTGGCGTACGCGGATTTTCCGAAAGAGGTAGCGGTCCCTCCGTTTCGCTGGATTATTGCAAAATACAACGTAGTGCAAAAGACTGAAATGCCGAAGGGCGGCCACTTTGCTGCTCTGGAGCAGCCCCATCTCCTGGTGCAGGACATTCGGGCGTTCTTTGCAAAACTCAATGCACGTGGACCGGCCGCGCCAATGATGTAGGACTCCACCATGAAAACTCTGAAGATGGCCGAGCGGATGGTCTCAAGTTCTGGGGCCGCTGGCGATTCTTTCTCTGGTCTCGCGGCGCAGCATTCGAGCACAATC